>ERZ857629.3974-NODE-3974-length-11908-cov-3.089260_pt1 | contig 11908 bp, 9 predicted proteins | sample MGYA00519700_ERZ857629 | MGnify/ENA primary metagenome ERZ857629 (study PRJEB31778, sample SAMEA3449351) | human gut metagenome | biome: human gut; feature: human-associated habitat; material: faeces | place: United Kingdom | collected 2010/2012 ... | reverse complement strand
GCTTCATTCAGAAAAGAGATACTTGGGCAGATTGAACGGATAGATACCGGGCGTATATTCACGTTCCGGGATTTGTCGTTTGAAACGGAAAAGACCGCCAATGTTGCGGTGCTGCTCTCCGAACAGAGCCGCAAAGGGGTACTGGTACGGGTTGAAAAGGGTGCGTACTACCGCCCCAAGAAATCGGTCTTAGGATTGGGGAAGCTGCCCGTCTATCAGGATGAACAGTTTCGTTATCTTACCGAAAAACTGAACGGCTATATCACGGGAGCTTACGTCTATAACAAAATGGGGCTGACCGAACAGGTCGCCACAACCATAACGATAGCCACTCCAAACCCGGTTCGCCGTTTCCGTTTTAAGAACTTGGATATAGAGTGCGTGAAAGCCTACTGCATGGTCTATCCGGATGAAAGCCTTGTCCCATACTTGCGGCTGCTCGATGCGATAAAGGACATGAAGCGCATACCCGGAACAACCGGGCAGGACATCTACAACCGGGTCAAAAGCCAATATTTCAACGGGTACAGCCTGCCGGAACTGGAAAAAATCGTATCTTTGGCGAAAAGTTACCCGCCACGTGTCAGAAAGGTGGTGGCGGACATACTGGGCGACATCAGACAAACCGTGTTGCAAACGGAAATAGCAAAGACCATTCTTCCCACGACACGGTTCAACATGAATTAATCAAGTATATAAGACTTAAAATATTGCAAGGGCAGAGCTTTTTTACAGGATAACTACTCTTTTATGAAAAAAATGTGCTACATTTGTAATGTTGTTTATTTTGGGATTGTTATATCCATTCAATAATAGTCAATGATTGATTATGCAAAATGATAATATATATAACCAATTAGGATATACATCCGAATTTCTGACAGCCAATTCGGAAATAGCTAACTTATACCCTGATTATGGTGATTTAGTGAAACTTGAAGCTGATAAGTTCTACTTTTCGGGAAATCATCCAGCGGTCTTATTTGTAAATATAAAGTCATTTAGTAACCCTGACGAATTAAGGCGTATTGCTGTTATTCAGCATAAAGCATGGAATTATCGAAAGGTTATTTTATTATTTGCATTATCTGAAACAGAAATAAGAATCTATAACTGCTATGAAAAGCCAACCTATATAAAGGAAAATGACGATATTAATTTAAAATTAAATCCAGCAGAATTATTACGTTATGATACGACATCTTCGGATGTTGACACCCTTAATATACTTGTGGAGATTTTTTCCCGTATAGGAGTAGATAACGGGTTACTATGGACAGAACAGCCGGAAATACGAAAAAAGATAGATTCACAAAACCGAATAGATGCTTATTTGGTAAAAAGTCTTATTGAAACAGCTAACGCATTAGAAAAAGATGGTTTAAACAAGAAAGTAATCCATAGTCTTTTAATGCGGTCACTCTTTATTTTATTTTTGGAAGATAAGGGAGCGGCCAACGAAGCTGGTTTATATACAAAAATCAAAAGCGACTGTTCAAGTTATTTCGATATTCTTGACAGTAAAGAGGCAACATATAAGCTATTTGAAGAAGTGCAGATTCACTTCAATGGAAATGTTACTCCCGTTTTACCTAATGAGAAAGAATTAGTAACCGACAATCACCTTAAACTTATTAAGAGATGTTTTATAGATGGAAATATATCAGATAATGAAACATTATTCAAGAATTGGAGATTATTCAATTTTGAAATTATACAAATTGAATTATTAAGCGAAATTTACGAAAACTTCTTAGGAGAATTAAGACATGAGCGTGGCCAATTTTATACACCATATAATTTGGTCGAGCTTATCCTTTCTGATACACTTCCTATTAATAATAGTAACTACAATGTGAAAATTTTAGACCCAGCTTGCGGTTCGGGTATTTTCTTGGTTGAAAGTTACAAACGCCTTATAAAAAGATGGAAGAAAGCTAATAATACTAATAAAATCAGCTTTGAAAATTTAAAGAATTTACTTTTAGATAACATATATGGAATAGAAATAGATGAGACTGCTATTAAAGTAGCCGCATTTAGTTTATATTTAGCATTAATAGATGAATTAGACCCCAAAACCCTTTGGATTGAAACGAACTATCAATTGCCTTATTTGATTTTTGATTCAGAAGATACAAATATTCAAAATCAAGGATGCAATTTATGGAGAAAAGACACAATTGGAGAAGTGGACACGTATCTTTTCCCAAAAGTTGATTTAGTTATTGGTAATCCTCCTTTTGGTAAAAACATATCTCTTGCATCCGTAAAAGACTATTGCATTAAACATAAATTTGCAAAGGAGTTCGTATTACCGTTCATTCATAAATCTGTTGAGTTCTGCCCTGCTGGAAAAATTGCATTAATTTTCAACTCCAAAGTTTTAACAAATACTCAAAAGCCATATCAGAATTTCAGAAAGTGGTTGTTTAATGCTAATTACATTGAAAAGGTTTACAATCTTTCCATATTTAGAAAAACACCCAGAAGTTTTGGGGGGCAATTATTTGCTTCCGCAGTAGGACCTGTAAGTATTGTCTATTTTCAGCCTACTTCTCCTGAAACTATTTCTGATACAATAGAATATTGGACTCCTAAAACATATGTTAAATCAAACATTGTAGATGGAGTGATAATTGACCGCAGTGATATAAAAGATTTGCCAAGAGAAGAATGTCAAAATCCAAATTCCAAAATTTGGAAGATTGCATTATGGGGTGATTATCATAGTTTTAATTTGATAAAAAAACTCCAAAGAAGAACTTTAAAAAAATTCTTTGAAAATAACACAGAATGGATATACGGTAGAGGGTTGAATGCAGATAGTGATAATCCTGATTTCATTCCAGAGTATATTATTAAAACAGAAAGTATTGAGCGGTATCAAACTAATGTTGATTCGGCAATAATTAGAAACACTAAGTTTTATAGGGATAACAATAAAAATTTATTCCTCCTTTCATTTTGTTTAAACAAGGACAGCATAAAACGGAAATAGCTTGTTCTTTGTTCGAAAAAGAAGCATACTGTACAACAGGCGCTTTTGCAATTAATTGTAATAACATACAAGATAAAAAAGTATTGGTTTCATTCTTAAACTCAGATATTGTAAAATTTTACCTATTCCTTTCTGCTTCATCTTGGGGCATAGAAAGAGAACAAGTATTCCTACATCACCTTTTACATCATTATGTTCCTCCACCATAAAAAATAAAATATCCAATTATTTTGATGATATCGTTTCAAAGAAAAGTCAGTTTTTTAATAACGATGATATAACAGAGATTGAAAGATTAATATTCGATGAATTTGTTAAATGTTTATCCTTAACAGAAAGAGATAAGATAGTTATTAATGATACGCTTGTATTCAATCTGGGTTTGTTTAAAAATGGACGTAGTTCAATCGGTTTTAAGAGAACTTTGTTGTCTGAAAATAAACTATATGCACAAATCTTATGTAATGACATTAATTCTTTTCTGCATTCTTCAAAAACAAAGGTCTATGCTAAAATCTATGACGTGCAATCAAATGACCCGTTAAATTTAGTCATTCTACATTTTGGCAAAGAAATAAAAGAAATTGAAATTAAAAATATTTCCGAACTAAGGAAACAACTACAAGAAATAGACCAATATACTATTCAGAAAAAAGAGCATAGCATATATGTACAAAAATACATAAAATACTATGATAAAGATACGGTTTATCTGATTAAACCCAATCAAAAGAGATTTTGGACTAGAACTCAAGCTATGGAAGATGCTTCTTCATTAATAGCGGATATTATTAACATGGCTAAATAATGAATATGGCAGGGCTTCTTAATAAAGACGTTATTAGCGATTTTGAAAATAGCTTCCGAACTAATTGCTTGGTTTTAATAGGAGAAGCATATAAATGGCTAAAAGATACAAAAAATGTTACCGTTGACTGGAACGAGGAAACCATTTCGGCTAATATATTTACTCATATAGATGAGAGTGAAAAAGCGATAGCGTGGAATATCAATGTTTCGGATGAGTGCCGACTGTATCATCAAGCTATCCTCAACAACAAAAAAAGTGCTAAGTCTGCATCTCGTATAGACTTAAAACTATCTACTAATTGGATTAAAGCAGCTAAACGAGTGTGCTATTTTGTTGAAGCAAAAAACTTAATAGAAAATAACTGTGTTAAACAGGGACGAAAAACAAAATTAAACGCAAGAAAAATACAAGAAAGATACATATCCACAGGTATAGACCATTTAATTTCGGGAGAATATCCACCTAATGGCTGTATGCTTGGCTATATAATAGAGGGAGCAACAACAAGAATAGTGGAGAATATAAATGAAATATTATTTCAAGCAACAAGAAGTAATGAAACTTTGAAAAAGAAAGAGCTGGACATTCCATATTTAGAAGAAGCCTATATATCAGTGCATCTAAATGATTATGTATTACATCATTATTTTTTGCAATTTTCAAAACCTCAAAACAGTTAATGACTTCTCTTTCTGCAACCATCAACAACCCACATACCCCATTTCCCAGTTATTAGTTGGGAAATGGGGGTATATATTTTAGTCCTCGTCCTTTATCAAATGCCGTAATTCCGGGTCATTCTTGATACGGGTTATCTCGTCCTCGACAATCTGCCGGACTTCCTGACGGATGCGGTCATAGTTGGCTTGTATCTCCTCCTGCATCCGGTCGTTGCCGTCCATGTCGGTAAAGTCGATTATCTGCGGCAACTTCACGTAACGGGCGGTTTCCCGCTTCACCTTTTCATTGTCCACCACGATTTCACAGTGGAAAATCTTCTGCTCTATCCGTTCATCGAAATTGTCCGCCACAGCACCCACGAACATACCTTGCGTGAGGTTGGATATTTTGCTGGCAGGTATCAGGCTGTCCATTTGGGTGCTTATCGAGGTGGATTTCTCCCGCTGGTTGATTGTCATGCTCTGCCGTTTCTGCAACACCTTACCGAAACGTTCCGATAGAATTTTTGCCGTTTCACCGACTACCTGACCGCTGAACACATTACCCACCGTATTTTGGATTACTTTGCTTTCCTTGTCCCCGTAGTCACGGGTAAGCTGGCTGTAATCCTGAAAGCCTAACAGAACCGCAACCTTGTTGCTTCGGGCAGTGGCAATCAAATTATCAAGCCCACGAAAATATATGGTCGGTAATTCATCTATTATCACCGAACTTTTAAGCTGACCTTTCTTGTTTATCAGCTTCACGATACGGGAATTATATAAGCCCAGTGCTGCCGAGTAGATATTTTGGCGGTCAGGATTGTTGCCGACAACCAAGATTTTAGGCTCTTTCGGGTTGTTGATGTCAAGTGAAAAATCATCACCTGTCATTACCCAGTAAAGGGCGGGTGAAATCATCCTTGAAAGCGGGATTTTCGCACTGGCTATTTGACCCTGCAACTGCTCTTGAGCGTCTGATTCCCAAGCGTCTACGAACGGGGAAAGGTAGTTTTCCAGTTCGGGATAACTGCGCAAAATGGTGAATACATCGGCGTATTTCTTGTTCAACAGTTCTATGGCGTGCGGGAACGTGCAATACTTACCGCCTTGATAGATACGGAGATACCAAATTATAGCCGCCAAAAGAATAATTGGGCTTTCCACGAAGAAGTCGCCCTGCTTGCTTATCCAGCTTCGATTAAGGTTAAGCATTATCGTGTAGCTGGCTTCATAGGCATCCGCAATGTCCGACATGAAGCTGGCGTTTATAGGGTTGCATCGGTGGCTCTTGCGTGGGTCGTCAAAATTGATAACGTAAAATTTCGGCTTGACCTTGTAGCCGTCCAAGTGGTTAAGCAGATGATTGTAAGCGATTTCCGAAAGGTCAGGAAACTTATAATCATACAGGTAGAGCGCAAATCCTTTCTCGATTTGCTGTTTTATGTAATTATTTACTACTGCGTATGACTTCCCGCTGCCCGGCGTTCCTAACACGATGCTCACACGAAAAACGTTTACAACGTTAATATAGCCGTTGTTCCACTTCTTCTTATAGTAGAACCGGGTAGGCAGATTTACGGAATACTCGTTCTCGATAAGCCTTGTTTCCTGCTGGAAACTTTCGTTCTCGGTATTAAAGACATCATCCATGAGGTTGTTTTTCAACAACCGGGACACCCACGTACCCGCCATGAGCATACAGATATAGCCCGCCGATAGCGTAACGATATAAAACACGGCATCCGCCGTATGTGGCAGCGGAAGTTCCAGCAGCCACCAGTTCAGAAAGAACAAAGTTACTCCCACCGCAAGGCTGCAATGTATCTTCGTCCACGTTATCTTTTCCTCTTTCACGCCCTTAGTGCCGATGCACGACAGGGCGAGGAACACCACCGCAAAAAGTTTTGTCCATAAGATAGACGAGAACAGCCCAGTGGTGCGCTGGGTGTTCCACAGTATCTTGTCTATCACCTCAAATGTCACTCCCCATTCTTTCAGGGTGGAGTAACAGAACCAGTACACGTTTATTCCCACGAATAGAATACTGACAGCCCGCATAAAGTCCATGACCCGTGCAAGCCCTCTCAAATCATCTTCCTGTTGCATGATTGTAATGTTTTCTAAGTTAGTCGATGCGCCTTGTGCGCTTCTTTTTCTTCTTCTTTCTCTTTTGGCGGGCGGTGTCTTGCGGCTCGTCACCGCCTGATGCACCGCCGCCTAGCAAACTACTGAAAGCACCCAGCACGGAAGCCACGCCCGAAACGATGTCGGATTTCGGCGTGAACTCCGGCTGTTCCTGATGCGTGGATTGGTCTTGCTGCGGTATTTCCACTTCGGGCTGGTGCATCTTTCCGGTTTCGCCCGAAAAGCGTTCGTTGAACACGTTCGCCGAATACTCCTTGCCCAAGCGTGAACCGTTCAGCACCACCCGGCTGTGGTGGTCGATGAACGTAACGCCATAGATGCGCCCGCTGTCGTTCTGACGGAATACCACGTCAATGCCCTGCTTCCTTAGCTGCTGTTCCAGTTCCTTGCGGCTGCGGGCGGTCTGCATGGCAGTGGTGACAATCTTCCGGGTGCGCTCTTTCAGTTTCCTGTCCTTAATCACCTCGCCCGATTTCTCCATTCTGCGCTGCACCGCTTCATAACCTACCGACTTGCCGATACGGGAAGCCTTTACCGAGTTGCCCGCCTTTTCGCCCTTGTCGTTCATGGCGGAATACACAATGCCCTGATAGGGCTTGCCGTTCACTTCACCCTTGACTTCCTCGGCGCACACGTTGTAAGCGGCAAGCAAAGCCTTGTATTCCCCGAACGACTGGAAGCGGTAGCCGTGGCAAGCCGCTTTCACGGTATTGCCGATTTGGTGCTTCACGTCCCCGGCTGCATAGTCCACCTTTTTAAGTTCCGGACGTTCGGCACGTTCCTTTCGCTCTGCCGGGTGCAGTCCGTATTTCTTTTCCAGTTCACGGGTGATTTGCTTGCTGCGCCGATGCTCGAACCTGTCATTCAGCGGTCTGCCGTTCTCGTCCACCCGCAAGCCCACGATGTGGATATGGTGGCGGTCGATGTCGGTATGCTTGTACACCAAATAAGGCTGGTCGCCATAGCCCAACTTCCGCATATACTCCCTTGCGATGTCGGAAAGCTGCTGGTCGGTCAGCACGTCTTCCGGGTGCGGGTTTATGGAAATATGAAGTATCGGCTTCTTGGTGGATAGCTGGACGGGCATCTGCATTTCAAAGCTGCGCATACACCCGCCGATAGAGAAATTCCCGTCCTCGCTTAACAGCATCCGGTTGGAGAAAAGCATCTTTGCTTCCTCGCTGTCCACCTTGTTTTGGTTGTAAGCCAGTGCGCCGAACATATTGCCGCCCGTGCTTATTTTGGCAACCATAGTTCCTTGCACTCGTTTGTCAGGTCGATAACCTGACGGTTCAACATAGATAATTCAGTGGTCGCTTTCTCCAGTTTATAGAGAAAAGCCAGTGCCTTTTTCTCCGAAAAGTCACTGTTCAGAGCCTTTACCACTTGGTTGTAATTGACCGCTACCGCCCGGAACTGGGCGTAAAATTCAGTCAGCCGGGCGCAATATTCTACTGCCGATTTGTCTACTTTCACCCCCCGGAACGGCTCGCCGAACAACCGGGCGGCGATGAAACGGGACTTGCTCGTGACGCCCGACTGCTCCCATTGCGAGAGGAAGCGGGCGTTCTCCCGGTCGTTCAGGTAAAGGACATGGCGATGCTTCGCCGGGTCTGCGAGGGCGGGGCGACCGCCCTTGTTGGTTCTTCTTGTTTCCATGCTTCTTTGGATTAAAAAATTACGACTTCGGAGTGATTTTTACCCCCGCAAGGGGCAAGGCGTTTTCAGGCACGGAAAACGGTTTTGTAGCATACGAAACACACCTTGCTATTTTCTGACGAAAATCGAAATCCGTCACGGACGGATTGGGGTTAGCGTGGAACGGTAAGCCCTGCGTTCACCAGCCCGGTTTTACACCTGCGCCCCCTGCGGTTCGTTACTCCGCTGCAAAGTAACGGTGATTTATAATGCTGTAAAATAGGCGGTTGGTGGACAAAACGGGACAGCGCAGGACAAATCGGGACAAGGTGTTCCGGGGACGTTTTTTCTCCCTTTTTTTTGCATCGGATTTCAAGATTGAAAGCATGATTGCAGGATTTCAATATTTCAAGAAAAAATGAAAACAGGAAAGCAAGATTGAAATAAAACAGTCCTTCAATCTTTCAAGATTGTAATATGGAAACAAAGAAAGCTATATGGCTGGATTGATTGAAAGCATAAACAAAATCTATCAACCAATAATGAACGAAAGCAATATGGAAAACGAGAAAACACCCCTTTATGTCGCCTTTTCCACTCAAAAGGGCGGAGTCGGCAAAACCACCTTTACCGTGCTGGAGGCGAGTTACCTCTACTACCTCAAAGGCTACGATGTGGCGGTGGTGGATTGCGACTACCCCCAACACTCCATTGCCGGGATGCGAAAGCGGGATGCCGAGCAGGTCGGGGCGGATGAAGATTACAAGCGCATGGCGTATGAACAATTCACCCGGCTGGGGAAGAAAGCCTACCCGGTATTGTGCAGTTTACCTGAAAAGGCGATTGCAACGGCTGACGAACATATAGCCGCCGGACACGTGCCGGATATTGTCTTTTTCGACCTGCCCGGCACGGTAAACAGCGAGGGCGTGATAAACTCCCTTGCGGGCATGGACTACATCTTCACCCCCATTTCCGCCGACAAGGTGGTGCTGGAAAGCAGTCTGTCGTTCGCAATGGCTATCCAAAAACTACTGGTGAGGAATGAAGCCTGCCGACTTGCCGGGCTGTACCTTTTTTGGAACAAGGTGGACGGACGGGAGAAAACAGACCTTTACACCGCCTACGACAAGACGATTAAGGAACTGGAACTGCCGCTGATGAAAACCTTTATCCCCGATACCAAACGCTACAAAAAGGAACTGGTGGCGGATAAAAAGGCGGTGTTCCGCTCCACGCTCTTTCCCGCCAGCCGCCCGCTGGTGAGGGGAAGCAACTTGGAAGAACTGATAACCGAAATAGTGTACTACATCAAATTACAATGATATGGCAAAGCAAAGCGGCGGGATGCCGAAGATAGACGAGGATTTCATGAAAGAACTTATCTCGCAGGGCATACCCGCCAAGTGGGAAAGCCAGCCGGATGATGCACCGCAGCCCGGCGGCGAAACGGAAATCGCCCACGAGGGACGGCAGACTGAAACGGTGCGGGTGGAGAAAACGACAAACCGCAAGCGCAAGGGCGGTTCGGGTGACTACCGGGAAACCTACTTTCAGAAAGTGGAACTGGCAGACTGACAGCCTTTGTACGTGAGCCGTACCACGCACGAGAAGCTGATGCGTATCGTGACGGTGATAGGCGGGCGAAAGGTAACGGTAAGCAGCTACGTGGAAAACATTCTGCTGCGCCATTTCGAGCAGTACCAAGAGGAGATAAACACCCTGTACGAAAGTAACTTCCAAAAACCTGTCTGACTATGGTAATCCATTGCATACTTACCGGGCTTTTGGTGTACTATATCGCCCTATGGCTGTGGTATCGCTACACGGACAGCCGGACATCACTGGGCAGAACGGATGATGCGCTGCTTCCACGAAACGGGGTTTCAGGCTACACGCTGATAGGTGAAAGCCGATACAAGGGTGGACTAATCGGGACAGCGCAGGACAAATCGGGACACCTCCCGCAAGCGGCTGAAAATGATACTATTTTTGCGCCACAAGCTGACGTACAGCCGGAAGAAAACATTTCGGAAGCAGCAGCCGAAGCGGAAGAAACGCCCGGTTACGAGAATGACGAACCCGACTACGAGGACGAGGAAATAGTCGGGTACATGGACGGTGACGATGATACCGGGCGGGCTACGGGCGTGAGCTTTGACGAACTGGGCGAAGCGGTACGCACGGCGAACGCCGACAACCCCACCGAAGCGGAACAGCGGCAAGCCGCCGGGACGCTGGCAAGCATTGAGGGGACGAACCTCTACGATGCGGTGGTGGAGAACATTAACGGCGGACTGGCAAAGGTAGCGGAACTGGCTACGGCTGCCGTCCCTGCCGAAGCTGGCGATACAAGCAAGGAATACGAAGCGTTCGACATGAACGATTTCCTATAATATAATAATGTGTAACAATATGAAGCAACGTGACTACGGTTGATTGGCAACCTGAAAACCAAACAGACAAACGTGACTGTTCCCGACCACTCAAATTTCAAATTATTCACCAGCCGGGAAAGGCGGACTTCCCACCCGCCGCCCGGCATTAAAAACAAATCACAATGAGAAAGAAAATCTTTTTGTCGGCGGCTATCCTTGCCGCTGCGGTAAGTGCCTACGCACAGGGCAACGGGCAGGCGGGCATCACCGAAGCCACGAACCTAATCACAGGGTATTTCGACCCCGGTACAAAACTGGTGTACGCAATCGGGGCGGTCTGCGGCTTGATTGGAGGGGTAAAAGTGTATAACAAATTTTCGAGCGGCGACCCCGACACCTCAAAGACCGCCGCCAGTTGGTTCGGGGCGTGCATCTTTTTAATTGTCGCCGCCACTATCCTGCGTTCGTTCTTCCTATAAAACGGCGGCTATGTCTGAATATCCGGTAAACAGGGGTATCGGGAAGCCGGTGGAGTTCAAGGGGCTGAAAAGTCAGTACCTCTTTATCTTTTGCGGCGGCTTGCTCGCCGTCTTCGTGGTGTTCATCGTGCTGTTCATGGCAGGCGTAAACCAGTGGCTATGTATCGGTTTCATCGTGTCGGCTTCGCTGCTGCTCGTGTGGCAGACCTTCCGGCTCAACGCACGGTACGGCACGCACGGGCTGATGAAAGCAGCCGCACGCAAAAGACACCCACGCTTCATTATCAGCCGAAAGGCGATACCCCGGCTGTTCAACTACAAAAGAAGAAAGGAAGAAAGAACATGAGGAATACATTAAAGGCTACCACGCTGGAAAGAAAATTTCCACTTTTGGCGGTGGAGAACGGCTGCATCATTTCAAAGGATGCCGACAAAACGGTGGCTTTCAGGGTGGAACTGCCCGAACTGTTCACCGTCACCAGTGCCGAGTACGAAGCCATACATTCGGCGTGGTACAAGGCAATCAAGGTGCTGCCCGACTACTCCATAGTACACAAGCAGGACTTCTTCATCAAGGAGAACTACCAGCCCGACACGGAAAGGGACGAGCTTAGTTTTTTAAGCCGCTCCTTTGAACGGCATTTCAATGAACGCCCGTTCCTGAACCATTACTGCTACCTGTTCCTGACGAAAACGACAAGGGAGAGAAGCCGCCGACAGAGCGACTTCTCCACCCTCTGCCGGGGCAGGATTGTACCGCAGGAGATAGCCGACAAGGAAGCGGCGGCAAAGTT
>ERZ857629.3972-NODE-3972-length-11913-cov-5.032468_pt1 | contig 11913 bp, 15 predicted proteins | sample MGYA00519700_ERZ857629 | MGnify/ENA primary metagenome ERZ857629 (study PRJEB31778, sample SAMEA3449351) | human gut metagenome | biome: human gut; feature: human-associated habitat; material: faeces | place: United Kingdom | collected 2010/2012 ... | reverse complement strand
GCTGACCCAGGGGACGGCGGAGCGGGCGGCGGCAGCTGCCCAGCGCCCGCCGGGGGGCGGGAGCCCCCCTCTTCCCGGACGCCTGAGCGGGGCCGTCTTCCTTTACTTGATATTAGGACATTATTAAGTCACCCCATCAATAACCGTTCACAGTCCTGACGCAATATGTCCAACAAAACGGACGTTTTTAAGCCCTCCACGGAGGTATGCCATTATGCCAAGATATACACATACCCATGCGGGGTTGTGGATATCCTGTGCAGTACCGCCCCGATCTTCCGGGAGCAGGGGTGGGAGGATGCCCACGCCTGGCGGCGGGCATCTGCTCCAAAGGTGTCCAAAGAAGCGGACACCTCCGAAGAAAAGGCAGCAGCCGGGCCGGATGCTGCCGATGTACAGCGCAGCATGAGACGCGCCCGTGCACGGGTGCGGCGGCTGGCGCTGGCCAATGACTTTCGTTGGTTCGTTACCCTGACGCTGGCCCCGGACAAGGTAGACCGCTATGACGCGGGGGAGGTGGTGCGCAAGCTGTCCCAGTGGTGCAACAATCAGGTTAAGCGCCGGGGGCTGAAATATGTCCTTGTGCCGGAGCGGCACAAGGACGGAGCACTGCACTTCCACGGGTTTTTCAATGACTGCCTGGAGGCTGTGGCCTCTGGCCACGCCGACAGGCAGGGGCACATGATCTACAACCTGCCGGGATGGACGCTGGGCTTCACAGCGGCCATCGAGGTATATGGCGACTATGCGGGAGCCGTGGCCTATGTGTGCAAGTACATCGGCAAGCAGGGCGACAAGCCCGCTGGCCGATGGTATTACTCAGGCGGCAATCTGGCGGAGCCAGATACCGCCTATACGGAGATATCGCCCCGTGATCTGGTGGAGACCTACGGGGACAAGGTGTATCTGCTGGACGTGCCGGGAAGCACCCTGGCCGTCTGCAACGGGATAAGAGAACAGGAGGACAAGACATGAAGTGGGACAAACTGAGAGTGACGCGGGAGGATTGCAGCATTGTGAAGCAGCGCATGGTGCGGTGCAGGCTGCCGCTGTACGGCCAGCCGGGCAGCGCGGCGGACATGGCCGTTTGCTGCGCGGCGCTGCTGCGGGCAGCGCGGCGGGATGGGCTGGTGATGGATGCGGGTAGCCTGATGGACGCATGGGCACGGTGGCGCGGGCTGGATGCGGTAGCGCTTGACCTGGTCAAGCTGGAACTGGTGCTTCATTACCATGGCGATCTGCCAGCGCCGTGGGCTGAGGACATCATTGACGAACTGGGGGTGATCTGGTGAGGACGGAATATCTCTTGCAGCATGAGGTGGATGGGGTGCTGTCGCTGCTGACGTCGGAAAACCGGCTGGTGATGCGCACAGCGTTGGTTACTGGGCTGCGTATCTCTGACGTGCTGGCGCTGACGCCGGACAAGCTGCGCCCCCACTGTTGGGTTAAGGAGCAGAAGACAGGCAAAAGCAGACAGATCGGTTTACCTGAGCCGCTGCTTTCTGATCTCCGCTTTGCGACGGGTGAACGCTGGGTATTCCCAGGGCGCAACCCGGCGAAGCATCGGAGCCGCCAGGCGGTATGGCTGGACGTGAAACGGGCAGCCAAGGCGCTGCGGCTGCCGCAGAATGTGGCACCGCACAGCGCCCGCAAGGTTTTTGCTGTGGATTTGCTGGCAAAGTACGGGGATATCGACCGCGTAAAGCGGGCGCTGAATCATTCGTCCGAGAGTGTCACGCTGATCTATGCCATGGCTGACATGCAGCTGCGGGCAAAAAATAAACGCCGCCGCTGCGCCCCTGGTCGAAAAAGGTGTTGACATGTCGCCTTGGTTCCTGTAAGATGATTCTGACACTACTGAAAGGAGGTACGGACAGTTCAGCGCCACAACAAGCTCTATTTTGTTGCGAGTGATGAGGAGGCGAAGCCTGCCGCCGGAGGCGGGGGGCGAAGCTGACCGAAGAGGGGTTCGCGGCGGGTATACAACCGCTGTTTTGTTTTGGCCGTCGTGAACGCAACAAAATAAAAATTTTGTTGCGTTCGCGACATAAGTATGCTATAATCAGGGCATCAAAGCTTCAGGAGGCTTTTTCCATGCAGCGCTACAATGATTGTCCGCAGATACTGCGGGAATTCCTTGTCTATCATGAAACCATCAAGGGCCAGTCACCGCTGACCATTTCAGAATACTATCTGGACCTGCGGCTGTTTCTGCGCTTCATAAAGCTGATGCGCAACGATATGCCCATGAATACGGACCTGGAAACCATCAGCATCAAAGACGTTGACTTGAATTTCCTTCGGAATATCGATACCAGTGATGTGTTTGATTTCCTGTCCTACCTTGCCAATGACCGTCCTCTGAACCCGGATGTTCCGATGACCGACCGTGGGATCTCCGCTTCGTCCAGAGCACGCAAGCTCTCCGCCATCAAATCCTTTTATAAATACCTGACCGTACGGACCAAACAGTTATCTGAAAACCCCGTTGCAGATTTGGAGTACCCTAAGCTGCGCAAGAGCCTGCCAAAGTATCTGACCATGGAGCAATCCGCCGCGCTGCTGCAAGCCGTATCCGGCGCAAATGAGAAACGGGATTATGCGATACTGATGCTTTTCCTGAACTGCGGCATACGGCGCAGCGAGCTGGTTGGACTGAATTTGACGGATGTTTATGAAGACAGGATCCGCGTGGTAGGCAAAGGAAATAAAGAGCGATTCGTCTATTTCGGGACCGCATGCAGAAAGGCCATTGATGCCTACATGGTGGAACGCAGTGAAAAGACGCTGAGTGATAATCGGGCGCTCTTTGGGTCGCGGGACGGCAACCGCATCAGCGTAACGGCGGTGCACCGTCTGGTAAAAAAGGCACTGCTGCAAGCCGGGCTGGACTCCACTCAGTTTTCGGCTCACAAGCTCCGCCATACTGCTGCCACAATGATGCTCTCCGGCGGTGTGGATGTCAAAACCGTTCAGGAGGTTCTGGGCCACGAAAACCTTAATACCACGCAGATCTATACCCACATTGAAAATACGGAGTTAAAAATTGCAGCGGAGGCCAATCCCCTCTCCAAGCTGGATTTTTCTGAGAAATAAGTTGATTTTGCAAGAATAATATCATATAATTGAATATGCAACCAATTGTTGACGTTATTTAAAAGCGAGGGCTGCAAGATGTCGATTGGAGAACGGATCACAGAGCTGCGCAAAAAGGCCGACCTGTCTCAGGGACAGCTTGCATCCTTGCTGGAGGTTTCCAGGCAGGCTGTCAGCAAATGGGAAAATGACACTTCCAGCCCAGATACCATCCGTTTGATCCAGCTGGCAGACGCCCTGAACACTGATGTGGAGTATCTGGCAACCGGAAAGCCTCCAACGAAAAAAGTAGAACGAATCTACATCAATGTCCCCGTCCCTGAAATTCGGGAAAAGGTCGTGGAAAAAACGGTGGAAAAGCCGGTGATCCAATACAAGTATGTGGAGAAGCCGGTAATTCAAACCGTAGAACGTACGATCGAAAAGCCGGTGGTAAAGCGGGTCGTGCGGGTGCGTTATCTGCGAAACCCGGTGGAGTTTGCCGTTCTTGGTGCCGTATGTCTTGCAATTGGCGTTGTAATTGGGCTTCTTTTCTAACCGTTTGATATTTAAATTTCCCCTGAATCAGCCGTATGTGCTTGATTCAGGGGAAATTTTTACAATGCCGTTTCAATTGCTTCCCGGATGTTTCGGACACGGTAAACGGTCAGCCCTTCCGGGATATCCAGCTTTTCGCTGCCGCCGCGAGGGATCATACATTTTTTAAAACCCAGACGTGCGATCTCTGCCAAGCGCTGATTCATGTGGGAAACGGAGCGGATCTCCCCTGTCATCCCAACTTCACCAATGGCGACCATGTCATCCGGGATGCATTGATCCCGATAGGAGGATGCCAGTGCCAGTACAATGGGCAGATCCGCCCCCGGCTCATCCAGACGAAGGCCACCGATCACATTGATGTAGGCGTCAAACAGGCTCATTTTCATTCCCGCCCGCTTCTCCATCACAGCAAGCATCAAAACAGCACGATTGAATTCAAAGCCATCCGATGCCCTGCGGGGCACATTCAGCGTCGTTTTGGCAACAAGCGCCTGTACTTCCGCAAGTACAGGCCGGGTTCCCTCCATTACACAGGAAACGCAGGTGCCACTGGCCCCCTCCGGGCGGCCTTCCAGCAGCATTTGAGAGGGATTAGGCACTTCTATGAGGCCGGCATCCCGCATTTCAAACACACCGATTTCATTGGTGGAGCCAAATCTGTTCTTTGCCGCCCGAAGAAGCCGATAGGAGGAATTCGGGTCACCCTCAAAATACAGAACACAATCCACCATATGCTCCAGGACCTTGGGGCCGGCAATGTTCCCGTCTTTATTGATGTGTCCAACCACAAATACGGTGATTCCGTTGGATTTGCTCAGCTGCATCATGGACATGGTGCAGTCTTTCACCTGGGACACGCTTCCGGGTGAAGAATCGTTTTCCTCGTTGTAAAGCGTCTGGATAGAGTCAACGATCAGAATATCCGGCTTCGTTTCCGCAACAGCCTCCAGGATGTCGGATAGGCGCGTCTCAGACAGCACAAAAAGCGCCTCAGGGGAAACGCCCAGCCGCTCTGCCCGGAGCTTCAGCTGGCGCTCGCTCTCTTCGCCGGAGACGTAGAGCACCTTCCGCCCGGCACAGAGGCTATTGCAGATCTGTAACAGCAGCGTAGACTTGCCGATGCCTGGCGCGCCGCTGACCAGCACCAGCGAACCTGCCACTGCCCCGCCGCCCAGTACCCGGTCCAGCTCCCCCATGCCGGTTGAAAATCTGGTTTCACCATCGATGGGAATTTCCTGAAGTCGCTGCGGCCGTCTGCTCTGCCCTACTGGAGACGATTTTACTCTGCTGCCGCCGGCAGCAGCAGGCTTTTCAATATGCTCCTCAATGGTATTCCACGCACCACAGGCGGGGCATTTCCCCTGCCATCTGGGCGTTTCATTGCCGCAGTTGGTGCAGTAAAAAACCGTTTTTGCCTTTGCCATCCCATCCACCCCATTTTCTTTTTCTTGATTATATCATCTCCGTCAAGCAGATGCAAGGAATTGAGAAAGGCTGGCAGAAATAACGCAGCACAGTTTCTTTTGATAGTCAGGGGTAGAAAGCAGCGCTTCCTCCTGCGGATTAGACAGGAAACCGCATTCCACCAGTATGCCTGGGGCATTTATCTTATCCAGAAGATATATGCCGCTCCCCTGCTTTGCTCTGCGATTGCTCCCAGGCTTCAGTGCGGAAACCAACGCGTCCTGCAATTGCTTTGCAAGCTCCTGGCTGCCTGCGGAGCTTGCGTAGAAAACCTGTGCGCCGCTGTACTTTCCCTCTGGAAAAGTATTTTGATGGATGCTGACCAGAATTGGGTTGTACGTTCGATCAACGATTCGAACGCGTTGCTTTAAATCAGACACCTTCTTCTGCGCAATCGTCTGCCCGGCGGTGTAAACGGATGCATCCGTCGTGCGGATCATCACGGTATCATATCCAAGCAGGTGAAGCAGGTCATTCAAGCGCAGCGAGATTTGAAGATTGAACATACTCTCGTTTTTCCCGGTACAGGAAACTGCCCCCCCATCCTCCCCACCGTGTCCCGGATCGATCACAATGCGATGCAGCCGCTCCATGGGAACCATTTCCGAAATAACCGCAACCGTTTGATTGCCGAGAAGCGTTCCAAACAGGAATAGCCCAATCACCAGGCTGTAAAACATCAGGACATTCCCTCTTCCCTTTCGCTGACTCATAAGCAACACCTCCATGAATTCTATGCACATGATGGATTGGGATGAACATCCTCCATTTTATGGCATAGAATGACCCGGAATGACATTTTCAGTCATTCCGTAAGGAGGGTTTTTATGCAACAAAAACAGGAACTGCCCACCGGGATGGGGAAACTCCCGGCAGTTGCGCCGCTGGCCAACCCCTATGTCCCCTTCCAGGCGGATAACCCGGAGCAGTACGAAATGAATCAGGGCCTGATCCGCGGAACCATGTATTCGGGGCTTGATCTGCCCTTCAAAGGCATGGTGAATAAGACCCCGCTGCCCCAATCTGCCCTGGCCGAGCTGCAGGAGCTGGGCTTTGCAGTCCAGGAGCTTGCGCTGTACCTGGATACCCACCGGGATGATACGGAAGCGCTGGCGCTGTACCGCCGCTATCAACGCACGTACCACGACAAGCGAATGGAATACTCCGAAACCTACGGCCCCCTGAGTCACATGGAGCCGATCACTGCAGCGGAATACAATTGGCTCAATGACCCGTGGCCCTGGGAATACTGCGCCAATAAGGAGGGCTGAACATGTTTTCTTATGACAAAAAACTTCAGTACCCGGTGAAAATCAAGAACCCCAATCCCAATCTGGCTAAAATCATTCTGACCCAATACGGCGGCCCCGACGGCGAGCTGGGCGCAAGCCTCCGCTACCTATCCCAGCGCTACTCCATGCCTTTCGATGAACTGAAAGGACTGCTGACAGATATCGGGACCGAAGAGCTGGGGCATTTGGAGATGATTGGGGCGATTGTGCATCAGCTGACGCGGAATTTGAAGGATAGCCAGATGAAGGATCCGGCGTTTGCGCCCTATTTTGTGGATCATACTGCCGGCGTGTATCCGGCTTCTGCGGCTGGGACACCGTGGAGCGCTGGGTCCATTCAGGTAGTGGGGGATCCGATCACGGATCTGACGGAGGACCTGGCGGCAGAACAGAAGGCACGGACCACCTATGATAATATTCTGCGCATCAGCGACGACCCGGATGTAAATGACGTGATCAAATTCCTGCGTGCGCGCGAGATCGTGCATTTCCAGCGGTTCGGTGAGGCGATCCAGCTGCTGCGGGATAAGCTGAATCAGAAAAATGTATACTATATGAACCCGGCAATCGACATGTAAGGTCAAAAGAACGGCTGCTGTTCCGAAAGCGAGCAGCAGCCGTTAAAACATGTCTATTCCTAAAATGCAACCAATAATTGTCAAGATTTCCGTGAAAATTGTTCCTCCAAATTATTTGTTCCCCCATAATTTGCTTGTGCTGACAATGGCAGGCCGCGTAAGGATCGCGCAAACGAATCACTTCAAAAGGATATGTATGATCTCCTGTAAGTTCTTTGCAAAATGGATCTTCCGCTGACGTTCCCGGGAGGACAGGCCGGCCGCGGTCATCTGCTCCAGAAGTGCTTTCAAATGGTCGTAATAGCCATTGAGATTATATACGATGCAGGGAGCATCCAGATAGTCCAGCGACACCATGGACATCACTTCCGCCAGCTCCTCCAATGTGCCAGTGCCGCCAGGGAAAGCGATAAACGCATCACCCAGCTCGATCATTTTTTCCTTTCGCCGGTTCATATTCGGCGTGACGATCAGCTGCGTCAATTCATCCAGCTGGAGCTCCTGGTCAACAAAAGCCTGCGGCTCAACGCCGATTACCTTACCGCCCGCGTTCAGTGCGCTTCTTGCCAGCGCTCCCATAAGACCGCTCTTGGAGCCGCCATAAATCAGCGTATTGCCATTCTCACCGATCCATGTTCCCAATTCCCGAACCGCTGCAGCCAGCTGCGGATCATTCCCCTGACACGCGCCAAGATAAACCGTTATATTCACTCAAAAAGCCCCTTTCTCTCTGCATCATAAGAGAATTATATCACATTCGCCTTGTTTTTCAATAGTACGTCAAAAATGCGGAGGTCAATCTCATAGTCACGGTCTATGAAAATACATGTTGTGTTACTTTTTGATGAGAAATTTCGGAAAGTTGCATTGTCCCGCAGCAGGGCATCAATGGTGCAGTCTGCATCGTCCATGCGGTTTTCAATAACGCTTGCATGCGCCTTGATCTCATCAAAATTTCGGCAAATATAGTGCTCGCTCATTACAAGACAGCAGCAGCGGATCTGGTGCAGATAGTCGCCATCAAAGTCTTTTTCCCAGTCAGATGGAATATAGCTCCCCTCTACCGTCATATCCTGTCCGTTTTCAATCGCTGTTTTTCCCATTTCCCGCACGACCGGCCACAAGAGCCGCGTCAGTTCCTCATCTGGGCTCAGAGGGGTAAGCTCGGTCATTCCGCTGCGAATCAGGCCCATTTTCAGATGATCGATAGAAAGATAGGGATAGTGATATTTTTCAAGCAGCCGCTGGGCCAACAGCGTCTTCCCTGTATGGGATGCCCCGGTGATCAGAATAATCATATGTGCGCCTCCCCTGTCGCTCGTTCTGGAAAGTGCACGCAGATGTGCAGGCGCGCATCCGCGTAGTTTGCTGAAATGCTTCCGTTCATCCGTTCGGTCAGCTGCTTTGCAATCGACAGGCCCAGGCCTGTTGCCCCCCTTGCCGACTCAACCGTGAAGAAGCGCTCAAACAGGCGCTCCGCCTGGACTCGGCCCAGCTTCCGGGCAGAATTGGAGAATACGGCCGTCCCATCCGATGAAAGCGTCACCGTCAGGTCACCATCGGAGTATTTAACGGCATTGCTTAGAATGTTGTCAAATATCCGATGAAGCGCCCCGCTGTCCAGATCCCGTTTTACGGGATCATCAGGCAGCTCGATACTGGGGCTGATGCCGCGCTCGGATAAAACGCCGTAAAATGCGGCAAGGCTCTGCTCCAGCACGGATTTGACACTGACCGTTTCTTCCCGCAGGCTATCCGATGCGGAGGTTACCACGGAGTACTGAAGCAGTTCCTCGGCCAGGGTACGCATGGTCTCGGTGCGCTCCCGGATCACAGACAGGTATCGCTTCGATTGATCCGTATGCGGCTCCCGCTCCAGCAGTTCCAGGTAGCCGCATATGGCCGTCAGTGGGGTACGCAGATCGTGAGAGACGTTGGTAATTGCCGCTTTCATCTCTGCGTCCCCGTTTTGCAGCCGCAGCCGTTCCCGGCGCAGCCGCTCCAGCTGGACATTCATCCGCGCGGCCAGGGTACGGACGGTGCGGCTGCCGGTGGAAACGAAGATCGTGGTATTGGTGTCGGCGCTGAGCCTGTCCTCCAGTTCCTGGGTGATCTCCCGCAGAGAGCTGTAAAGCAGCGCCTGGCGCACCAGCAGGATAATGACGCATAAGGCAAGCGCACCGGCCAGACCGATCCACACAATCTTCATAAAAAGCTCCTTATTTCAAATCTTTTCGCTTAAAGCAGACGATTCCGGCAATTGATGTAATCAAAACGATCTCAAAGGATGCACACAAAGAGAAAATGGGATGCATCAGCTCCTGATTGGCCAGCAGCACCGCCTGCCCGCCGGGGAGGGCGTCAACAAGAAACTGGTAGATTTTGCGCAGTGTGCCGGATATATAATATGGATTAGGGGACGGATCGCTTATCTCTATGCCATTGGCTGTCAGAATTGCGCTGGACGCAAACTCCGGCTCACATAGCGCATTGTAAATGATTGCCCCAATGGCGACCAGGCCCAGCATCGCCAAAATAGACACGACCGCAGATGCAGCCCGGTTGGGAATGAGCATGGCGATCAGCGTCAAAAGGGACGCCTCCGCAGCTGTCAGCATCAAAATCAGCACCGCGTTCATCAACAGCTCCACTCCGCCGCCCAGCTTGAACGTTCCCAAAGCCAGAGCGCTTGCAACGCTTCCCAAAATCCAAGCCAGAACGATCACGAAGCACCCGGCAATGACTGTGACCAGCGCGGATAGATATACGTTCCATCGGAAATGTCCGGCAATCAGCTTGTTTCGGAGGGTCCCATCCTGATATTCCACGCCAAGAAACAGGCCGGAAAATGTGCCATAAAAGATGGGGAAAAACGGGAATACATCCATCATTGCCATTTCGAGGGTGCGGATCTGATTCTCGTCCAAGTGAAGTTTATACAGGAAGAATGCCGAAAATACAAACGAAATCGCGGCGCACAGCCACAGCACCTTGTTTTTTCTCAGGCGGTAAAAGTCTGCCCTCAGCAGCTTACGCATGGCGGGCACCTCCGATCAAATTCATATAGAAGCTCTCCAGGCTTTCATCCTGCTCTTTCATATTATAGATGACGCAGTTCTCCTGCGCTGCCCGCTCCACCAGTTTTGTTACCTGAATATCTCCATAGATATCCACCCTGTTTCCGTCAGCAACGCTGTATTCAACCTGCATTTCATCAAGCACGCGAACCAAGACATGGATGCTGCTTGCCTCCACCCGGACGCACTTGCGGCAGCGCTGTTCCAGCTCTTCGCTGCTCATCTCTTTCACCATGCGCCCCGCGTCGATAAAGCCGTAGTGGGTCGCCAGGCGAGCCAATTCATCCAAAATGTGGCTTGAAATCAGTACCGTGATCCCACGCTCCCGGTTAAGCTTTAGGATCAGCTCCCTGATTTCGACGATCCCCTGGGGATCCAGTCCATTCACCGGCTCATCCAGGACGAGAAAATCCGGGTTCCCGGCCAGTGCAACCGCAATGCCCAACCGCTGGCGCATACCAAGGGAGAAATTCTTTGCCTTTTTACTGCCGGTGTTTTCCAGGCCGACCAGCCGAAGCAGCTGCATGATCCCGCTCTCAGACGGAACGCCCAGCAGCCGGTACTGCTGGCTGATATTCTCCGCCGCCGTCATATCCAGATAAATGGATGGGGTCTCTACCACAGCGCCCATCCTGCGGCGGCAGCGGTTCATTCTGACTTCTGAATTCCGAATGCCGTAAATGCTGTAACTGCCGCTGCTCGGCTCCTGTAAGCCGCAGATCAGCCGGATCAGGGTCGTTTTGCCAGCCCCATTTCGGCCGACAAAGCCGTAAATCGCCCCCTTAGGGACATGCATGGACAGATGATCCAGCGCCGTGCTGTTTCGGTACCGTTTGGTCAGTCCATTGGTTTCAAGCACATATTCCATTGTATTACCTCCTTTGCTTGATGGCAGAAGCATACCGCGCAAAGGTTGAGAAAGCGGTTAAGGAAATCGTTGAGAAAGGGTTAAGATTCAGCCTCTTAGCAAAAATCCGATTCCCCAGACAGATTCCACATAGTCCTTCCCCGATGCCTCCCGCAGCTTTGCGCGCAGGTGGCTGATGTGGGTCTTCAGGGAACTTTCCGTGCAATCCGGCGTATCAGCACTGATTCGATCCAGAATGGCGGATTTGGCGACTGCCTGACCGGGATTTTGGATCAGAAGCTTCAGGATCGCATATTCTGTCCGCGTCAATGGGACGACAGTCCCGGCAGCTGTAACACGGCGTGCACTCAAATCCATTACCAAATCGCCGCAGACGCAAACATGGGCCAGAGGCGAACGTGCAGCCTCCCGCAGGCGGACGGCCACACGGGCCAGCAGCTCCCTGGCATCAAAGGGTTTTGTCAGGTAATCCGCCGCGCCGCCCAGCAAAAGCGCCGTCTTGTCTTCGACCCCGGCTTTGGCACTGACCACGATCACAGGAATCCCGTCAAGCTCCGGCAGAAGCGCCTCCCCGCTCAAGCCAGGGAGCATCAGGTCAAGCAAGACAAGGTCGGGGCGTGTCCTTTTCAGTAAAAGCAGCGCCTCCGTCCCGGAGTAAGCGCGCAGTACCGCATAGCCCTCCCGTTCCAGCAGCTCCTGCTCTAAATTTCCGATATGCTCGTCATCGTCTATGATCAGAATCCTTTTCATTCCCGGTCCACGCTCCATTCGCTTGATAGGAATATTATAACTGTCAATCCACGATACTGCAACTTAATTTTAGATTAAGTTGCATGCTGACGATTTTTATTTAAATAATAAGTAAAATCGCAAGATTCAACCAATTGTTGCTATTTTTTAATTGAATAAAATTCTACTTTTCAAAAATAAAGAGCCACCTGAAATGAACTGCACCCCATTTGTTAGACAGTATGATATACTATATGATATACTATCTA
>ERZ857629.3960-NODE-3960-length-11942-cov-2.823505_pt1 | contig 11942 bp, 8 predicted proteins | sample MGYA00519700_ERZ857629 | MGnify/ENA primary metagenome ERZ857629 (study PRJEB31778, sample SAMEA3449351) | human gut metagenome | biome: human gut; feature: human-associated habitat; material: faeces | place: United Kingdom | collected 2010/2012 ... | reverse complement strand
GCCCTGCGTAGCAGGGGAGGTGGATTTTGCGAAGCAAAAGACGGAGGGAGTCAGCCTGCCCTGAAAGGGGAGGTGTCAATGAGCGTCAGCGAATTGACGGAGGGGTTATAAAGCAGCTAACAGCACTTTACTTGTTACAACCCCTCAGTCACGGCTTGCGCCGTGCCAGCTCCCTCTAAGAGGGAGCCTTTTGGGCGGTATCTAAACTCTTGCGTTAAGCCTCCCTCATTTAGGGAGGTGGATGTGAGCAAAGCGAGCAGACGGAAGGAGTTAGAGCGGGCAGCTAATAGCCGCCTCTACAACGCCTAAGCGCAATTTCACCCCATGCGTAAGCATGCTACCTTCTCGGGCTTATGGCGGGACGGATACGCTCGTCATAAAACCGCTGGCACATCCAATACAGCTTATCGTATGCGAAAAACGCCGCCTGCATTATGAGTACTATTGCCCATATGGGCAGCGCAACGCTGAGCGTAGTCATATCAAACCCAAAAAGCTTTATCGCCGCGAACACGCCCAGCACCGTGAATACATCGCAGTAAAGCACCTTTACCGCGCTCTGCACCACCTTATCGGGCATAACTGAATCGAACCACGTTTTGAATATGCCGAAATGCCCAAGCAGCACTATGTACGGCACGGCAGCGGCACGGCTGGGCAGTATCAAAAGCGAAAGCACGCCCGTTGCCAAATAAACGCCAACCGCGCCCAAATACGCGCTTTCGGCCGCAGGGACATACACAAACAGCGATGCTAAGAAATACAGCGCCACGCGACCCGTTGGCAGCACAGCCGCCGCATACAGGCACAGCACGCCCAGCGCCGTGCACATTGCGCCTATGGATATAAGTTTTGCTCCGCTAAGCTTTCTCATTTTGCGTCACCTCAGCAGCAGCGTATCAAATCGCCGCCCATGCATTCGCAGCAGCAGTCCGCGCACATAAGGCCGGAGCATATGTCGCACGCGGAGCAATTGCCGTAGCTTGTGCTCTGCCGCGGGCGGGAATACGGGTTGCCCGTATAGCGCAGGGTATTGTAGGCTTGGGCATATTCCGCGTTGCCCGGCTCCGTGCGGTACGCCCGGCCCAGGAACTCCCGCGCCTTGTCGTACCAGCCCTGCCTAAGATATATTATGCCGTACAGGTAATACCATTCCGCGTTGCGGGTCTGTATGCTGTCAAGTATTGTCTTTGCCCCGTCCAGATTGCCCGCGTTGATAAGGCTGCGCGCGCGCACGAACCTGTCCGCTTCGGGGCCGGAATAGCTCCCGCCGTGGCCGCCCGCGCCGTATGCTGCGCCGGAATATCCGCTGGACGCGGTTTTCCCTGGGTTTTTGGTAAGCTGGTCGTAGGCTTCGTTTATCTCCTTCAGCTTTTCGTTGGCAAGCTGCTTCATGTCCGGGTCGGTATACTTATCCGGATGGTATTTTTTCACCAGCGAAAGATACGCTGCGCGTATCTCCTCGTTCGTTGCGCCCTCGTTCACGCCCAATACCTTATACGGATTCGTCATCGTTCCCTCCAATTAAGCGGCGCGTTTTCAGCCCGCAGCCCTCTTTCAGTATGTTTTCTATTATAACCCCGTCCTCAAGGGGCCTAAGCAGCATATATGCTTCCTCCGCTTCCCTGAGCGAATTGAAAAGCATTATCTCCGCCCGCTCGCTCAGCTCAGCCTCGTCCGCGTCTTTAGCGGCAATGTTAAACGCGTTGTATGCGCCGCTTTCCCTGTCCCGCGCACGGTCGTCCCATGCATCCATTATATATACCCAGCGGCCCAGCGCGGCGCACAGCGCGGCAAATGCCTTCCTTATGGGCATGCTCTCTATCGGTGCGCAAAGTGCTGCGGAGTGCATCAGCCCCGCAAACGCGGCGGCTGGGGCATCTATGCTGCCGTCCATGCTTTTTTCTATGGCGTTCAGCTCCGCCATGCTGCGCTCTATTGCGCCGCACAGGGCTTTGTTATATCGCCTTGCCTTGGCATAGTCCTGCTTCAGCGCGGCGCGGCCCACCTTGGCGCGTATGCGCTTCTGCCCGCGCTCGTCCGCAATGTCATCGCAAAGCTTGTTGTACGCAAGGGCAACGTTTACGTCTGCGGCAAAGTCTATGCCCGCGCTTTGCTCTATTATGGGCATGGGCTTCTTCAGCGGCTTATAGCCGCAGCGCATCGGCACGCATCTGCTTGGCCCCAGTGTATTGCATAGCGCAAGGGCGAAAAATGCGCAGTCGTAATTGAGCGTCAATCGGGCGGTTTGGGAATACCGCGCGCCTATGCTTTTGCACAGGGCGCAGTAAAACGCGCGGTAGCGCGTAAGCTCCTTCATCTTCAGTTCGCCCTTATCCGGCTCAATATATCCAAACATAGCCGTATTGTAGCATATTTTAAGGCGTTAGCCAATAGCGGGGGGGCAAAACGCGGCAAATGCTATGCGTAAATTATAACATGTTTGTGACGGTTTATGTCAATATGAGCCGATAATAACATTCCTTTGCCTATAAGCGGCGATAATAGCCCCATAAGTGCGCAGGATGGGACAAAAATCTTGCATATGCTATGTTTTTGCTTGCCTGTATGGGAGAATAATAGTATAATGTCCATTAAGTGCGAAAGGGCGGCTGCCCCTTTGCGCGACAATGTGTTTTTATTTAAATTGAATATTGGAGGACTGAAATCAATGTCGAAAAAGTACGTTTACCAGTTCAGCGAAGGCAACGCTTCCATGCGCAACCTGCTGGGCGGTAAGGGCGCCAACCTGGCCGAAATGACCAAGATAGGCCTGCCTGTTCCCCAGGGCTTCACCATCTCTACCGAGGCCTGCACCCAGTATTACGAAGATGGCCGCAGGATTAACGACGAAATCCAGGCGGAAATAATGGAAAACATCATAAAGATGGAAGAAGTGACCGGCAAGAAGTTCGGCGATAAGGAAAATCCGCTCCTCGTCTCCGTCCGTTCCGGCGCGCGCGCTTCCATGCCCGGCATGATGGATACCATACTGAACCTGGGTCTCAACGAAGAGGTTGTTGAAATAATCGCAGCCAAGAGCGGCAATCCCCGCTGGGCTTGGGACTGCTACAGAAGGTTCATACAGATGTTCTCCGACGTTGTTATGGAAGTCGGTAAGAAATACTTTGAAAAGCTGATAGACGCCATGAAGGAACGCAAGGGCGTTACCAGCGACCTGGATTTGGACGCGAACGACCTGCACGAGCTGGCCGATCAGTTCAAGGCCGAATACAAGCAGCAGATCGGCAGCGATTTCCCCACCGACCCGAAGGTGCAGCTGTTTGAGGCTATCAAGGCCGTTTTCCGCAGCTGGGACAACCCCCGCGCCAACATTTACCGCATGGATCACGATATTCCCTATTCCTGGGGTACTGCCGTTAACGTGCAGATGATGGCCTTCGGCAACATGGGCGACGATTGCGGCACCGGCGTTGCGTTCACCCGCAGCCCCGCTACCGGCAGCAAGGGCCTCTTCGGCGAATTCCTGACCAATGCTCAGGGCGAAGACGTCGTTGCCGGCGTGCGCACCCCCATGCCCATAAGCGAGATGGAGCAGAAGTTCCCCGAAGCGTTCAAGCAGTTCGTGGAAGTCTGCAAGACCCTTGAAAATCATTATCATGACATGCAGGACATGGAGTTCACCGTTGAGCACGGCAAGCTGTACATGCTGCAGACCCGTAACGGCAAGCGTACCGCTGCCGCCGCCATCAAGATTGCCTGCGACCTGATTGACGAAGGCATGATAAGCGAAGAAGAAGCGCTGATGCAGATAGACGCCAAGTCCCTGGACATGCTGCTGCATCCGCAGTTTGACCCCGCCGCGCTGAAGGCCGCAAAGCCCGTAGGCAAGGCCATAGCCGCCAGCCCCGGAGCTGCCGCCGGTAAGATCGTGTTCACCGCCGAGGATGCGGTGGAGCAGGGCAAGCTGGGCGAGAAGGTAATACTCGTTCGCCTTGAGACCAGCCCCGAGGACATTGAGGGTATGAAGTATTCCCAGGGTATTCTGACCGTTCGCGGCGGACAGACCTCCCACGCGGCCGTCGTGGCGCGCGGCATGGGCACCTGCTGCGTATCCGGCTGCGGCGAAATAAAGATGGATGAAGAGAACAAGCAGTTCACCCTTGCTGGCAAGACCTATCACGAGGGCGACGTGCTGAGCCTTGACGGTTCCACCGGCTGCATCTACGATGTTCTTATCCCCACCATCCCCGCCGACCCCAACAGCGGCTATTTCGGACGCATAATGGAAATGGCGGACAAGCACAAGAGGCTTGCCGTACGCACCAATGCGGACAATCCGCATGATGCCTCCGTGGCGGTAAGCTTCGGCGCGCAGGGCATTGGCCTTTGCCGTACAGAGCATATGTTCTTCGATGAGGACCGCATCCCCGCCATGCGCGAAATGATAGTGTCCAAGACCGAAGAAGCCCGCCGCAAGGCGCTGGATAAGCTGCTGCCCATGCAGAGGAGCGACTTTGAAGGCATCTACAAGGCCATGGGCGAGCATCCCGTGACCATCCGCTTCCTTGATCCCCCGCTGCATGAGTTCCTGCCCCATAAGGACGAGGAAATTGCAGAGCTTGCCAAGGAAATGGGCATGACCTTTGAAGAGCTGAAGGCCACCGTTGCCAGCCTGCACGAATTCAACCCCATGATGGGCCATCGCGGCTGTCGCCTGTGCGTGACCTATCCCGAAATTGCGGAAATGCAGACCCGCGCCGTTATCGAGGCCGCCATCAACGTGCGCCGCGAAACCGGGCTGAACATAGTTCCCGAAATAATGATTCCCTTGGTAGGCGAAGTGAAGGAGCTTGCTTATGTTAAGAGCTTCGTCGTAAAGACCGCCAAGAAGGTTATGGAAGAGAACAACACCGAGTTCAAGTTCCTCGTGGGCACCATGATAGAGATCCCGCGTGCGGCCCTTACCGCCGACCAGATTGCTACCGAGGCGGAGTTCTTCTCCTTCGGCACCAACGACCTTACCCAGATGACCTTCGGCTTCAGCCGTGACGATGCGGGCAAGTTCCTGAGCGCTTACTACGAGAAGAAGATTTACGAGTCCGATCCCTTCGCGCGCCTTGACCAGATTGGCGTAGGCAAGCTGGTAGACATGGCTGCCAAGATGGGCCGCGCTACCCGTCCGGACATCCATCTGGGCATCTGCGGCGAGCACGGCGGCGATCCTTCCAGCATAGACTTCTGCCACCGCGTTGGTCTTGACTACGTATCCTGCTCGCCTTATCGCGTGCCTATCGCCCGCCTTGCCGCGGCCCAGGCCAACATAAGGAACAAATAAGAAATAAGTATTTAGGCTTGAATAAAGCTAAACCGGGGGACGGATTACCGTCCCCCGGTTTGTTTGTATTTACCGCAGCCCCTATATAAAGAACTTCCTTCTCAGGCTTTCGCGCATTTTGGGGCAGCAGGCTATTACTATAAGCGTTACGCCGAAAATAAGGCTGCACGCCAGCGGATACAGCGACCACACGAGCGTATCGCTCACATGGAACGTTATGTTTATAAGGAACTCCACAAGCACCGCGAAGCCGCCAATGGCTATGAGCGTGCCCGCGTACACGAACAGGTGGCCTTTTCTAAGATAATGCAGCAGAGTTACCGCGGCGCAGGCAATAAGCATAGCCCCGCCGGTCACGGGGAACGCGAAGGAAAGGAACCAATGCCCGTTCACGGCAAAATCGATATACAGTAAATATAGCCCTATCGCCACAAAGTCCGCCGCAACGAATATAACCGGCGTTGCATGGCGGAACCACATGGGCAGCACTACTATTATGTATACAAGCGCAAGTGCGCCCGCCGCATAGCCCGACCATACAAGCGTTCCGTTCACCTTCCAGTCGCACAGCAGCGACAGCACGAACGGCACCAAGAACATTATGCTTGTTATGAACAGCATGCCCGAGCGGCTGGCCGTTTCGGCAGGCCGCCTGCTTTCGGCGGGATACGGCTTTTCGCCGTCCGGCCGCTTCATGTCCGGATGGAACACCACCGTGCCGCAAAGCGGGCATTTTTCCTCGCTGTCCTTCAGCTCCACTCCGCATTTTATGCAATACATATGTATTCGTCTCTCCTTTCTTTCCCATCCGTTAAAGCTGATTGCTCTCCACGGCGGCGTTAAGCCCCTGCCGCTTGAGCGCGCGGAAGAACCTCAGCTCAAGCTCCGGCTCCTTTATGTTGCGGATCATGTTTATGTACATTGTGCCGTTGTATGTTATTATGCCGCAGTTGTGCGGCGCGCGCGCCTGCACGCCTATTATGAAATCCATCCGCTCAACATACTTTGGCATATCCCCGGGCAGCGTAACGTTGCCAAGGTTGGATAGGCACAGGCAGCTTTTCCTTTCCCCCACCGCATCGAACACGGCCTTCATTGCAATGTTCTTTATGAAAAGCGGCATAACCTTCAGCGCAAGCGCCCGCTCGCTGCTCACGTTGGTAGCAATGCGGGTGCCCATAAGCTTTGCGGTGTAGTCAAGCCCCATGCGGTGATGCACTATGGCGCATATTTCATCGAACGTGTATTCCCCGAGCGTGGGATCGACCTCCGGCGTTATGTACAGGGCAAAGTTCCTGAGCGTTTTGCTTGAAAAAAGCTTCCTCAGGTTAACGGGTATAAGCACCTTTACCGGCTTTCTCCTGCGGCGGGAATGCACCCTTTCCGCCTGAATTTCAAGTATGGCCTCCATCATTGCCGCACACAGGAACTCCGTCACGGTAACGCCGTGCTCCTTTGCCTTTTTGCGCACATCGTCCGCGCTGAGCATAAGCGTAACAATATCCACAAAGCCGTTTTCCTCCGGCGTGCCGCTCAGGTGATACGCCGTTTTTTCGCTGCGGCTGGCGCGCACATCCCCGCTGAATTTAAGGAAGCTGTCCTCCAGCTCCTCATCGCTGGGCGCTTCCAGGCGGCAGAGTACGCCGTCCTCATTGGGTATCTCCACGCCGTATTTCTGCGTTATGTATTCCGCAACCAGCGTTTTAACGAATGTCAGCGCGCCGTTGCCGTCCGTCAGCGCGTGGAAGAACTCCACCGCTATGCGCTTTTTGTATACTATAACCCTAAACGCGCACTCCCGCACCTCCTTGAAAGGCACATACGCCAGCGGGTAAGCCTTCTCGTCCCGAATCTTGGGCGCATTTGAAAGCTCCTCCAGGTAATACCAGAACGTGCCCCGCCTCAGCCGCACGGCTATGGACGGGAACCGCCGCACCGTAACGTCCAGCGCGGCCTGAAGCACCTCCCTGTCCACGTTTTCCGTCATAGTGGCGGACACGCGGAAGAAATTATTCCAGTTTTTCCGCCTTGCCGCGGGGTAAATCTTCGCCGCGTTGTCCAGCCGCATCCATCTAAGCTTTCTTTCCGGGCAAAGATGGTCGTTGAGGAAAGTGTTTATGGCTGTGAAATCATCCTGATTTTCATTAAGCTGATACAGCACATATGCGTGCCAACGCTCCGGCGCAATTATAAGCCTGCTCTTGCAGCCGCACTCGGTCAGCCGCCTGTTGAGCCGCACGGAATCATCCAGCAGTATTTCGTCCCCGCCAGCGAATATGAGCGAAGGCGGCATGCCCGTAAGCTCCCCGAACAGGGGCGATATTGTCTGCTCCCGCCTGTCGTGCTCACCGGCGTAGCATTGGGCGTAAAACTCCAGCACCTCTGCCGTGAGCGAAACATCCTTTTCGCGGTTTGTCTCGTATGTGCTGCCGGAGGCCGTAAGGTCCGCCCACGGGGAAATGGCTATTATTCCGCAGGGCAGCGGCAGCGAAAGCTCCTTCAGCTTTAAGCACAGTGCAAAGCACAGCCCGCCGCCCGCGCTTTCGCCGCAGAGCATTATATGCTCCGGCTTATAGCCCTTCTGCCGAAGGTAGTTATATGCTTCCAGCGCGTCCTCCACCGCCGCAGGGTATGGGCTTTCCGGCGCCAGCCTGTATGCCGCAGCAAACACGCGCACGCCTTCCTCGTCCGCAAGCGTTGCGCCAAAGCCCTTTGCGTAGTCAAGGTCTCCGCAGGTGTATCCCCCGCCGTGCAGGTAAAGTATAACGCCCTGCCTGCGCTCGTCCTTGGGTATTATCCACGCGCCTTCAAAGTTTGCGAAGGCATGATCGCGCGTGATCACGTCCTTCCTATGTATGGCTTCCATCAGCTCGCCCAGCTTATCCTGCCCGCGCCGTATAGTTTCCAGCGAACAGTTAGCCACCAGCGGCTTGAAGAAGTTCAGTTGAGAGTGAACCAGTTTTGCCGGCAGACCCATAGTAATCTTTCCTTTCGTTGCCATAAAGCATTTTTCATGCTGAATTTATATTATACCATGGTTATGCGCAAAAACAAAAACAGCTATGCGGCAAGAATGTAAAAAAGATAGCACTTGCAAAAAATGCTGCGCAAAAGCGGACAGCCCTTACCGGACTGCCCGCTTTTTTACTTCAGCTTAAATTATATGCTTTCGGGAACGTGGCTGTTTATGCGCGCGTAAAGCTCCGCCACTATTTCCTTGGTGCGCTGCATGGCGTTTTCAAGGGGAACGTCTTCCTTTATGGTCTTGTCCCTTGTAACTATTTCAACCACGCCGCGGTCAAGCGTCTTGGGCGATATTACTATGCGCACAGGGCTGCCCAAAAGGTCTGCATCCGAGAACATGAAGCCTGCGGACACGGTGCGGTCATCAAACAGCACTTCGTAGCCTTCGTCCATAAGCGACTTATAAAGCTTATTGGCTTCCTCCTTAACGTGCGCCTGATCCGCACGCAGGGCGCATATCTCTATTTCCCAAGGGGCTATTGATATGGGCCATACCGGGCCGTACTGGTCATGATGCTCCTCGCACACGCTGGCCATCAACCTGCCCACGCCTATGCCGTAGCAGCCCATTATGGGGTTGACGCGGTTACCCTTTTCATCGTCATAGGTCATGCCCATGGATTCGGTGTAGCGGCGGCCAAGCTGGAATATGTTGCCGACCTCTATGCCGTTTTTAATGGTAAGCGAATGCTTGCCGCACTTGGGGCATACGCCGCCCACGGTCGCCTTTGCAACGTCCACATATTCGGCATTAGGCACGTCCCTATCCATGTTGAGCCCTGTGAAGTGGTAGCCTTCTTCATTCGCGCCGCACACAAGGTTCCTTGTGCCTTCAAGCGAACGATCGTACACCACGGTTATGCCCTTGGCGGGGTTTACGGGGCCTATCGCGCCCGCAACAAGGCCGGCGTGGTCTATTTCAACGGCGGGATGCACCTCCGCCTTAAGATAGTTCCTCAGCTTGGTTTCGTTAACCTCAAGGTCGCCGCGCACGAATACCAGAACGTAGCTGTCGTCCTCGTTGCGCTGATACACAACGGCCTTGGCACTCTTTTCCGCGCTGCCGTGCAGGAAGTTACACACGTCCTCAATGGTCTTGTTGTCATACGTTGCAACCTTTTCAAGCGGGGCCATGGCTTCATCGGGGTCGTTATGCACTATGCAGTCCGCCGCCTCCATGTTCGCGCGGTAGCCGCACTCCGGGCAAAGGACGATGGTATCCTCGCCGATATCGGTAAGCAGCATGAACTCGTGGCTCACCTTGCCGCCCATCATGCCCGAATCGGACGCAACGGCAACGACTTCCGGTATGCCTACGCGGGCATATATGCGCTCATACGCGCGGTAGCAGCGCTTATAATACCGCTCCAGATCCTTCTGCGAGGTATGGAACGAATAGCCGTCCTTCATTGTAAATTCGCGCACCCTTATAAGGCCGCCGCGGGCACGGGGCTCGTCGCGGAACTTGGTCTGTATCTGATATATCATAAAGGGGTACTTTTGATATGTGCTCGCCACGTTCATGGCCATATGTACGGCCGCTTCTTCATGAGTCATGCCAAGCACCATATCCGCGCCGCTCCTGTCCTTAAAGCGCAAAAGCTCCTTGCCGACGCTTTCCCAGCGTCCGGAAGCCTGCCAAAGCGTTGCGGGCATAGTAACGGGGAACAGTACCTCCTGCCCGTCTATCCTGTCCATCTCCTGGCGCAATATCGCCTCTATCTTATTATGTATACGCCGCGCGGGAGGCATAAGGGAATATATGCCGTTGCCCACCTGCTTAATATAGCCGCCCCTTACCATAAGGTTTTGGCTTTCTATTTCCGCAACCCTATCCTTATACCTTTCGCCTAACAGCTCGCTGACTTTCATGTTTCACCTTTCCTATCCGCCTAACGGGATAACGCCGTTTTTGTCATACCCTGCATTATACCACGCGCGCGGCAAAAAACAAACATTTTAGGCAATATTGTTGACTATTGCGCAAGCATTTTTTATAATATGCTTTCGCATCACTATCATCAGTTGAGGAATGTGCCATGTATCGTGACCTTACGCGCGGGGGCATATCCCGCTCGCTCATTCTGTTTGCGCTGCCAATGATGGCGGGCAATATGCTGCAGCAGTTTTATAACATTGCCGATACGCTTATCGTATCCCGTGCGCTTGGCGCAAACGCGCTTGCCGCGGTTGGTTCGGCCTATACGCTCATGACGTTTCTCACTTCCATATTCCTGGGGCTGAGCATGGGTTCGGGCGCGCTTTTTTCGATATACCGCGGGCGGAACGATTCTTCTTCGCTGAGATCAGGCATATTGCATGCGTTCATTCTCCTCCTTTCAATAACCGTGCTTATTAACGCCGCAGTATACGCCTTCATGGAGCCTATACTCTTGTTCCTGCGCGTGCCGGACGCTGTGCGCGGCGGTATGCGCGAATATTTGGCAATTATATACGTTGGGCTTATTGCGACCTCGCTTTACAATTATGTTTCCTGCCTGCTGCGCGCGCTTGGCAATTCTTCCGTGCCGCTGATTTTCCTTGCGATATCCGCCGTGCTGAACATTGCGCTTGACTTGATATTCGTGCTGGTATTCAGCCGGGGCATTGCGGGCGCGGCATGGGCGACGGTTATTGCGCAGTACGTTTCAGCGGTGGGCTTATGCCTGTATGTGCTTTTCAAATGCCCGGAGCTTATCCCAAGGCACGAGGATATGTGCTTCAGCAAGCCTATACTGAAGGATATATTCAGCCTGTCCTCCCTCACCTGCCTTCAGCAGTCCGTAATGAACTTCGGCATACTTATGGTGCAGGGGCTTGTAAACAGCTTCGGCGCTACGGTAATGGCCGCGTTTGCCGCCGCGGTGAAGATAGACACATTCGCCTACCTTCCCGTACAGGACTTCGGCAACGCTTATTCCACATTCGTTGCACAAAACCACGGCGCGGGCGACCATGGGCGCATACGCGCGGGCACGAAGCAAGCATTTATTATAAGCACGGCGTTCAGCGTGGCAATATCGGCGCTGGTGTTCGCATTTGCCCGCCCGCTTATGCTTATATTCATAGACGCAAACGAAACAGCCGTGCTGCTGGCGGGAATAAAATATCTTCGCATAGAAGGCGCGTTCTATTTCGGTATAGGCTGCCTTTTCCTGCTGTATGGCTATTTCCGCGCGGTGCAGCGGCCCGCAATGTCCGTTGTGCTTACGGTTATATCGCTTGGCACGCGCGTGGCGCTTGCATATATGCTTTCCGCAAAAATAGGCGAAATAGGCATATGGATGGCAATACCCATAGGCTGGCTGCTGGCGGACGCGACTGGTTTGATTACAATGTTCAAAAGCAGGCGTTTACAAAAGCAATAAAGGCGGGTAAACTATAGCTATAAACGCTGAACGGGGTGATTACTATGAGCAAAGTTGAAACGCTTGTATCTCAATATAAAAACGAACTTAAATACGCCGGCCCATTCTATATTTCGCACGAGGGCTTCGGCGCGGCGCCGCTGGGGCAGATAGACTACCCTGCGCTTTCCATGGCCTTTGCCGAATGGCTTGATGCGCGCGGGATACTGCCGGAAATAGTTGGCTGGAGCAACAAAACCGGCTTCTGCGAT
>ERZ857629.3955-NODE-3955-length-11956-cov-2.991093_pt1 | contig 11956 bp, 13 predicted proteins | sample MGYA00519700_ERZ857629 | MGnify/ENA primary metagenome ERZ857629 (study PRJEB31778, sample SAMEA3449351) | human gut metagenome | biome: human gut; feature: human-associated habitat; material: faeces | place: United Kingdom | collected 2010/2012 ... | reverse complement strand
AGAGGGAGCGCCTTTATTTTTTTGGGTAGGAAAGGAATTGCAAATGACAATACAAGAGGCAAGCGAAAAATACAACATCCCCGCCGTTTCCACCGGCGCCATGATTCGCGAAGCCATCAAAAACGGCACCGAAACCGGAAAAAAGGCCAAGGATGTTATCGAGCGCGGCGAGCTTGTGTCGGATGATATTATCATCGGCATCGTTAAAGAGCGTATCGCCCGGGACGACTGTAAGAACGGCTTTATTCTCGACGGATTTCCGAGAACCATTCCCCAGGCCGAGGCTTTGGAAAAGCTGGTTCCGGATATAACCGCCACAATAGAGATCGACCTTTCGGACGAAAAAATCGTCGAAAGAATGTCGGGACGGCGCACCTGCCCCGGCTGCGGAGCCTCCTACCACACGGTATATAAGGCACCCAAAGCCGAAGGAAAATGCGACGCCTGCGGAGCCGAACTTACCATCCGGGCAGACGACAAGCCCGAGACTGTTCTCGAACGCCTTAAGGTCTACCATGACCAGACCGAGCCGCTTAAAGCCTTCTATAAGGAACGCGGAATGCTGCATACGGTTGAGAGTCAGGAAGAGCTCAAGGACACAACGGCACTAATGTTAAAAACCATTGAGGCGTTAGTATGATCGTTTTTAAAACCACCCGTGAGCTTGAACTTATGACCGAAGCTTGTCAGCTTTCGGCCAGAGCCCTGAAAATCGCCGGCGAGGCGGTCAGACCGGGCATCTCCACATGGGAGATAGATAAAATAGCTTACGATTATATTATCAGTCAGGGCGGAAAACCGAATTTCCTGCACTATGCAGGCTATCCGGCCACCGCTTGTATCTCGGTAAACGACGAGGTTATCCACGGAATCCCCAGCAAACACCGTATCCTTGAGGAAGGTGACATTGTCTCTATCGACCTTGGTGCCGAGCTTCACGGATACAACGGCGATAACGCCGCCACTTTTGCGGTTGGAAAGATTTCTTCCGAAGCACAGCGGCTGATCGACACCACCGAGCAGTGCCTTTATAAGGGCATCGAGGCGGCTGTCGCGGGCGGCAGAATCGGCGACATCGGAGAGGCTGTTCAGGCACACGCCGAAGCAAACGGCTTCTCGGTTGTAAGACAGTTTGTGGGGCACGGAGTGGGTAAAAAGCTCCACGAAGATCCGGAGGTTCCCAATTTCGGAAAGGCCGGACACGGAGCGCGGCTTTTACCGGGTATGACCATAGCCATTGAACCGATGATTAATGCGGGTACATTCGATGTCCGCACGCTTAAAGACGGTTGGACGGTTAAAACCGCCGACGGCAAATTGTCCGCTCATTTTGAGCATTCCGTTGCCATCTCCACCAAAGGACCGGTCATTCTGACCAGACCCTGAGGGTAAATGGAGGAAGCTATGGAATTAAAAGTCGGACAGCTTGTGTATTCGAGGGCGGGGCGCGATCGTGGGAAATTTCTCGCGGTTGTTGATATTACCGAAAAGGGCGTTTTTATCGCCGACGGTAAGGAGCGTCCGCTGGAGCGGCCCAAATGCAAAAACCCAAAGCATTTGGCGGCCACTTCCACCGTATTAGACAGCGGCTCAATGTCCACAAACCGAGCATTGCGGCAGGCGATTGCAAAATTCATCGCCGCCAACAACTAATGTGAGGGGGATATTCAATTGTCAAAAGAAGATATGATCGAGGTTGAGGGTACCGTCCGCGAGGCACTGCCCAACGCAGTCTTTAAGGTCGAGCTGCCCAACGGCCACCTGATCACAGCCCACATTTCCGGAAAGCTTCGTATGAACTTCATCCGTATTCTTCCGGGAGATAAGGTCACGGTCGAGATGTCGCCATACGATCTGACCAAGGGCCGCATAACATGGCGATCGAAATAACCCTAAAACGGGTTAAAGATTTTTTGGGAGGTATAAATCAATGAAAGTCAGACCTTCTGTCAAAAAGATTTGCGACAAATGCAAAATTATCAAGCGCAAGGGAAAAGTAATGGTCATCTGTGAAAATCCCAAGCACAAACAGCGTCAGGGCTAATCCCGACAACTCAAATATGGAGGTGCGAAAGTAAATGGCACGTATTTCAGGTGTAGACCTGCCCCGTGAAAAAAGGGTGGAGATCGGACTGACATATATCTTTGGTATCGGTCTTAAGACCTCTAAGGATATTCTCGCCGCCACCGGAGTCAATCCCGACACAAGAGTCAAGGATCTGACCGAAGATGACATTGCAAAGCTTCGTGAGTATATAGATCACAACCTTCACGTAGAAGGAGATCTTCGTCGCGATGTAGCTTTCGATATTAAACGGCTTATAGAAATTGGTTGCTACCGCGGTGTTCGTCACCGCAAGGGTCTGCCCGTTCGAGGACAGCGCTCCAAGACCAATGCACGTACCCGCAAGGGTCCCCGCAAGACCATAGCAAACAAGAAGAAGTAAGCAGGAGGAATTTAATATGGCAACAAAGGGTAAAGCAAACATCACCCGCCGCCGCGACCGCAAGAACATTGAACGCGGTGCAGCACATATTCAATCGACCTTCAACAACACCATCGTTACCATTTCCGACGTTCAGGGCAATGCAATTTCCTGGGCATCCGCAGGCGAAATGGGATTCAGAGGATCCAAGAAATCCACTCCCTTCGCAGCACAGACCGCGGCCGAGACCGCAGCCAAAGCAGCTATGGAACATGGTCTTAAAACTGTTGAAGTTTATGTTAAGGGACCCGGTTCGGGCCGTGAAGCCGCGATCCGCGCACTTCAGGCAGCAGGCCTTGATGTAACCATGATCAAGGACGTTACCCCGATCCCGCACAACGGATGCCGTCCGCCTAAGCGCCGTCGCGTCTGATTTTTTGGAGGTGTAATAATATGGCAAGATATACAGGTGCTGTTTGCAGATTATGCCGCCGTGAAGGCCAGAAGCTCTTTTTGAAGGGCGACAGATGCTATTCAGGCAAATGCTCCCTCGACCGTCGTGGTTATGCCCCCGGTCAGCACGGACAGAGCCGCAAGAAGGTTTCTGAATACGGTCTTCAGCTGCGCATGAAGCAGAAAGCAAGAAGATATTACGGTGTTCTGGAAAGCCAGTTCCACCATTATTTTGAAATAGCAGAGCGCAAGACCGGCGTTACCGGTGAAAACCTGCTCCGTCTGCTTGAAAGCCGTCTCGACAACGTGGTTTACCGCTGCGGTTGGGCATCTTCCCGTGCCGAAGCCCGTCAGCTGGTTGTTCACAACCACTATACCGTAAACGGCAAAAAGGTTAACATTCCTTCCTACCTGGTAAAGGCAGGAGATGTTGTTGCAATCGGTGAAAAGAGCCGCGGATCCGAGAAGATCAAGGCCGTTGTTGAGGCCTGTGGCGCTCGTCCCAAGCCCGAATGGCTCAGCGTTAACGCCGACACTCTTGAGGCAAAGGTCGTAAACCTTCCCACCCGTGAACAGATCGATGCTCCTATCGAGGAACATCTCATCGTCGAGTTCTACAGTAAATAATCTCTGCGGGTTTGACGGTTTAATTTTCAATATTAGGCGGTTTATCCGCCAATTTAAGGAGGGTTCCGAATGATAGAAATTGAGAAGCCCAGAATTGAGACCGAGGAACTTTCAGAAGACGGCTCTTACGGCCGCTTCGTTGTTGAACCTCTTGAGAGAGGCTACGGCACCACGCTCGGCAACAGCCTGAGAAGGGTACTCCTTTCCAGCCTGCCCGGTGTCGCCGCCACATATCTGAAGCTGGACGGCGTTGTTCATGAGTTTTCCACCATTCCCGGGGTTAAAGAGGACGTTACCGAAATCGTTCTTAACCTTAAGGGACTGACCGCAAAGATTCTGTCCGACGGCCCCAAAGTCGTGTACATCGACGCCGAAGGACCCTGCGAGGTCACCGCTGCCGACATTAAGGCCGACAGCGAGGTTGAAATACTCAATCCCGATATGCACATTGCCACCCTGTCGAAGGGCGGAAAGCTCGGAATGGAGCTGACCATCGACAAGGGCAGAGGCTATGTACCGGCCGAACGCAACAAACAGCTCAACAACACCATCGGAGTCATTCCCATGGACTCTATCTATACACCGGTCACCAAGGTAAATTATAAAATAGATAACACCCGTGTGGGTCAGGTCACCGACTTTGACAAGCTTACCCTTGAGGTTTGGACAAACGGGGTTATCTCGGCGGAGGACGCAGTGTCCCTGGCCGCAAAAATAATTACCGAGCACCTCAACCTCTTTGTCAACCTCTCGGCCGAAGGCGCCGGAGCCGACATTATGGTTGAAAAGGGTGACGCCGGTAAGGAAAAGGTCCTTGAAATGACCATTGAAGAGCTTGACCTTTCGGTCCGTAGTTTCAACTGCCTTAAGAGGGCGGGAATAAACACGGTCGAAGATCTGATTTCGAGAACCGAGGACGATATGATGAAGGTCAGAAATCTCGGAAGAAAGTCTCTCGAAGAGGTCATCAACAAGCTCGATTCGCTGGGATTTACCCTCAGCAAAGAAGAAGTCTAACACACTACCAAGTAAAGGAGTGAATATCAATGCCAGGAAGCAGAAAGCTGGGCAAAAAGACCGACAGCAGAAAAGCAATGCTCAGATGCATGGTCACCTGCCTGCTCGAAAACGGTAAGATCGAGACCACTGTCACCCGAGCCAAAGAGGTTCGTGCAATGGCAGAAAAATATATCACTTTGGCTAAGGATAACACCTTGACCTCAAAGCGTCAGGCAATGGCATTCATAACCAAAGAGGATGTTATAAAGAAGCTTTATGAGGACATCGCTCCCACATACGCTTCGAGAAACGGCGGTTACACACGCATTACCAGAATCGGCCCCCGCCGCGGCGACGCAGCCGAGATGTGCGTTATCGAGCTGCTTTAATTGATTTAAGGCTCGATGAAGTTGCCTTTAACCGACGGAAGAAACCTCTTCCGTCGGTTGATAGGGCAAACTTTTGTAAGTCGGCGGTTGAGACCGGTTTTGTGCGGTGTTTCGGACGTTGACAATTCAGCCGAGATGTGATAAAATACGAAAAATTTACGGAGAGATGTCCGAGTGGTTTAAGGAGCTAGTCTTGAAAACTAGTGACTCGAAAGAGCCCAGGGTTCGAATCCCTGTCTCTCCGCCAAAAAGGAATGGCAATTTTCGAAAGAAGATTGTCATTCCTTTTTGGTTCTCTTCACTTTTCTCTTCTCGGTCTTTTCTCTTATCTCAACTCCCGTTCCCGGAGAAAACATAAATGAGAACAGATGACTGATAATGCAGCTTTGCTCCGTAAAACAGTGATTACTTTTTTGAAGAGGACAAACCTAATAGAGTATAAATTTGACGAGTTGCTTTTGCTTGCGCAAGAAATTAAAAGAATGTTGATTGTATCGCTTAATACCGCGAAGGGTAACACCTGATAAAAAGACGCCTATAAATGGGCAGCGTGTCTGTAATTGTGTACGACTGCAAGCAGGCATATGAGGAATATAAATCTTAAACAAATCCGTGATTTTGATAAAAAACTTTACACATTTCCCTCGGTGACAAAAAATCTGTCACTGAGGGCTTTTTGTTTATTGTAAAACAAAAACGGCGGGGTATAATTAAGACATAAAGAAAAACCGCCCGAGAAAACGAGCGGACAAAAAACAGGAGGCTTTTATATGTATTACTCTGCAGGAACTTATGAATCATTTGCTCATCCCGAAAAACCGAAGGATGTCGATAAAAAATCCGCATACATTATCGGCACCGGTCTTGCCGGGCTGACCGCCGCTTTCTATCTTGTCCGCGACGGACAGATGAAGGGCGAGCACATTCATCTTCTCGAAAAGCTGGAGCTTGCCGGCGGCAGCTGCGACGGACGAAAGGATGTTACCAAGGGCTTCTTTATGAGAGGCGGCCGCGAGATGGACAACCATTTCGAGGTCATGTGGGACACCTTCCGCGACGTACCGTCCATCGAAACGCCCGGCGTATCGGTGCTCGACGAATACTATTGGCTCAACAAGCACGATCCAAACTATTCTCTCTGCCGCGCCAGCGTAAACCGCGGCGAGGACGCCCACACCGATAAGCAGTTCAAGCTTGATAAGGACTCGGCAATGGCGCTGTCAAAGCTTTTCTTGACCCCCGAAAAGGAGCTTGAGGACAAGAAAATTTCCGATGTGCTGCCCGATTCCTTCTGGAGCACCAACTTCTGGCTTTATTGGCAGACCATGTTTGCCTTCCAGCGCTGGTCAAGCGCCCTTGAAATGAAGCGCTATCTCTGCCGCTATGTCCACCACATCGACGGACTGCCCGATTTCAGCGCTCTGCGGTTCACAAAATATAATCAGTATGAAAGCATGATCCTCCCTCTCGTAAAATATCTTGAGGCCCACGGCGTATCTATCGAATACGGTATGGACGTTAAAAATGTCATTATCGAAACCGAGGGAGAAAAAAGAACGGCAAAGCAGATAGTCTATGTTAAGGACGGCAGGGAGCAGACCATCGACCTTACCGAGAACGACCTTGTATTTATCACCAACGGCTGCTGCACCGACACCTCCTGCTACGGAGATCAGACCCACGCTCCCGATCTTTCCGGCGTTAAAAACGGCGCGGGGGAATCCTGGGATATGTGGAAGGCCATTGCGGCACAGGCAAAGCACGGCGAATACGGCAATCCCGATAAATTCTGCTCGGATGTGGACGCCACCAACTGGATGAGCGCCACTGTGGCTACCTCCGACGATGAAATAATCCGCCACATTATGAATGTATGCAAGCGCGACCCCCGCTCGGGCAAGGTAACAACCGGCGGAATCGTCACCGTAAAGGACAGCACCGATAACTGGTATCTCTCCTCGACAATCAACCGTCAGCCGCAGTTTAAGGCGCAGGATAAAAACACCGTGCTTGTGTGGCTCTATTCGCTGAACACAAATAAAGAGGGCAACTATGTCAAAAAGGCAATGCGGGACTGCACCGGTGAAGAGGTCTGCCGCGAGTGGCTCTACCACATCGGCCTGCCTGCCGAAAAGATCGACGACCTTGCAAAGAACGCCTGCAACACCACCACCTGCTTTATGCCCTATATCAACGCCTTCTTCCAGCCCCGAAAGGAATCCGACCGACCTAAGGTCGTTCCCGACGGCGCCGTTAACTTTGCCTTTATCGGCCAGTTTGCAGAGACCCCGAGAGACACCATTTTCACCACCGAATATTCCATGAGAACCGGTATGGAGTCGGTCTACACTCTGCTTGACGTCGACCGCGGAGTGCCGGAGGTTTGGGGCAGCAAATACGACGTGCGCGAGCTGCTGCGCGCCTGTTATTATGCCATCGACAAAAAGCCCATAAGCGAGGCGCCCCTGTCCTTTGGCGAAAAGGAATTGCTCAAGCTTGTGCTCAAGAAGGTCAAGGGAACCGACATCGAGCTTTTGCTTAAAGAAAGCGGACTTATAGAATAAAGCCCTGAAAAAGCGCAAGGCCTCCGTATTTAAAAGTACGGAGGCTTTTTTGTTGAAAAATTAACGGTCTTGCGGTAAAATATAATCAATCGGAAAAAGCAGAAGGGGGAAAGGTCAATGTTAAAGCAAAAGTCCCTTACCGAGCAGGAGCGGCTCCCGCAAAAACGAGCTGCGGGTGAGCGGGAAATCCCGCAAAATTATATCGATCTGCATCTTCATCTCGACGGAGCCGTGACTCCGTCCGTTGCAAAACGCCTGTGCTTAGTGCAGGGCATTTCCCCTTCTCTTACCGAAAGCGAGCTTGAAGGCCGCCTGACGGTGGGAAAGGACTGCAAAAGCCTTAACGATTTTTTGAGGTGCTTTGAACTGCCTCTTTCCCTTCTTCAAACCGAGATCGGAATTGAAACGGCGGTTAAAGAGGTGCTTTTTGAACAAAAAAGGCAGGGCGTTTTATATGCCGAGCTGCGCTTTGCGCCGCAGCTTCACTGCGAAAAGGGACTGACTCAGCAGCAGGCCGTAGAAGCGGCTTTAAAGGGAATTGAAGCGGCCGACATTCGATCAAATCTCATACTCTGTTTAATGCGGGGAAAGGGAAATGGGCGGCAAAACGCCGAGACGGTTGGGCTTTGCGAAAAATATCTGACAAATGAGCAGGGGGTCGCCGCTCTTGATCTTGCGGGAGCGGAGGGCCTTTTCCCCACAAGGGATTATACCGAGCTTTTTGCAAAAGCGGCCGAAAAAAAGATACCCTTTACCATCCACGCCGGAGAGGCGGGAGGAGCCGAGGATGTTGTCTTGGCGATAAAGGCGGGGGCAAGGCGCATCGGCCACGGGGTGAGAGCGGCGGATGACGACCGTGCCGTCGAGCTTTTGAAAAACGAGGGCGTCACCCTTGAAATGTGCCCCACAAGCAACCTTTTAACCGGGGCATATGATATGAAAAAATATCCCTTGAAGGAATTTATGCAAAAGGGGGTTGCCGTTACCGTAAACACCGACGACCCCGCCATTGAAAACACCGATATAAAACGGGAATTTGAATATGCGGCGCAGCTTTGCGGGCTTTCGGCCGGCGAGCAAGACGGACTTTTAAAAAATGCCGCAGCCGCCGCCTTTGCCTCCGACGCCGTCAAAAAAGAAATCATCCGCTCCCTTTGACAAAAACCGCCATATTATGTGTTTGACATACGGTGCCAAAGGTGATAAAATAGACCGAGAATACTCTAAGAAAGAGGAATTGATATGAAAGACAAGACATTTTACATTACCACGCCGATTTACTATCCGTCGGGCAAGCTGCACATCGGCCATTCTTATACCACCGTTGCGGCCGACGCTATGGCGAGGTATAAACGAATGCAGGGCTTTGATACGATGTTCCTTACCGGTACAGATGAGCACGGTCTTAAAATCGAGCAAAAGGCCGCCGCAAAGGGGGTTACGCCCAAGGAGTATGTGGACGAGATTGTGGCAGGAATAAAGGACCTCTGGAAGCTGCTCAACATTTCCAACGACAAATTTATCCGCACCACCGACGATTACCATGAAAAGGCGGTGCAAAAGATTTTTGAAAAGCTCTATAAACAGGGCGACATATACAAGGGTCACTATGAGGGGCACTACTGTACCCCCTGCGAGGCATTTTGGACCGAGACCCAGCTTAAAGACGGCAAATGCCCCGACTGCGGCGGCGAGGTGCACCTTGCAAAGGAAGAGGCTTATTTCTTTAAGCTTTCCAAATATGCCGACAGGCTTGTGGAATACTATGAGGCTCATCCCGATTTCATCCAGCCCATAAGCCGCAAAAACGAAATGATAAACAACTTTATAAAGCCCGGTCTTGAGGATTTGTGTGTTTCTCGCACCTCCTTTACCTGGGGAATCCCCGTGACCTTCGACAAGGGGCACATCGTTTATGTGTGGATGGATGCCCTTTCAAACTACATAACCGCATTGGGTGCATTTTCCGACGACGACAGCAATTTCAAAAAATACTGGCCGGCCGACGTTCATCTCGTGGGAAAGGAAATCGTCCGTTTCCACACCATAATCTGGCCTGCCATTCTTATGGCGCTTGATCTTCCCCTGCCAAAACAGGTCTACGGCCACGGCTGGCTGCTTTTAGAGGGCGGAAAGATGTCCAAATCCAAGGGCAATGTGGTCGATCCGGTGGTGCTTTGCGACCGTTACGGCGTGGACGCCATACGCTACTTCCTGCTCAGAGAAGTGCCCTTCGGCGCCGACGGTGTTTTCACCAACGAGGCTCTTATCAGCCGAATAAATTCCGATCTTGCCAACGATCTCGGAAATCTGCTTTCGAGAACCTCCTCCATGGTGGGTAAATATTTCGGCGGAAAGCTGCCCGAGGCACAGGCCGCAGGAGATTTTGACGACAGTCTTACCGAGCTTGCAGGAGAGACCAAGGCTCTTGTGGAAGCAAGTATGGACGCCATGCAGTTTTCCACCGCACTGACCGATCTTTGGAAGTTTGTTTCGCGAACCAACAAGTATATAGACGAGACCGCTCCTTGGGTGCTTGCAAAGGATGAAGGCAATGCACCGAGACTGGGCAGAGTGATGTATAACCTCTGCGAGGCACTGCGCCACATTTCCGTAATGCTTGCCCCCTTCCTTCCCGATACTTCCGATAAAATTGCCGCCGTACTGGGACTTTCGGACGGGCAGCGTACATGGCAGTCTCTTGAAAAATGGGGATGCCTTTGCGCCACCGCCGAGATCGGCAAAACCGAGCCCATCTTCCCGAGAATAGATGCTGCAAAGGAGCTTGCCGAGCTTGAGGCGGCCGAGGCCAAAACTAAGGCTGAAGCCAAAGCTGCAAACGAAGGAAAGACCGCAGAGGACAAAAAGACCAAGGAAAATGTGGCCGCTCTTTCGGAAATATCCATCGAGGATTTTGCTAAAATCGAGCTTAAAGTGGCAAAGGTCACAGCCTGCGAGCCGATCAAAAAAGCCAAAAAGCTTTTAAAACTGACCCTCGACGACGGCAGCGGAAATCAGCGCACGGTGGCATCGGGTATCGCCGCATACTATGCTCCCGATGATCTTGTGGGACGCAACATAATCGTTGTGGCCAACCTTAAACCCGCCACACTTTGCGGGGTCGAAAGCTGCGGAATGATTCTTGCGGCCGACAGCGGCGACGGAGTTAAGGTCATTTTTGCCGACGATGTGGAAATCGGATCGAAGGTACGCTGATAAAAAACGCAAAACCGACCTAACGCACCGATCGGCAGCCGATGAGTTAAAGGTATACCGACCGACTGACGTGGGAGATATAGTCGATGATATGCTGATCGGCAGCCGATGAGGAAACAGAAATGAAGGCTCACTGATTTGCCGCGATGTTGTTAAAGACAATGCGCAGACTTCCGGCCGAGATGACGCTAAGGGCGTTGTGCAGGCCCGATCGCTGAGGCTGTCCCGGCGGGCCGGGACCGGAGGGAGCAGCATCCCACAGCTTTGCAGGGGAGCGCAGCCGCTTTTTAAAGAATAAGCCCGCGTTTTTGCGGTCGGCCTCCCTCCCGTCGGCTTGCGCCGATTGCCTCAGCTCACCTAAACTGTGTAAAATAAATAGCGGAGCAAGGTTGAGACCGCTTATTGCATCGGGCGGAAAGCTTTTCGGAAAAGACGTCGTTTGTCCCGTCAGCTTTAACTGCCTTTTCAAATGTCTTTTCAGGAGGAAGTTTTTATGAAAGCCATTATAAACCGAAAAACCTACAATACCGAAACGGCCGAAAAACAGGGAGAAATCTTTGTGTCGGTATTCGGCGATCCCGCAGGATACGAGGAAAGCCTTTTTAAAACAAAAAAGGGCGCCTTCTTCCTTTACGGCAAGGGCGGAAGCGAAAGCAAATATAAAGAGGAAGCCATCACTCCCTTGACCAATGAGCAGGCCGAGCAGTGGAAAAAACAAAACGCATAATAAAAATCAGCCGCAAAAAGGAAGGGCGTGTCGGCTAAGAGCGATAAAATTCTGCCGACAAAACAGATAAGCCTTTGCACAGGGCGGTAAAATCGTAAAATCCAAAAAGAGACGAAAAATCAACCGCCGCTTTTTGGACGTGACGCAGCAAAAGCGCACCGAATACGGCTTTGGACTTAAAATACCGCGCGGTATGGGAATCAACGGAGCGATCCTATACGGTTAAGCAGCGGATGCTTAAGCAGCAATTTAAGTCCTAAAAACCTTGTCGGCGCGCTTTTTTCAGAGGTGATTTTTTGAAAAAACTAAGCGACAAACAAAAAAGCTTTATAAAAGACCTTGTCTCCAAAATGACCCTTGAGGAAAAAGCAGGCCAGTTAAACCAGCTTGCCCCATCTTCTCTCGGCGGGTTTACCATCGACGAGCAGGAACAGCAAAAGCTGCTCAAGGCCGGCCGCATAACAAAAGAGGACATAGAGCGGGCCAAGAATGCCGCCGAGAGCTTTAAGGAGCAGGAGCAGTGGGTCAGAGAGGGCAAGATCGGCTCCTTTCTCG
>ERZ857629.3952-NODE-3952-length-11962-cov-2.633661_pt1 | contig 11962 bp, 8 predicted proteins | sample MGYA00519700_ERZ857629 | MGnify/ENA primary metagenome ERZ857629 (study PRJEB31778, sample SAMEA3449351) | human gut metagenome | biome: human gut; feature: human-associated habitat; material: faeces | place: United Kingdom | collected 2010/2012 ... | reverse complement strand
CGCCTGTCCCTGCCCTTTGGCATCATGATAAACGGTTCCTTCCATCTTTTTTCTTTTAATCATTTCCAGTGCTTCACTCTGACCATTCACCCCTACGATCAACGGCCATTGTTCTACCCCGCGTTCTTCCAGCGCATCAATCGCTCCCAGAGCCATGTTATCGTCATTGGCAATGATCATTTCAATCTGCCATGAATATTGATCCAGAAAGGCATTCATCTTTGTCATGGCCTGTGCCCGGTTCCAGTTTGCAAACTCATCCCCCAGCTTCTCCACCTTGAAACCTGCATTCTTGATCTCCTCGATCGATACCTGCGTCCTCACCAGTGCATCCTGATGGCTGCGCTCTCCCTCGAGGATCACATACTGGATCACACCATCCCCGTTGACATCCACCTGCACGAAACGCTTCTCATCACGCAGGGCATCTGTCACGATCTGTGCCTGCATCACGGCAGACTCCTCTGGCTGTGAACCTACATAGTATAGCTTATCCCATCTCTTCAGATCTTCCTCCACCAGCTCACGATTCCAGAAAATAATCGGGATATCCGCATTTCTCGCCTTATCGATGATCACCATCGCATTTGTTCTGTCCACGAGATTTACACAGATCACGTCGTATTTTTTCTCCACGAACTTTTCAATCTGGTCATTCTGGGTCAACTGATTCTTGTTTGCAGCCACTACTTCCACATTGATGGTGATTCCCATTTCCAGCTCCTTGTTTTTGCACCATTCCTCTACATACTTTACAATACTGGAAGTGAAGATATCATATTCATCATAAATGCTGACACCGATGCGGATCACATCTTTATGCCCGTTCTTTTCCTGTGTCCACAGTGTCCTGTCACTGCATGCGGTCAAAAGCAGCAGCACCGCAACCCAGCAGACCGCAACTCCCCTCATCCATAATTTCTTCATCTCAAACCTCGTTTTCTATCCTTACTTTACAAACGGGAAGATCAGTTTCTCATACTCCAGCGTATACATCCTGTCCCGGTTGACAATCTTGTATTCCACCGCATCTTCCAGATTTTTATCCTGCTTTCCCTGCAGGATCACGTTCATACTCAGATACCCTGCGCTGAAATCATTCTGATAGGCCACCGCCTTCACCAGACCCTGATTCAGATAATGCACGATCTTGTCACTGTTTCCAATTCCATAGATTTTAATATCCTTATTCAGATTCTGTGCAGCATCGATAAGGGCCTCTGTTCGAGGCGTGTCCATCGCTATCGCCACATCCACCGCTTCCTCGATCATCTTTTCCTGCAGAAACAATGTCAGCTCGCTTTCCGAGGTGTGTTCATCCTTTTCCCAGATTACAATCTCATCCGCATAGCCGGAAAGCGTGTCATACACGCCGTCAAAACGGTCGCTGATACACTCCTTCTGCATATCGTCCAAAATGATCGCCGCCTTGATCCATTCCTTCTCCTGCGACATGATCTCTCTCGCCAGGGAATATCCCATTCCATAATTATCCGTTGAGACATAGCAGACATTGTCCGTTGTCTCTGGTCCGCTGTAGAAAAACACGACCGGAATATCACACTCCACCGTATCAAAATACTCTTCTATCATACGGCTGTCTGCCGCCTCTATGATCAGCGCATCTGCTCCGTTGAGTATTTCGCGGTTGATCATGGCAATCTGTTCCCCCGCACCGCCATTGCCGGACATTGTGATCAGATTGACCTCTGCCTGCGTATTGTTTGCCGCCTGCTCCGCTCCAAGCCTCAGGTTCTCCCACCTGTCTGCCTGTGCACTGCTGACGATCACGGACACCTGCATCTGCGGCTCCTCCCTCGTCTCATAAAAGCTGTACACCAGCACTTCGACGATCAACATCACCAGCACCAGCGCAATTCCGGTCAGCAGAATCTTCTTTCCCTTACTCAGCCTCGAAAATCCAGTCATTGAGCGCCCTCCTCTCGTCGGTAATCCTCATAGAGGATCTTCGGCAGGTGGATGGTGACTGTGGTGCCCTCATCCAGTTCACTTTTGATGGATAGTCCGTAATCCCCCTTAAAATACAGCGCAATTCTCTGGTTCACGTTCCACAGTCCGATTCCGGAGCCTTTTCCGCGGGCACGGCTCTTATCCGTCAGCAGACTCTCAATCGTCTCTTCCGGAATGCCCATACCGTTATCTGACACCTCGATATAGATATCCCCGTCCTTTTCATAGCCGTGTACCGTAATCTCCCCTTCGCCGTCCATAAACTCCATTCCGTGATAGATGGCATTTTCCAGGATCGGCTGTACGATCAGCTTAATCGTAATACAGCCACGGATCGCAGGCTCCACATCGATCTTTACACAGAATTTATTACGGTAGAGCATCTGTTGAATGCTCATATAATTCTGCGCATGTGTAAGCTCATCCTCTATTGTGATAATGCTGTTTCCCTTGCTCAGACTGATCCGGAACAGCTTCGCCAGCGCCTTCACCATTGAGAGCGCTTCCCGGTACTGTTCGCACTCTACCATCCACACGACGGAATTCAGTGTATTATACAGAAAATGGGGATTGATCTGTGACTGCAGCGCATCCAGTTCACTCTTCCGCTTGTCCTCCTGCTCCCGCACCATCTTGTCCATCAGATCCTTCATCCTCTTGACCATCAGCGTAATGGTCTGCCCCCGATGGCTTATCTCATGGGAACCGCCAATATAGATGTGCTCATCCTCCAGATGTCCCTCCTCCAGATACCGGATGGATTCCTCCAGATTCCGGAGCGGCTCCGTAACCCTGTCTGAAATAAAGATATTTCCAAAAAGGATCAGAAAAATAGTCACGGTACAGATCATCACCATAAAGAAACCAATATGGATTGCATTGCGGAACAGCTTACTTGTCGGTGTCACATTGACGATCTTCCAGCCGGTGTATCCGATCGTCTTGACCACAACCGCCCTCTCTTCCCCCATAAAATTCTCGATGTGGGTTCCATCCTCGTAAGTTGACGCCATCCGGTTGTTCTCTTTCACCATCCCGGAATAGATTGCCTTCTGCCTCGGATGATAGATGATCTCACCGTTCCGGTCCATCAGATATACATACCCGGAATTCTGTTCATTTGCCTTATCAAAAACCTGCTCGATCGCGCTGTAATTCATATCGACAAGCAGCACCCCCCTCCTGGTATGTCCGGCATTCGTCAACTCCACACTCCTGCTCAGAGAGATTACCCATGCATACTGATAATTGCTGCTCTCGAAAATATTCTGGACATGCGGTGTCGTAAAATGCAGATTCTCAATCTTCTCTCCTGCCTGTACAAACCACTCCTGCTCTTTCAGATCAACCGACTTCTTTCTCGTAGCGATCGGCCCTGCTGCCAGAACCGCGCCATCCTCCGTCACACAGACAATGCTTACAAGATAGTCCTTATTTTCCTCATACAGCAGGTTCATTTCCTTGTCGATGGACTCCTCGGTCAGATCCTTATTTTTGATGACGTTGTAATACATAAAGTCGGAGATGTTCATCATTTTACGGATGTAGCTGTTCAGATTCCAGCTGACCTGTTCCAGCATCTGCTTGTTGTTCTCCAGTGCCATCTGCCTTGCATTGCGCACAAACTGTGCATAGAACGCAATTCCCATGAACAGCATACTCACTAATGCAACCAACGTAAAAGACAGAGAGGTAATGAACTGGATATTCCTTCTCCGGTAGATTGTTTTGGGCAGATTACAAATATGTAGAAGTCTCTTTTTTACCTTATTTCTGACCATCTTCTCCTTTTCCCTTACTCTGCCTGTACTTGGACGGTGAAATCCCATACTGCTTTTTAAACACATAGCTGAAATAGTTCGGTTCCTCATACCCCACCATTCCGGCTATCGCATAACTCTTTTCCTCTGTCGTATCCAGAAGATGCAGTGCCTGCTCCATCCGTACCTTGGTCAGATATGCCACAAAGCTCATCCCCATCTCTTTCTTGAAAAGGGAATAGAAATAGGCGGCACTGACACCCAGATGCCCGCACACTCTGTCAATAGACAGATCAGATTCTCCATAATGCTCTGCCACAAACGCAAGTGCTTTATCCGTGAGGAGTCTGGTCGTAGCGGTTCTTTCCCTACGGACAGCACTGCGGATCATACTGCACTGTTCTGACAGCCATGCCCCCATCTCGTCCAGCGAATGAAACCTTCCGATCTCTTCTCCGGGGCTCTGCGTCGGAAGATTTCCACATTCCTCCGCGCTCAGCTTATAGTTTCTGGAAAGCCGGATAAGTTCAATCTGGATCTCTGTAAAAAACAGTTGAAGCTGTCCCCTTGTGACTGTGATCTCCTTGAGCCGGTCTGTGAGTGCCCTGACCTCCTCCTGAAGTTCCTCCTGGGTTCCAATCTTGATCTCTCTGATGATCCCTTTGATCCACTCCTCCTCATGAAAAGGCTGAGCGCCACTCTCCGGCTCCACATCCTGAATATAGATTGCCTGATTGGCATCCAGCAGAATACGATATGCGGCTGCCTCCTTCGCTTCCTCATAGGAATCATGGATATGACTGATCTGTCCATAGACCTTTCCGATCCCTGCAACAGTGTCTGTTCCCAGCATTTTCTTTGCCCGTCTGCAATTCCGGTCCATCAGGGCAACAAAATTCTGTGCGGCAACCGTCTCATGCAAAAGCGCGAGCACCACGATTGATCCCAGATAGTTCACGCTGTAAAACTCCAGCTTCTTTTCCAGCTGTTCGTCGATAAGCTGTTTCAGGGACACGGCAAGCAATCCGGTATCTGTGCTCCCATTGTCCTGCTGTTCGTCCGTATAGATCACCCCTACCATATAGAAGCCTGACGAAAGGCCGAGCCCGTAGGCTTCCGTGTAATGCTTCAACCGGTCCAGATCCGAAATACGCCCCTCCAGAATCCCGATCAGAAGCTGATCCCTCAGGGTCGGCAGACTTTCCTGATAATACTGCTTCAGCCTGTCCACATTCCTTCTACGGTCAAGTTCTTCGTCCAGACTCTTTCGTATCCGTACAAAGACTTCCTGCAATTCCTGTGCATCAATCGGCTTGAGAATATACTCCTCCGCCTCCAGCTTGATCGCTTCCTTGGCATATTCAAACTCATCGTAACCGGAAAAAAAGACAATTCTGATACCGGGCATCTGTTCCCGCAGCTTCCGGCAGAATGTCAGACCGTCCATAAAAGGCATGCTGATGTCCGACATCACCACGTCCGGGGCATACTGCTCTGCCTTCTCCAGCGCGTCCTCTCCGTTCTCCGCCATCGCCACAACCTGAAATCCGATCTCCTCCCATGCCAGCTTCTGCGCAATAGCCTCCCGCACAGGCTGTTCGTCATCCACCAGCATCACCTTGTAGTAGCTCATGTGTCCTCCTTCCTCTCTGCTCAAGAAGTACTTCCTCTATGTAGCCTCACTTGAAAATCTGTTCTCTGGTATAGTAACCGCTCTCTATCAGAACTTTCTCATAGCTCTCTGCATCCACCACCACAGGATCACAGAGATAAGAAGCAACCGTCATCACATTGTTGTTATAGGTATCCACGTCGTTGATCTCCGGCTGTGTATTCTCCAGAACCGCCTGCACCATCGTGACACACTTGGAGGAAAGCACCCTTGTATCCTTAAAAATGGACATTGTCTGGTAACCGTTCACAATGTTGGAAACCGCCTCTCTCTCGGAGTCCTGCCCGGTAATAAAGGGCCAGTCCGACTCGGTGTATCCCTCTTTGCGGCATGCCTGCAGAATCCCATAAGCAAAACCGTCAAAGGCCGAGCAGGCGATATCCAGCTTTTCTGCGGTATAATACTCCTCCATCAGACTTTGACACCGCAATCTCGCCGTCTCCTTCGACCAGCGCAGGATGCAGGTCTCTTCAAAAGAAGTCTGACCGGATCTGCACACCAGTGTTCCGCTGTCCAGATACGGCTGTAGCTGCTCCATCAATCCATCGTACAGAAACAACGCATTGTTGTCATCCGGTGAGCCCATGAAAAATTCTATCGTATAGCTTCTTCCCTGAAGCCGCGCACTCTCCAGGCCCATTTTCTGCACAATATACCTTCCGATCAGGGTTCCCTCCGCCTTATTGTCAAAGCTTGCATAGTAGGAGACAGCATCCGTGTCCATCAACAGACGGTCGTAAGCTATGATAGGGATGTTTCTTTCTTTTGCTATCTGTAAACTGTCCGTCAGTTGCTGCGAATCAATGGAAGCGATCACTAGACAGTCCACCTCATCCTTGATCATCTTTTCGATCTGCGCAATCTGCAGCTCAATATCGTCATCCGCGTATTGCAGGTCAACCTCATAGCCAAGCATCTCCAGTTTTGCCTTCATGTTCACCCCATCATTGATCCATCTTTCGGAGGTTCGCGTCGGCATCACGACACCAACCGTCTTTCTCTCCTGCTCCTCTTGTGCCTCCTCCTCACGTGTCAGCAACGACTCGTAATATCTGGCAAGATCCTCCGGACTTGTTTTCTGCTGTCCGCACCCGGTCAAAAAGAGGATCAACAGCAGAATGTATAGGAATGTCCTTTTTGGCATTGCATACTCCTTTTCCTGTTTTTTAGGAAGTTCTAAAATAGATTAGATATTTATATTGTACCATTTTTTGATGTAAAAGGAAAATTATAACGTCCAAAAGACAGAGGTGCCGTAAAGCACTTCTGTCCTCTGTTTTCCCCAAAAACTCATTATTATTCCATGATAAATTCCGATACCAGCTCTTCCAGTTCCACCGTCGATTGCAGCAACCGTCCTATGGCCTCGGAAACCTCCTGTAGATTTGCAGATTCCTGTGTCACGATGGTGCTGACCTCATTGATCTCATCCACATTGTTCTCCGCTGTCCTAAAAATGGTATCAACTCCCTTGGAAGTGACTCCGATCTGATCTGACAGATCACTCACCCGTTCCATAATATGATCGACGCTGCTTCCTACCACGTGGGTGCTTTCCCGTATCAGCTCGAAGCTGGTTTTGGTCTCCCTGGTCATTTCGTTGCCGATCTCCAGCTGTTTCAAGCTTCTGGCAAGTTGGGCATTCATGGCATCCGCCTGCCTCTGCACCTCGCCGATCATCCTGCCGATCTGTCCTGCGATCGTCTGTGAATTGTCCGCAAGCTGCCGGATCTCTTCTGCCACCACTGCAAAACCTCTTCCGGCCTCTCCTGCCCTTGCCGCCTCGATCGAGGCATTCAGGGAAAGCAGATTGGTCTGCGACGCGATCTCTGTGATGGAATTCAGCGCCTTTTCCATTCCTCCGGTACTCTCATCGAAGGAGGCAAACACCTTATTCATCTCCTGCATGGAGCGGTTCACCTCCTGCATCTGCGCCACATAGGCTTCTATCTTCTTCATTCCGCTCTCTGCATGGGCCCTTGCCTCCTCAGAGTTCTGATGGATCATCCCGGCATCGTCGCTTACTTCTTTGGCCGTCTTTTCCATATGACTGATCTGATCCACTATGCCGGACACTTCATCCTGCTGCGCCTTCAGTCCTTCCAGCATCGTGTCCACGGCATCGGAAATCTTACGGCTTCCCTGCGAATTCTGCTCCACACTGTCATTGATAACAGCAGTCGTGCTCCTGAGGTTCTCTGTTCCGTTCTTTACTCTTGTTATCATACTGATCAGAGTGTCCCGCATAACATTGAAAGCACCCATCGCCTGCCCGACCTCATCACTCGAACGCACCTTGAAATCATCGCCGGTCAGATCCCGTTCTGACATCTGCATCAGATGACTCCGCAGTTTTCCAATCGGTCTTGTGATACTGAAGGATAACGTAACAGCTGAAAATATAATCAAAATCCCGACTACAGCCGCCACCGTGATACTGATGACCAGCATACTTCCAAAGTCCGCCGCGATCTGCTTCTCCACCTGTTCACTTCTTGTAATTTCCAGTGCCAGAAGTGTCTCCGCGGAGGAAACCAGAAAAGAGCTGTTGTTTGCCATCTGATGCGCCTGTTCCAGCCCCTCTGAGGAATAGGTTGTTCCACATGCCGCCAACACATTTTCATAAGCCGCCGTGTACTTTTCTACCTCCGATGCAAAGCTTTCATACTGGTTGCGGTTCTGGTTATATTCCACATCATCTCCGATGTTCTGTCCAATTTCTCCGCTGTAGAGCTTCATCGTCTCCACGATCTCCTTATGACCGCTTGACTCGATGTCCGCCCCGACTCCACACATATGTTCTACCGACTTTGCCACCTTCGACGCATTTGTCTTAATATATGTAATTTTACTGATGTTCTCAAGCACTCTGGAATAATCGTTGCTGAACTGCATGGATTTTCCGATGACAAGTGCCAGCATGATACCGAACACCAGAATAATGCCAAACACCATGCTGTTCAATTTACCTTTAATCCCAATACGTTTCCGCATCCTGCTTTCCCCCTGTATGAAACGATCAGCCTTTCTTTCTCTTGGAAAGTACATCAACGGTTACAGCCCCGAGAAGAACCGCACCTTTTACAATCTTCTGAATATCGGTAGACCATCCATAGAGGGACATACCATTGTTGAGGATACCCATGATAAAGGCTCCGATCACGGCTCCCATAATGCTTCCGGCACCACCGGCTACTGCAGCACCACCAATGTAACAGGACGCGATCGCATCCATCTCAAATCCGTCTCCGGCCTTCGGTGTGGAGGACGCATTACGTGCTGAAAGCACAATACCGGCTACCGCACTCAGAATTCCCATGTTCGTATATACCCAGAAGAAAACTTTTCTTGTATCGATACCGGATAAATTGGCTGCTTTCCGGTTGCCGCCAAGCGCATAGATCTGACGGCCCGCTACTGTCTTGCTTGTGATAAATACATAAATTCCGATCAGAACAACCATCAGCAGTAGTACAAACGGCAGTCCGTTGTAGCGTGCCAGTTTGTAGAAGAAAAACCAGATAATAAACAGCATCACGACAAGCTTGACAGCAACCTGCCATACCGGGTTGGTTGCAAAGCCATATTTTTTCTTGGTCTTGATCGCCCTTGCCTCCGCAAGAAGAAGCAGTACCGATGCAGCAATCGCAACTACAATGGATACCAGATCGATCGTGCCGTCCGCAAACGGAACCTTGATCGTCGGCAAGAAGCCCGCACCGATAAAGACATAGTTATCCGGAAGCGGTCCCTTGGTCTGTGCCTGCAAAAGTGTGTAGGTCAGACCACGCCCCATCAACATTGTCGCAAGTGTCACAACGAATGGCGGAATATTCAGATAAGCGATAAAGAAACCTGCAAACATACCTACCAGAAGTCCGATCACAAGTGCACAGGCGATGGCTGCCCACATGTTCATCTTATAATCAACCAGTATGATTCCTGCTGCCGCTCCGGTCAGCGCCACAACGGAACCTACACCAAGGTCTACGTTTCCGGTCAGAACACACAGCAACATACCGATTGCCAGTATGACTACATAACCATTCTGCATGACCAGATTATTGATATTGGCCGGCGAAAGGTTCTTACCGCCCGTCATCAGTGAAAAAATAACGAAAATTGCAATGAGTGCAAGAAACATTCCATATTGCTTCATATCCAGATTTACTACTTTTTTCTTATTCATTCCTATCACCCTCTGTCTTTCTGTTATGTGCCATAATACACTGCATGATTTTTTCCTGTGTCACCTCGGATTTGCCAAGCTCTCCCACGATCTCACCCTCATTGATGACATAGACTCTGTCACAGGTTCCGATGATCTCCGGCATTTCAGAGGAAATCACGATCACCGCCTTTCCAGCCTTTGCCAGCTCATTGATAACACAATAGATCTCATATTTTGCTCCGACGTCGATACCTCTTGTCGGTTCATCCAGGATCAGGACATCCGGCTGTGTCAGCATCCATTTTGCAAGTACAACCTTCTGCTGATTTCCTCCTGATAACGAACCCACTACCTGATTGATGGAATTGGCCTTGACGTTGATACGCTTGCGGTACTCTTCCGCTGCCACAATCTCATCATTTCCGTTGATAACGCCTCTCTTTGAGAAGAACTTCGGTCTGGCCGCCAATGTCATGTTTTCTTTAATATCATTGATCAGGATCAGTCCATAGGTCTTCCGGTCCTCCGATACGTAGGCAAGCTTTTCTTCGATTGCCTCCTTGACATTCTTCAGCATGACTTCCTTGCCATTGATCTTCACAGTTCCCGAAATCTTCTGTCCATAACTTCTTCCAAACAGACTCATGGCAAGCTCCGTTCTTCCGGCTCCCATCAGTCCCGCAAGCCCTACTACCTCGCCAGCCCTAACGCTCAGGTTGATATTCTTGATCACCTGTCTGTGTGCGTCATCGGGATGGTATACATTCCAGTCCTTTACCTCAAAAATCGTATCTCCGATCGTGACATCCTCTCTCGCCGGATAACGGTTGGTCAGCGTCCAACCATGGCCTTGATCACACGGCTTTCCGTGAAATCATCCTGTCCCTTTATCAATGTTTCAATCGTCTTGCCATCCCGGATGATCGTGATGGCATCCGATACATATTCAATCTCATTGAGCTTGTGCGAAATAATGATGCAGGTGATTCCCTGCTTTTTCAGCTCAAGCATAATACTCAGCAGCTTCTGGCTCTCTTCATCGTTCAAGGCTGCCGTCGGCTCATCCAGAATCAGAAGTTCTACTTTCTTCGCCATTGCCTTGGCAATCTCGATCAACTGCTGCTTGCCGACACCAAGTGAGCTTACCGGTGCGTTGATATCTTCATGCTCCAGCCCCACTCTCTCCAGCATATCCTGTGCTTTCTTTCTGGTCTTCGTCCAGTCGATGACCCCCTTCATCGATGTCTGTTCATTTCCCAGAAAAACATTCTCCGCAATCGACAGCAGGGGACTCAGCGCCAGCTCCTGATGGATGATAACGATTCCCTTCGCCTCACTGTCACGCAGATTGTGAAAGCTGCATACTTCCCCTTTATAAACAATATCTCCCTCGTATGTTCCATGTGGATAAACTCCAGACAGAACATTCATCAGCGTTGATTTTCCAGCACCGTTCTCACCACAAAGCGCGTGGATCTCTCCGCGTTTTACCTTCAGATTAACATCGTCGAGTGCCTTGACACCGCTGAATTCTTTGGTAATATGATTCATTTCCAAAATATAATCTGACATGCTAAACTCCTCTCTTTTCTGTTCTCCCCTCCCATCCAAAGGGAGAAAGGGCGACAGCAAACCTGCCGCCGCCCATTTAGTGTGTTTCTTCTGTTATGTATTCAGGAATTACTCTGCCAGCTGTTCCTCTGTATAGTAGCCACCGCCTACAATGATTTCCTGATAATTGTCCTTATCTACCGCTACCGGTGTACACAGATAAGAGGGAACGGTGATCACGCCGTTGTTGTACTGCTCTGTATCATTGATTTCCGGCTCTGCGCCTTCCAACACTGCCTGTACCATGGTTACGCACTTGTCTGCAAGAAGTCTTGTATCCTTGTAGATAGACATTGTCTGGGAACCTGCAATGATGTTCTTGGTAGCCATGAGCTCAGCATCCTGTCCTGTGATAAGCGGCCAGTTTGCATCTGTGTATCCTGCACCTTCCAGAGCTGCCTTACATCCATAAGCAAAACCGTCAAAAGCAGTTGCACAGATATCAAGGTCTTCGTCTGCATAGAAGCCTGTCAGATAGTTCTCACAGTTCTGCTGTGCTGTCTCCTGAGACCATCTCAGAATACAGGTATCGTCAAATGATGTTCTTCCATACCAGTGTGCCGTTATCCAGATACGGCTGAAGAACTTCCATCAGACCTGCATAGAGCATATGTGCATTGTTATCATCCGGAGATCCCATAAAGAACTCAATCGTGTAGGACTCTGTTGCGTTAGCCAGATCCTTCTTCTCTTCGATATATTTTCCGATTGCTGTTCCAACTCCCTTATTGTCAAAGGTTGCATAATAGGAAACGGCATCAGTATCCATCAGCAGAC
>ERZ857629.3950-NODE-3950-length-11963-cov-2.715066_pt1 | contig 11963 bp, 10 predicted proteins | sample MGYA00519700_ERZ857629 | MGnify/ENA primary metagenome ERZ857629 (study PRJEB31778, sample SAMEA3449351) | human gut metagenome | biome: human gut; feature: human-associated habitat; material: faeces | place: United Kingdom | collected 2010/2012 ... | reverse complement strand
TTTATGCTTCACAGCCACATAAATACAAATTGTCCGACTGACATTATAGTCCTCCTAATTTAATTTTCGTTAATGTTAATCTCTATATGAAATGGCTCTCAGCCCTATTGAATTGATTATATTGTTTTTATAACATAAACAAAAAAAAATTGTCACCCTACTGTACTAATACTATTGTATTATTTACAATGTGCAACATTAGTGATATCAAGGCTTTACGAATTTTAAATTCTTTGTTATAATACTTAACATATAAAACATATCGATTATAAATAACACAAATAGTGTTATTTTGCGAAAATAGGGCGTTTCTGAGAGTGATTTTTTCACGAAATGGCATGCTCGAAACAAAAAAATTTTTGAACATTGACAAACTGAATATTTTTATGGGGACGCTATGGATTTGACGGGGCGATTGAGGTAACCGTGCTGCGAGTTCCGGCGATGTTCCGGGTTATCAACGATCAAACGATTTACATGCTAACAATGTAATCAAAGCTGACTTCTCAAGAGCACACGCTCTTGCTGCTTAATAGATAAGCAGGTCAACTCTGTATGACCAACTTGCCGTTGTGCAGGGTAAATTATGCAAGTTGCAGCGTATAATGATTGTAAATACGCCTAAGTCTACAATCAAACTCGGCAGAGTATAAAATGCTTTATCGTTATGCAGGGAATTGGTTCGTGCCGCAATAACGACAAGAATAACAGACCTACACTCGTAGATGTACGGTTGTTTCCGTTTCGGACGTGAGTTCGACTCTCACCGTCTCCACCATAAAAAGACTTCAAATTATTGAAGTCTTTTTTTATTTTTCATAAATAACACTATTCGTGTTTTACTAACTCTTGTAAGAATAACAAAGCCGATTAGCACAAATAGTGTCAACGAATTATATTTTAAAAGTATAAATTATAGAACGATTAAATTGAGCACTTTTTTTAAGCACAGGGCTTTCAAAGTCGGGCATGTTAACCGCATTGGGGTAAAATTGCGGTTCTATACATAAAGAAGAACGTTTTTCGTAGCGTTTGCCTGATTTGCCGACCGGTTGAGAAGATTTTCCCAAATGATTTGCAGTATAAAATTGAAATCCCGGAAGATTTGTGAAAACTTTTAGCACAATTCCTGTTTTTTCGGATTTAATTTTTGCAATTTCAATCATATTTTTGCCGTCATAATTATCTATACAATAATTTTGGTCAAAACCGCTTCCGATTTTCAATTGATTGTTTTCGGCAAAGATTTTATCTTTAATTTTGGCAGGTGATAAAAAGTCAAAGGGCGTATCTTTAACCTTTTTAATTTCTCCAGTCGGGACAGCATAATTGTTATTCACGGTAAATTCAGACGACGAGGGAAGTTGAACAATGTGGTTCAAAACCGAATTTTCCTCAGCATTAACTTCTCCGTCCAAATTGAAATAAGAGTGGTTTGTCAAATTCAAAACCGTATCGGCATCTGTATTTGCAGAATAATCTATTTTCAACTCATTTTTATCTGTCAGGGTATAAGTAACATAAACGTTGACATTTGCAGGATAGCCGCCTTCGCCGTCCTTTTTAAGATAAGAAAATTTAACGCCGTTTTTTACGAGTTCATAGTTCCAATTTTTTATGTCAAAGCCCTGTGATGCACCGTGGCAATGAGTTTTGCCGTTATCTTTATTTTTTTCGAGTTCATATTTTTTACCGTTCAAAACGAAAGTGCCGTCAAAAATTTTATTGGCACAAGGTCCGATTGTTCCTCCGGCATGCCCGACAGGGAAATCGGTATAATTTTCGCAAGAAGTGTATCCCTGAACGACATCTGTAAGGTTATTGTTTTTATCGGGGACACGGATTGAAACAATAGTAGCACCAAGAGTAGACAAATCGACACTCATACCGTTTTTGTTTGTCAAAGTAATCAAATAAGCGTGTTCACCCGTTGATTTAACAATACCGAAGTCTTTCATAATAACCCTTTCCGAAAAAAATTTCTTTTTAAGTTTAGAGCAAAACGAGTCCGCCACCTTTGATTTAACAGCAGTCGGAATATTTGCACAAGCAATATAATCTACATAATTACAATCAAAAAACATAGTATTATTTTAACACAATTAATAACTTTTTGGAAAGGAAATGTGGTATAATCTCAAAAGAGGTGCGTTTGAACGAGTTATTTTCCAAAAAGAAAATATTTTACACATTAATCGTTGCAATGACAATATTTGCAGGCATTGCGATAAGAACGGTCGTTTGGCTTCATTCATCGTGTTTTTGGGCAGATGAAGGCTGCGTTTTAAGCAATTTATATACAAGAAACTATGCTGAATTATTCATACCTCTTTCTTTGTATCAATGCACACCGCCGATGTTTTTAATATTCGGAAAATTTTTCCTTTCGATATTCGGGACAGACCACGTGGCATTAAAATTCATTCCGTACATATACTCAATTGCGACTCTTATTGGTTTTACGATACTTATAAACAAACTTGTAAAAAACAGTGTATCAAAATTATTCACAATTGCATTTCTGGCATTTCACGTTGAAATCCTTGATTTTACGCAATGTTTTAAACAATATTCGTCAGATGTATTTTTTTCAATCCTAATATTATTAGTAATACTTTTTATAAAAGATAAAAAACTAACGGACAAACAATGGCTGAGTTTGGGAATTTTTGCAATTTTCTGTTTTGTAAGTTCCTACACATCTGTTTTCATTATAGGTTTAAGTTCAATAGCGGCAGTCGGATTATTTCTTATAAAAAAAGATTATGAGAAACTGAAATCATTTACATATTACGCAATCCCTGCCATCACTGGTTTTGTCGTATTTTTCTTTATGAATTGCCTTCCGAACATTAAAAATGAAGGGCTTCAACTATACTGGCACACACAAGAAATGTTCTTTCCCGCAACATTAGAGCAACTTCAAAAAATCCTGGCATTTTTAATAGGACAAGGCACTATTAACGCCGCAATTGTAAGCATATTACTGCTAATTGGAGCATACAAACTTTGCAAATCGGACAAATATTTATTCAGCGTATTTTCATTAATTACCGTAAACACATTCGTTCTTGCTTTTTTAAATATTTATCCGCTGACACCTTCAAGAGTTTCGGTTTATCTTGTACCGTTTTTCCTTATATTGATTGCAAAGTCGGCTGATTTTGAGTGCAAAAAAATATTTTTATTCAACATCGTTGTTTTCTTAATTTTCATAAACACAATATCAATAAAGGATTCTTTTTACGCTATTGCAAACATAGCGGATAATCCGAAAATTTTCAAAAGAAGTAACGCAAAAGCCTACGTCGAGAGCCTTTACAAAACAGAGGTTTCAAAAGACGATTACATATACGTTGATATGACCTCGCAAGTAATTTTTGAAATTTACGACAAAGAAAAGAGATTTTCAAAAGAACAAATTATCTATGAAGTTCAATTCGGAACAATAGAAAAAACTCTAAACACACTTCCGAAGGGCAGAAATATCTTCTTTTTCATATCGAACGACTACGCTTTCAATAACAACTATTACAGATTTTCAAATTGGATATCCGAAAACTGCAAAATAGTACATGAAACAGATGATGACAAGGAAGGCTATTTTATAAAATGTTTAAAAATCCGTTAACGAAAAAAATTATAGTGATAATTTCCGTGTTGATTATAACCGTAATTGGGGCGGATTATCTTTCATACCTTCACATCTACAATACTCAAAAAGTTTTTTTGAAAGAAACAAACCTTGAATACATAAACTTACCAAAATATATGCAAAACAGATTTGTGCTGCACGACCACTCGACAATGGATTTTTTTGAAAATAATCCGAAATCTTTAGGATTTAGAAAGCCCGTCGGTACAGAATATAAGAAAAAACCGATATGGCTTTTCGGCTGCTCATTTGCCTACGGGGCAGATATGACTAAACCGCAAGGAGTTGCGGACGATGAAAACTTCGGGTATTTTTTATCAAAAGCGGCAAAAAGACCTGTGTATAACAGAGCAAATCCTTCTTGGGGAATACAACACATGCTCTATCAATTGGAACGACCGCAAATATACAATGATTTGCCCGAACCCGAATATGTAATTTTTCTTTTCATAAGCGATCACGCAAGAAGAATGATAAAAATCACCTACGATGTTTGGAATAACGGTGCATACACAAGATACAAATTGGACAAAAACGGCAAATTAAAAGAAGTTAAGCCGCTTTTAGAGCCAATGTGGAACTTTTATTTTATGAAAGCATATTTCTATTGGCTTGAATACAGCGTTTTCCTTGATGAAAAGAATTTTGACAAAAATTTTGATTTGATGAAAGCAATGTTTATAAAGTCAAAAGAATTGATTAACGAAAAATACCCTAATGCAAAATTCGTTATATTGAAATACGATGAAATCAACGGCTTTGAAAGAACTTACTACGATTCAGACCGTTGGAAAGAGATTGAAAATGCAGGAATAACGGTAATTGATGCAGGACAAATGCTCAAAAAGGATTTGAAAGCAAAAGAATATGTCTGCGATGATAATTATCACCCGAGCCAAAAGGCTTACAAAGAAATAGCCGAAAAACTTGCAAAAAGATTATAAAATTACTTCTTCAAATTTTTCAGAATTTCAACAATTCTTTCTGATGCATGCCCGTCGCCGTAAGGGTTAACAGCTTCTGACATTTTTTTATACTCAGACTCAACATTAAGAAGTTTATTTGCTTCTTCAAAAATGCAATCCGTATCAGTGCCGACCAATTTAACCGTACCGTGTTCGACCGCTTCGGGGCGTTCAGTAGTTCTTCTCAAAACCAAAACAGGTTTTCCGAGGCTTGGTGCTTCTTCCTGAACTCCGCCCGAGTCAGTCATAATTAAATAACTGCGCTTCATAAGAGTTGAAAACGGAGCGTAATCTTGCGGTTCCGTGAGAATAATTCTTTCTTTGTTATCCAAAAGCGAATGTACAACGTTTTTGATATTCGGGTTTGGGTGAACAGGGTAAATAACCTGAATATCATGATTTTGCTCAACCAATTTCAAAATAGCGGAGCAAATGTTTTTAATCGGTTCGCCAAAGTTTTCACGTCTGTGAGCGGTAACCAAAACCGTACGTTTTGAATTATCCAAGTTTAAATGAGAAATATCGGCCTGTTTGTTATTTACAATGTATAAAAGTGCGTCAATGACTGTATTTCCTGTTTTATAAGCATTTGTAAGCGGAATATTTGCGGTTTTGAGATTGTCCATAGACGTATCTGTCGGTGCAAAATGGTAATCACAAAGCGAGTCGACAACCACTCTGTTAATTTCTTCGGGGAAAGGATTGTATTTGTCAAAAGTTCTCAATCCTGCTTCAACGTGTCCAACCGGAATTTTTGCATAAAAAGCAGACAAGCCTGCCGCCATAGAAGTAGTCGTATCACCGTGAACAAGTACAATATCGGGCTTAACTTGCTCTAACACATCTTTCATTTTCAACAAAACATCAGAAGTTATGGACCAAAGATTTTGGTTCGCTTTCATAATATTAAGGTCAAAATCAGGCTTAATATCAAAAAGATAAAGAACTGAATCCAACATTTCCCTGTGCTGAGCGGTAACGCATACAATGCTTTCAAAAATATCAGAATTTTTTTCCAATTCCTTAACCAAAGGAGCCATCTTTATTGCTTCGGGACGTGTGCCGAATACTGTTAAAACTTTAATCTTGTCCACTTTTTAAAACCTATAATTCTCACTTGTTAATATTATAACTATAAATATCAGTTTTGATGTATAATTTTATTATGTATTGTAAACATTTGTTGAAAAAGTGTCAAAAATTTTCAAAAACACGCTTTTAAACGGAAAAAAGAGGAAACCATGATTAATCTGACAGGAATAAAATCAAATTCAATAATTACAAAAAAACCGATTGAAAACCAAGAAACACAAACGGTTCCTGTGGAAACAAAACAAGAAGCAGCACCTGTTAAAACGGTTTCCGCAAATTATGCAATGGCTGCTCTCGGAATACAAAAATCACCTTCCTTTGGCGGAAATAAAAATGCTGAAAAAGAATATGTAGATAATCTCTCATTTGCAGACAAATTATCTCCACAAGACAAACGTAACTTGGTGAGTGTTTTAAAGAAAAAAGACGATGAAACCGAATATACTCAAAAAATGATAGAAATGATTACCGATAAAAAGGTAAATCCCTATGCTGTTTCAAGTTTATGCAAACACGGCGAGATGAGCAACTTTGCAAAATCGGATATAGATATTTACTATGACAAAGTCCTCGGACAAAATATGAGCGTTGAAGATGCTTTTGTTCCCAAACATACCTCGGTGGAAGAAGGTCAAAACGCAGTAAATGTCGGTGATGTATTCAGAGTTGACGGACAAAACGAAATATATGTAAAATCAGGCGACGGTTATTCAAGACAAATTAAGATGGACGCTGAAACTTACGTCAAGTTATTCCCGCCTGTTGAAAGATTTTCTTCGACACAAGGCTCGGCAGGTGATTGTTACTTGCTTTCCAGCATAAACGCAATTATGGAAAATCCCTATGCAAGAGCATCTATATACGATTGCTTTACTCAGCACGGAGATTCAGTTTCTGCACAATTGCCCAACGGAACGGCTAAAATTTTATGCCCCGACTGCAAATTACCTGATTGTGTCGATGCAGATAAATTCGTCGACGGTGCTTCGGGCATGAAGATTCTTGAACACTTATACGGCGTCGATTTTGAAGAAGAAAAAATGAATCAATATTCAGGCGTTATGAAGAAAGAATTTGCAAAACTGGATAAAGAACTTGCAAAATGGGAAAATAAAAAACCGCAAGATAACTTGGCCTTGAAGAAGCAAAAAGAAATTAAAACAAAAATCGAAAACTATAAAATCGGACAACAAAAAGTCGAAGAAGCGGCAAAAGACCCCAATCACACGCTTACGTTCGTACTTGATGATGAAGATAACTTTATTATGGGTAAATTCGGTCCGATGTTTGAAGAATGCGAAAAATTAAATTCAGAATTCAAATTTCCGAGCGACTATTACAGAGGCGGTCTCGGTGGATATTGCGATATAGCATTGAGCAGACTCGGCTTCGCACCTGAACAAATTGAAATGGACGATGAAGACGAAATTGAAGATATACTTTTTGCAGAAGATGCTAACCAATACATAATTGCAGCGGCAACACCGCCTGCCGATGAAGGTATGGAATCACCTGTTGCAACAACTTACAGCGTATACTCATCTCACGCATACAAAATTTCTCCGTTTGATGATGAAAACGGAGAAAGAATGTTCAAAGTAACAAATCCTTGGAACCAATCGCATCAAGTAATTATGTCTTACGACAAAATCAGAGAATATTTTGCAAACATAACCGCAGCGGACGTAAAGTTTGCATAGTCCAGATAAAGTTTTAATAAAAATAATGCAAACGTGATAGCATGTGTTATAATTAAACAAAAACAGGTGTTATTATGGCAAAAATTTCTAATAATAAAAATGTTCTTCGTGATTTGGTTATAACAAGTTCGGACAAAGAGTACGGAAAGCAAACCGTACAAGGTATTTTGCGTTCGATTTTAGAGCCTTTGATGGAGCAGCCTTCACCCGAGGGTTTGGTATTGATGAAATTATCAAACACAGAAGGAATTTCATCTGTTATAAAAAGGCTTGAATTTTCTGATGTAAAAATGTATTCATACTGTGATAACCTTGTTAGCGACAAAATTATAAACATTCAAAAGAAAGACATCTGGGATACAACAGAATTTGTTCTGATACTTGCATCAAGATATTCTGCGGCATTAATTTGGGATTGGGAACTTTCAAACAACGGAATGACGCAGGTTTGCTTAATCTTAAATTCACGAGAAATATCGGACATTGCAAATATAATGTTCGACAACTCAACAATAACTTTGAACGACTATTTAACAACCTACGCCCCTGACAGACGGGAACAAAAAACAATGAACATCGCCATAAACAAAATTGTTGATTGTTTGAACAATGTCAATCAGGAAATGGTCTTTACGCAAGCGGAAAAAGAAAATTACTCCGATGCCGATGAGGTTATCAAAGAATACGAGCAAATTTCCGAAAAAGCAAAATTCACTGCTCACGAAATTAAAAACCACGTGTCCGTAATTGACCTTTATACAAAAATTTTGGAAAAAAGACTCGAAGGCGTAGAGTTTGACGAAGAAAGAGAAAACTCCATAAAAAACAGTTTAGAAAGCATTAGAAAAGCAGCATTTACTATTTCTTCATACATAAGCGAACTTCGTTCTTATTCAACTCCGATTTTGAGCGAAAAACAGTTATCATCAGTAGTTAACGATGTTATCAAACTTGCTGAGCCAAAAGCAAAAGAAAAAAATGTATTTTTGGAATCATTCGTAAGCGATGAATACAGAGTTCACATTGATGAAACAAAAATGCAAAGCGTATTGCTTAACTTGATTTATAACGCAATCGATGCAATAGACAAACAAGGTCGAGTAAGCCTTAAAATCGGCGGTAAAGAAAAAAATTGCGTTAAACTTTTGGTCAAAGATTCTGGCAGCGGCATAGAAGAAAAAAATATCTCCAAAATTTTTGAAGATGGATTTACCACAAAAATCGAAGGCAACGGACTTGGACTTAGCATTTGCAAAAGATTAATGAAGGAGCAATACGGAGATTTAAGACTTTCCAGAACAGGCTCGGACGGCACGGAATTTGAAGTTACGATACCGACTATATAAAAGCATAAAAAAAAGACCTCTAAATGAGGTCTTTTTTTTATTGAAATCTGTTAAACTTGTTCTTCATCTTCAGCAGGCTGCTCTTGAACATTTTGCTCCTGAGGTCTTTGACCTTGGTGTCTTGATTTTTGTTCAGCAAGAGCACGCTGACAAATATTGACGTTGTTTAAAACCTGAGAAATATTAGCAGCCATTTCGTTAAAAATTCTTTCAGCGTATGCTTCTGCACCTTCCTGAATTTTAGCGGCTTCACGAATAGCCATAATTTTTATTTCCTCGGCGTTTTTAACTGCCGAATTTTGAACATTTTCACAATATTCATCTACTTGTTGTTTTTGTTTAGTAACAGCATCTTGAACCTTCATCATAACTTCATTGTTACTAACCAATCTAGCCTGTTCGTTAACCGCATCTTGAATAATTCTTTCAGCACGGTTATTAGCCTCACGAACAATTTCTTCTTTTCTTGAAATAAGCATTTCTGCTTCTTTTATGTCCGCAGGGATACAAGCAACAATTTCCTCAATGAGATTGGACATCTCATCTTTATTGACCACAACATAACCGAAAAGATTTGTACTCTTTTCAAGAATGGCATTTGCCTTACCCAGTAGACTTTTTAATTGTAGTTGTGCCATTTTATATTACTCCTTGTTGATTTTCTTATGTAAATATTCTGCCACCGGAGGCGATACAAATTTTGAAATATCCCCGCCCATCAAAGCAATTTCTTTAACCGTACTTGAAGAAATAAAGTTATACTTTGGTTTTGTAATTAAAAAAACCGTGTTGATATCAGGTGCTAAGGCGTTGTTTGTTTGCGATAACTGCATTTCATACTCAAAATCAGAAACGGCACGCAAACCACGAATTAAAACATTTGCACCTTTTTGTCTTGCATAATCAATCGTTAAACCTTGAAATGAATCAACTTCAACATTTTCGAGTTTATCATATTCACAAGAAAGACGAATTAAATGCAGTCTATCTTCGATAGGAAGAAATGACCTTTTTTCACTATTTTTAAGAACAGCAATAATGACCTTGTCAAAGATACCTGCCGCTCTTTTCAAAACATCTAAATGTCCTTTTGTTACGGGATCAAAACTTCCCGGATATATTGCAATTTCCAAAACATTTCCTCTTGTAGCATGCTAATATATTTATATTGTAGATATTTTGAAAAATTTTTTCACTATTTTAACATTTATTTATGTTTTTCTATTTGAAAAAAATTTTTTAACGAGGTTAAAGGCAGAAAATAAGAGGAAGATTGAATTAAGCACCTTCGCCAACTCAGCCTTTTCTTTATCTTCAATACTTTTTTGCATAATAGCAATCAATTTTTTGTTAAAAAGAGCCAAAGCCAATTTAAACTCGGTCAAATTACCATTAAACTCCGAAGATTCAATCTTGTCATTTAAATCAGAGGTCAAGACCGTATATTTGTGAAAAGCATTTATCAACCATACGGCAACTACAATTTCAATTAAAATAAGAACAAATATTAATTCAATCATTTGATGACCTCATGTAGAATTTATACTATTATAAAACATAAGTGAAAGTTTTTAAAGACTAAGGAAACTAATTATATTTATTATGAACAAATTCAGATATCAAATAGCGTTAAATCTTGCTAAACTCGCAACTATGGCAATAAAATTGAGAGGTAAATCAAAAGGAACTTCCGCCCCTGGAATGCTCGCAATGAAAATTTGTCCCGATTTCATACACCAAGCATCAAGTTTTAACACCAAAAAAATCATAACCGTTACAGGAACTAACGGAAAAACCACAACAACAGGACTTCTCGCTCATATTATAGAAGAAGACGGAAACAAAATTGTTCATAACACAGAGGGCGCAAATATGCTGACAGGTATCGCAACTGCGCTTGTACAAAAAATCAACCCTAAAATCAAAAGCGATTACCTGATATTTGAAAGTGATGAAGCATATTTGAGAAAACTATACGAATATCTTAATGCCGATTACCTTGTCATTACAAACCTTTTCAGAGATCAACTTGACAGATACGGTGAACTTGATATCACATATAAAAAAATTAAAGAAGCAATTAACAAAAATCCAAATTTGAAGGTGATTATAAACGCCGACGACCCAACTTTGGAAAATATTGCACAAAACAACGAAAAAATTTACTACGGAATTGAAGATGTAAAATTCAACTACGAAACAAAAGACTCAAATGCACCTGCCGAAAATACGGCATGCCCGAACTGCGGAAAGCCTTTGAATTACGAAAAGAAATTTTATGCCCACATCGGTCATTACAACTGTGATTGCGGATATAAAAGAAATGATGTGAAATACAAAGGATTTGCGGAAGTTTCTTCGACGCATTCAAAAATAACGATAAAGTATGAAAACAAAGAAGAAGAATTTACTGTAAACATGCCGGGGCTATACAATGTCTACAATGCAGCAGCAGCAATATCAACAGCACTTGAACTCAACATTGAGCCGACAGTTATAAAAAAGGCACTTGCAACATATTCATCAGTCTTTGGCAGAGCGGAAAGCACGGTTATAAACGGCAAAAAGGCACTCATTCAACTTATCAAAAACCCCGTCGGCGCAAGCGAAGTTATAAGACAAATTCAAGGCTTTGATAAATCCAAATTAGTGGTAATTCTAAACGACGATTACGCAGACGGCAGAGATGTTTCATGGATTTGGGACACTGATTTTGAAGTGCTAAAAAACTACAAACAAAAAATATTTGTTTCAGGCACAAGAGCCTATGATGCCGCCCTCAGACTAAAATACGCAGGTGTTGACACTTCTTTATTAAGCATTAACAAAGACATAAAAACAACAATAGAATACGCCGCAAAAGCCACAAACAACGATGAAACATTACTGATTTTGCCGACATATACGGCACTTTTACACATGCAAACATTATTTCATGATAAAAAATAAAAAAAAATTGCGAGTTTAAATAGGATTTAAGACTCGCAACAGCTTTACACCAGCCGAAACATTAATAACATGAATATAATACACCTTAAATTAATTTTCGTCAACAAGTTTCACTTAAAAATTTTTATTCGTGATTTTTCGTAAAAATTATTCTTGTTCAAAAGCAGACTTGTCTGCCATGCAAACAGGACAAACAAAATCTTCGGGTAAATCTTCAAAAGCAACTCCCGGGGCAATTCCTGATTCAGGAACACCG
>ERZ857629.3948-NODE-3948-length-11965-cov-2.640470_pt1 | contig 11965 bp, 9 predicted proteins | sample MGYA00519700_ERZ857629 | MGnify/ENA primary metagenome ERZ857629 (study PRJEB31778, sample SAMEA3449351) | human gut metagenome | biome: human gut; feature: human-associated habitat; material: faeces | place: United Kingdom | collected 2010/2012 ... | reverse complement strand
TTCCCCGCAGAGGATAAAATCCGCCCATGTATTTTCCTGCATGAATGTGGCCCCGCCAAAGCTTACCTCCGGACCGCCGAGCACGATTTTGATATCCGGCACTGCCTTTTTCAGGTCGGCTGCCAAAACCTTGATCTGTTCAATATTCCAAATGTAGCAAGAAAAGCAAACCATATCATAGTTTGCTCTTACAAGTTCCGTATAGATGTAATTCGGATCGTTGTTGATCGTAAATTCTCTTACGTCAAGATCGCTGTATTCATCCGCCGTGACGGTATACAGATACTTGAGCGCAAGATTTGAATGTACATATTTTGAATTTAATGTTGTTAATAATACTCTCATTTCACCAAAGCACATAAAATCATCAGACTATAACATTCTGAATCTCTCGTCCTTCAAAAGCCCTTTGTCTTCCATGCATCTTTTCAGCGATGCAATCATTGCGTCGTTATCCATCGGCAGACTGCCTCTGAGTGATACATAGTTGGATGCATGATTGCTTCGGAATACGCACGGTTTCGAAGGTCTTGCGTATTTAAGCATCAGGCATGTCTCAGCCAGGACCTCCTCCGGTGTGAGAAGCTTAAATTTACCCTGCCGGTAATCTTCCAGCAGAGGCGCCGGCGGCTCAAGCATGAGCGTAAGAAGGCTTACATAGGATGCATTCATTTCGCTGATCATCGTTCCTGTCTCAATTGCATGCTCTTCCCAAAGTTCGGGACCTGCAAGTCCGCTTATAAAGGTAACCGATGCCTTGATTCCTGCGTTCTCAAGCCGGTTTACGCTTTCGATGAGCTGCTCTCTGGTCTCACCCTTGTTTACCATGTCGAGAACCTTTTGGCTTCCGGATTCCGCTCCCATATATACCATTTCCAAACCGTGTCTGCGAAGTTCTTCAAGCTCTTCCCGGCTCTTTCTCAAAACGTCCGACGCGCGTCCGTAGGTTGTTACTCTTTCACACTCCGGAAAATTCTTTTCGATATACTCAAGAATCGTAAGCAGCTTATGGTTTGCAAGGCAAAGCGCATCGCCGTCACAGAGGAAAATTCTCTCAACTCTGCGGTACTGCTTTCTTGCCCACGCAAGATCCTCAAGTACTTCCTCCGGTTTTCTTACTTTGAACTGCTTCGCCTTGAACATATTGCAAAATGTGCATTTGTTATGTGAACATCCGATTGTGACCTGCACGAGCAAGCTGTACGCTTCGCTCGGCGGTCTGTAAATGTCTCCAACGTATCTCATCGGTTCTCCTCTCCTGTGGTGCTACATTCTTTCCGGTGCCTGCATTCCGAGCAGTGCCAGTCCGTTTTTAATTGCAGTCTTTGCAGCGATTACGAGGGCAAGTTTTGCAACCTTTTCTTCTTCGTTATCCACAAGAATGTGTTCGTCGTGGTAGAATCTGTTAAAGCTCTGTGCAAGGTCAACAATGTGTCTTGTCACGATGGAAGGTTCATACTTTTCTCCTGCCTCAACAACAACCTGCGGGAACTTGTAAATTAATTTTGCAAGTTCGTATGCACTCGGGCTTGTGATATATTTCGGGTCAACCTTTCCGGAAGCAGCCTTTGCCGTAAGCTCCTCGCCTGCGTTTCTGAGTATGCTTGCGGCTCTTGCATAGGTGTACTGTACGTAAGGACCTGTTTCTCCGTTGAAGTCAAGAACCTTTTTCCATGAGAAAACATAGTCCTTAATTCTGTTATTGGAAAGTTCATTGAATACAACCGCACCGATTCCAACCTGTTTTGCGGTTTCTTCGATATTGTCCGTTGCAACGCCCTTTTCCTTTATGATGTCGCGCGTTTCATCAATCGCTCTGTTGAGTACATCTTCAAGGAAGACAACTCTTCCCTCACGCGTTGACATAGTTCCTTCTTCGAGGCTTACAAGGCCGAAAGGAACATGAATGATGTCTTTTGCCCATTCAAATCCCATGAGTTCAAGAATTTTCTTGAGCTGCTGGAAATGCAGGTTCTGCTGGGAAGCAACGACATAAATATTCTTATAAAAATCATAAGTGTCTTTTCTGTATTTTGCACATGCGATGTCACGGGTGATATACAGCGTTGAACCATCCGATTTAAGAATCGGAGCCGGAGTGAGACCGTAAGGTTCAAGGTCAACGATCATTGCGCCCTTGGATTCTACCAAAAGGTTCTTTTTCTTCAGGTCTTCCACGATTGCCGGCATCTTGTCGGAGTAGAAAGACTCGCCCGCATAGGAGTCATAGCTGATTCCGAGCATGTCGTATACTCTTGTGAATTCTTTCAAAGATTCATCTCTGAACCACTGCCAAAGTTCCACTTCTTCCTTTTCTCCGTGTTCCAGCTTCGCAAAAGTTGCTCTTGCTTCGTCATCAAGTTCCGGATGGTTTTCAACCTCAACATGGAATTTGGTGTAGTAGCTGAGCAGGGTTTTAATCGGTTCATCGATGACATCCTGTTTGTTTCCCCAGTGTCTGTAAGCAACGATCATTTTGCCGAACTGTGTGCCATAGTCTCCGAGGTGATTGATACGGGTAACGTTGTATCCCATTGCATCATAAATCTTGTAAAGGGAATTTCCGATCACCGTGCTTCTGATGTGGCCGATGTGGAACGGCTTTGCAATGTTAGGGGAGGAATATTCCACGATTACAGGTTTTCCTTCTCCTACGTTGGTCTTGCCGTAGTCAGCACCTTTTTCAAGGACATCTTCCACAACATCTTTTACGAGTTCTTCCTTGGAAATGAACATATTTACGTACGCATTTACTTGTTCTACCTTTTCAAACATGCCATTTTCTGCAATTTTCTCTGCGATGCCTTTTGCGATGAGCGGCGGCGCTTTGCGGAGTGTTTTGGCAAGTTTGAAGCAAGGGAACGCATAGTCCCCCATCTTTGAATCCTGTGGAACTTCAATTATTTCGCGGATTTCGGATACTTCCAGATCACTTACCTGTTCCGCAATTAACTTAGCAATTTCACTCTTAAAATCTACCATTTTATTGTCTCCTTTTCCGTTATTACTTCTATTCCCTGCGCCTTGAGCATGGAGGTGAAAACTCCGTTTCCGTCCACCAGCCTGCCGCTGAATGTTCCGTCATATATTTTGCCTGATCCGCAGGATGGACTGTTCGCCTTGAGAATTGCACCTTCAATCGGCTCATTCCTAAGTGCCGCCATCTGCATGCACACCTTAAAGGATATCTCCGCACCCTTTAAGAACTTGTCGGTTACATCTTCACCTTCCTTATTCATAATCCGATTTCCGACTTTCTCTGCAGGTGGTCTCGGTGCCTGCAGGTTTCCTGCACTTTCGGGGCAGACCACGATATATTCATGCGTCCGGCAGAATTCGACAACCGCTTCACATCGGTTGTTTCCGCCGTTGTATTTACAGTTATGCCCCAGAAGACACCCGCTTATAATATACATTTCTACTCCTTTAATTTAACAATGGTGACGCCGTCTCCGCCTTCATTGTAGGCACCTTTTCGGTACGATGCCACCAGCTTGTGTTTCTTGAAGCTTCGCCGCAGCCCTTCTTTGAGGACTCCCGTACCGTTTCCGTGTATGACGGTAACTTCTTTAAGGCCTGCCATGTAAGCATCGTCGATGTATTTGTCCACATTCATGAGGGCTTCTTCCAGGTTCTGTCCCTGAACATTGACGGACATGGATATGGTCTGCGCCTTCATGCGATACATATTCGCATATCCGCGGTTTTTTTGCTTCTTCTTGCTTCCGTCGTTTATGAGCATCAAATCCGCGAGGTTCACATTTATCTTCATGATGCCGACTTTGACCGTCAGGTCGCCCTTGTCGTCAGGCAGTGTAAGAACCTCGCCGTTTTGGTCGAGGGTCAGTATCTTAACGCGGTCTCCGACTGCAAGTTCATCCGGCTCAATCGGGTTGGCGTTGGTCTGCTTCTCAAGCCCGTCCGCATATCGGTTCTCACTTTCCTTGATGCGTTTTTTACTTTTTTCCAGTCTTCCGGTTCGTTCACCGAGACTCTGAATTTTGGAAAGTTCTTTAAGTTCTTTTTGAACTTCGGCGGCCGTCTGTTTTGCCTCTTTTATGATTGCCCTCGCTTCTTCCTTCGCGTCCTTTATGGCCTTACTTTCGCGTTTTTCAAGTTCAAGCTGCCTTTGATCGAGTTCTTCTCGCTGTTTTTTTATTTCATACGCAAGTCTTTCCGCCTCGTCACGCTCTTCGCGGGCTTTTTTCTTATCTTCTTCAATCGCCGAAAGCACATCCTCGAATTCAAGATCACCTTTTTCAATCAGATCGTTTGCCCTATCGATAATTTCCGAAGGCAGCCCGAGTTTCCTTGAAATCTCAAAAGCGTTCGATTTGCCCGGAACTCCAATGGAAAGACGATAAGTCGGACTCAATGTCTCGACATCAAATTCCATGGACGCATTCTCAACACCCGGAGTTGCGATGGCATATTTCTTAAGCTCATTGTAGTGTGTGGTCGCAATCGTGTGTGCACCTTGTGCCGCCAGCCTTTCCAAAATGGAGATTGCAAGTGCCGCACCCTCTGTGGGGTCTGTGCCGGCACCCAGTTCATCGAGCAGGACAAGGCTTCCCATTCTTGCCTTTCCTACAAGATACACCGTATTCTTCATGTGCGAAGAAAATGTGCTCAAGCTCTGTTCAATGCTTTGCTCGTCTCCGATGTCCGCAAAAATATTCTTGTAAATCGGCATGCTGCTAGTTGCTGCAGCGGGAATATGCAGTCCGCTCTGCACCATCATCGCCAAAAGTCCGACGGTTTTGAGCGTAACCGTCTTGCCTCCGGTGTTCGGCCCCGTAATTACAAGCGTGCGGTATTCCTTGCCGATTGAGACATTGATCGGCACGACCTTTTTCGCATCAATGAGCGGATGCCGCGCCAGTTTCAGATCCAAAATTCCTTCGTCGTTAATCTGCGGCTCCTCGCCGTGCATACACGCGGAAAGCTTCCCTTTTGCAAAAATAACATCGAGTTCTATCAAAATTTTCTGATTGTTCAGCAAATCGTGAAAATGCTCGGCGACCGCCGACGAAAGTTCTCCCAAAATCCTTTCGATTTCAGCTCTCTCCGCCAGTTCCAGTTCGCGCAGCTCATTGTTGAGATTCACCACTGCCTGCGGTTCCACAAACAGCGTGGCTCCGCTCGATGACTGGTCGTGAATGATTCCCGGAACTTTCGCTCTGTGCTCAGCCTTGACCGGAACTACATATCGTCCGTCGCGCATCGTAACGATTGCGTCTTGAAGGAGCGATTTGTTGTCCGATGAATTCAGTATATGATTCAGCTTGCTTCTGATTGCCTCGTTTTGGCGTGCAATGCTTCGGCGAATATTTTTTAATTCGGCGGAAGCACTGTCTGCCATCTCATCTTCGGATAATATGCATCGGTCGATCCTGTCCGCAAGCTCGCGAAAAACAACCAACAAATCGGACATTCCTCTGATTACGGGGATATCCTCAATATCATTTTTCAGAAAAGGCACTACATTGCCCGTAACCTTCATATTATACAGCACTTGAAGGAGCTGGCGCATCGTCAGGGTTCCGCCCTTTCTCGCAAAATGCAGAGAATTCGAGATGTCATAAATCTCGCCGAGCGGGAGTGCTCCTTTCTTGACTATGACCTGCACAGCTTCGCTCGTCTCTTCAAGCCCGTCTCTGATGCGGTGAATTTCTGTTTCGGGCAAAAGAGCCGCAAGTCTTTCCTTAGCCATCTGCGAGGAAGCCTGTGCCTTGAGCATATCAATTATTTTGTTGTACTCTAAAACCTTCAGTGCTTTTTTGTTCATGTATTCCTCTGTAATTTCTCGAGTTCGTTTTTCAGCCGGACGTTTTCCATCTGCAAATCGAAATAGGAATTTTCGAATTCGCTGCATTTTTCTTCCAGTTTGCGGTATTTTTCCTCGCTCTGCCTACGCTCCTCAGCGGACTTTGCCGCCTCTTCCTTGTACTGCAGGAAGCTTCTCTTTGCTTCATCCCACATCTTCATGTAATGCTCGGAATCCTTCTCCGTCTGGCGGGCCTTGGCCTCAAGCTCGGAAATCTTCGTTTTTGCCTCAAAATATTCATCGGCAATATTAACAGCGGCAAGGACTGCAAGCGATCCCTGCGGTCCTGCCGTAAAGTATTTCGAAATTTCGCGCATTTTTTCGTCAACATACGCTGCGATTTTTATGATGGTTTTTTCGTCTCTTTCTCCGGAGATTGTATAATCCTGCCCATAAATTCTGACGCAGGCTTTTCTGTCTTCCATCCTAATTCCTCCGCCTACATTTCTCTGAGGTTGATATTGAGCTCCCTCTTCAATGCATCAAGGACTTTTGCATGTGCAATCTGCACGTCTTCGTCCTTGAGAGTTTTGTCTGCGTGTCTGTATGTCAGCGTGAACGCAACGCTCTTCTTGCCCGCTCCTACTTGTGCTCCTCTGTAAATATCGAAAAGCTTGATTCCCGTCAGAATTTCGGCACCTGCACCCCAGATTACCTTCTCGATTTCGCCGACTGTCATGTCTTCATCGACAACCAGTGCGATATCTCTTGTCATTGCCGGATATTTCGGAAGCGGATTGTATTGTTTTATCGTATTCGAAAGTTCAACCATTGTTCCGAAGAAAAGTTCCGCACAGTATGCTCTTACACCGATTCCGTACTTTTCGGCTACATCCGGGTGAACTTCTCCCATAATGCCCAGTTCCACTTCTTCTTCCGCCGGACCGTTTTCAAGCTCTGCTATATGGCGTGCGATAATTCTTGCGCATCTTCCCGGATGATATACGCCGTATTCGCTCTCGGCAACAAATTCGAGATCTCTGATTCCGAGCTTGTAAAGAAGCTCTTCAACGATGCCTTTCAGTGTGAAGAAGTCTTCGTCCTTGCCGTATAAACCAATCGACATGTTATCGCTCTCAAACGGAAGTCCGAGCTGATTTGCCATGAAGGTATTGCCAATTTCGTAGGCTCTCATGCCTTCCAGGTTTCTGGAATAATTTCTACCCATAACTTCCAGCATCTGCGGTGTGAGAATCGTTCTCATCACGGATGTGTCCTCTCCGAGCGGATTGAGAATTTTCACAAAATCTCTCTCCCATGAATCCTCTTCAATTCCTACATTATCCACACCCTTAGGGCTTACAAACGAATAAGTTTGGATTTCGTTTGCTCCCATCGCGCACATTACATCTCTTGCAATATCTTTGATATCTCTGTCATAGGACTGACTTGCTTCGTTGTTTCCTTTTGGAATCGTGACCGGGAGATTATCGTATCCGTAAAGTCTTGCAACTTCCTCCACGATGTCTTCTTCGATTTCGATATCCTGTCTTACAGTCGGCGCCGTTACATACATATCGTCGCCTTCCCCTTCGACTTTCATTTCGAGGCTTTCCAGATATCCGACCATCTGCTCTCTGGAGATTTCAATTCCGAGAACGTGGTTGATTCTGGAGACTCTTGCGTGAACGGTCTTTGCTTCTGCTTTTTCCGGATAAATATCCACGCTTCCGCCCACTACGGTTCCTGCTCCGATCATTTCAATCAGCTTGCACACTCTGTCAGCAGCCTTTTCGCAGAGGTTCGGGTCGATTCCCTTTTCGTATCTTCCGGAAGCCTCCGTTCTGAGCGTGAGTCTCTTGGAAGTCGTTCTTACGCTGTTTGCATCGAAGTTCGCGGATTCGATTACGATTGTCTTCGTATCTGCAGTGATTTCGGAGTTAAGGCCTCCCATAACACCTGCGACCGCTACCGGCTTCTCCGCGTCGTTAATCATCAGCATTCTGTCATCCAGCGTTCTTTCGTTACCGTCAAGCGTAACGAACTTTTCGCCTTCGGCTGCCGTGTCAACGATAATCTTATGTCCTGCGAGACTTTCGATGTCAAAAGCATGCATCGGCTGACCGTATTCGAGCATTACGAAGTTCGTAATGTCAACAATATTGTTGATCGGTCTCATTCCTGCATGAATCAATCTTCTCTGCAGCCACCAAGGAGAGTCTTCCACCTTAACGTCCTTCACGATTCTTGCAACATATCTTCTGCAAAGCGGTGACTTTACATCAACGCTGATATAGTCTGCCGCATTTCCTTCTTCATGCCCGCATACTGTTTCCGGATATTCAAGCTTTGTGCCGAATGTCGCTGCGGCTTCTCTTGCCATGCCGATCATGGAAAGGCAGTCCGGCCGGTTCGGTGTGATTTCGAAATCGATAATCGCATCTTTCAGTTCCATCGTCTCCGCAAAATCAGTTCCCACCGGGTATTCTTTCTCAAGAATCCAGATTCCGTCTCTCTGGTTTACCGGCACAACCTTATCCTCGAATCCAAGTTCGCCGAAGGAACAAAGCATCCCGTTTGATTCCACTCCTCTGAGCTTGCCTCTGGTGATTTCCGTGCCGCCTTCCTGCTTTGGCTGTCCGTGAATCGGACCCGGTATTCTGCTTCCGTGAAGTGCTACCGGAACATAGGCACCTTCAAAAACATTCGGCGCTCCCGTTACAATCTGAACAGCTTCTGCTTCCCCGATATCGAGCTGGCATACCACAAGCTTGTCGGCATCCGGGTGCTTGTCTATTTTTACGATTTTGCCCACTACAACCTTGTGCATGTCCTCTCCGACCATTTCCAATGTTTCCAGGTTGGATCCCGACATGATCATGCGGTCGCAGAATTCCTCGGGGCTTACATTAACTTCTGTATAATCTTTTAACCATTCTAAAGATACTATCATTTCTAAACCTCCTTCGCACTACTTGAACTGTTCGATGAATCTCATGTCGTTTTCATAGAGAAGTCTGATGTCATCTATGCCGTACTTGAGCATAGCGATTCTCTCAACGCCCATGCCGAATGCAAAGCCGGTATATTTTTCTGTATCCACACCGCCTACTTTGAGTACATTCGGATGCACCATGCCGCATCCGAGGATTTCAATCCAACCGCTTCCCTTGCATACTCTGCAGCCCTTGCCGCCGCACTTGAAGCAGGAAACATCCATTTCTGCGGAAGGTTCCGTGAATGGGAAGTGGTGAGGTCTGAATTTGGTTCTTACTTCTGAGCCGAACATCTGCTTTGCGAAACTGTCAAGCACTCCCTTAAGGTCAGCCATCGTGATTCCTTCGTCAACAACAAGGCCCTCTACCTGATGGAACATCGGGGAATGGGTTGCGTCAGGCGTATCACAGCGGAAGCATCTTCCCGGTGCAAAAACGCGGATTGGCGGTTTCTGGTTAAGCAATGTTCTTACCTGTACCGGCGAAGTCTGTGTTCTGAGCAGAACCTCGTCGTTGATGTAGAAAGTATCTGTCCAGTCTCTGGCTGGATGATTCGGTCCCGCATTCAAAGCGTCGAAGTTGTTGAATACGGTTTCAACCTCCGGACCTTCCGCAAGGGAGAATCCCATGGATTTGAACACCTTTGAGATTTCTTCAATCGTAATCGTAATCGGGTGCTTGGTTCCCAAGTGCTGAAGCTTGCCCGGTTCGGTAACGTCTATCTTTTCCATCTTGAATTTTGCTTCCTTTGCCTTGTTCTTTAACTGCTCAAAAGAAGCATCCAGCATTTTCTCGATTTCACTGCGAACCTGGTTTGCCGCCATGCCGAATTCTTTTCTCTCTTCCGGGTCCATTTTGCCCATGGATTTAAGCATTTCGGTGAGTTCGCCCTTCTTGCCGAGAACCTTGATTCTTACATCTTCAGCATCCTGGATTGTATCGATTGCTTTGAGTCTTTCTCTGGAATTTTCAAGAATTTTCTCGAGTCTTGCTTTTCTCTCTTCCATCTTTTCTAAAATTGTATCCTGCATATTTCTAACCTTTCTTACCTCTTACTGCTTCGTACATCAGGATTCCCGCCGCCACTGACGCGTTCAGGGATTCAATGTTTCCGTGCATTGGTATTTTTATTTTTACATCTGAGCTTTCGATGATTTCTTTGCAGATTCCGTTCCCCTCGTTTCCTATCACGAGTGCAATATTGCCGATGACAAGCGCGATGTCGTGCGTCAGGTCCTCATCGTAATAGCAGCGCTGCGCGTCGAGGCAGGTTGCTGTGAGTTTCTTGCCGGCTGCCCTGGTAAATTCCACAAGCTCTGAATTGGAGTCCATGAAAACAACCGGCATTCGAAAGAGTGAACCGGTCGCCGCCCTTACCACCTTAGGTGAAAAAATATCCGCGGTGCCTTTCATGACCACCGCAAGGCGGTATCCCGCCGCGTCCGCTGTTCTCAGGATTGTCCCGATGTTTCCCGGATCCTGCAGCCTGTCGAGAACCACGAAATTCCCAGATGCACTCGCAAAATCCCCGGCATCCGTTTCCGGCTTGGCAACGATTGCAAGCACTCCCTGGCTCGTCTCCGTCTGTGCCAAGCGGTCGAACAACTTCTCGTCAAGGACGAATGCCTTGTCTTCCAATTCGGCCGGGACTTTATTGTAACCGCGTCTGACAAGGAGTGTCTCGATGCTGCAGCCCGTCTTCAAGGCTTCTTCAATCAGGTTTTCACCCTCTATCAGATATCTGCCCAGCTTATCTCTGTATTTCTTAAGCGAAAGCTGCTCGCAGGTCTTGTATATTCTGTTGTCCTTGGATGTTATCTCTCTCATAAGCAGTCTTTCGTTTCAGCCTTTCGTTTTAACAAAAGCCGGCTTGCACCGGCTCGTTTTGATTAAAGGAATGATGGGATTTCAAACCTGGATGTTCCCTTTTCCTCTTCCTCTTTCTTTAGGATGTCCTGCAGAGTCACTTCCTTGCCGTCAATGCCTTCGACTTTCCCGAAGATGTTACGGTCACCGGCAGATTCTCCGGTCAATCCGGTCGTTGCCTCGCCTTTATTCTCTCTTGCACCGTCAACCGGTTCGGAATGTTTAACCGGAAATTCGAGTCCCTCCGCAAAGCCGGTAGCAATAACGGTAATCGCAATTTCGTTTTCCATCGCTTCGTCCACTGCCGCTCCGAAGATGAGGATGCAGTCTCTGTCTGCCTGCTCTTCGACCAGATTTGCAATTTCGCTTACTTCAAGCATTCCGAGGTCGTATCCACCAGCAACATAAAGGAGAATTGCCTTCGCCCCGCTGATGGTCGTTTCAAGAAGCGGGCTTTCGATTGCCAACTTAACGGCATCCTGTGCCCTGTTCTCGCCTGTTCCGCGTCCCACGCCCATATGTGCAACGCCTCTGTCTGTCATTACGGACTTAACATCGGCAAAGTCAACATTAATAAGCGCATAATCGGAGATCAAGTCTGAGATACCCTGCACGCCCTGTTTCAGCACATTGTCAGCCATCTCAAAGGCTTGTACCATCGTTGTGTTTCTCTGACTGTTGTCAACAAGTTTGTCGTTCGGTACGATTACAAGCGAATCCACATATTTTCTGAGGAAGTTGATTCCAAGTTCTGCCTGTCTTCTTCTCTTGGCTCCCTCAAAGGTAAACGGTTTGGTTACAACACCAACCGTGAGTATTCCCATATCCTTCGCAGCCTTGGCAATGATCGGTGCGGCTCCCGTTCCGGTTCCGCCGCCCATGCCGGCTGTGATGAACACCATATCCGCTCCGTCAAGCTGAGCGGTAATCTCGTCGAGTGTTTCCTCTGCAGCCTTCTGGCCAACCTCTGGATTCGCTCCAGCTCCGAGTCCTCTCGTAAGTTTTTCGCCAATCTGAATCTTCGTCTGAGCCAGACATCTGTTCAGGGCCTGTCTATCTGTATTAACAGCGATAAAGTCAACTCCCTTAAGTTCGGCTTCCACCATGCGGTTTACTGCGTTGCATCCGCCGCCGCCGACACCAATAACTTTAATCACCGCAGCTTTTTCCATGTTTGTTTCAAACTGTAGCATTGTCGTTTGTACCTCCTCAAAGTATCCCAATCATATTTTCCATTGTATCATATTTTTATATGCATTGCACTCTTTTTCCTAATTTTTTAGCCGTTTTTTTAGCCAAAAATCAGTCGATTTTCGGCGTAAATGAGATATTGCTG
>ERZ857629.3941-NODE-3941-length-11985-cov-12.554568_pt1 | contig 11985 bp, 10 predicted proteins | sample MGYA00519700_ERZ857629 | MGnify/ENA primary metagenome ERZ857629 (study PRJEB31778, sample SAMEA3449351) | human gut metagenome | biome: human gut; feature: human-associated habitat; material: faeces | place: United Kingdom | collected 2010/2012 ... | reverse complement strand
GCGCGACCGCGCCCTGCTGGTGGCGCAGCTGTCCGTGGACTACTTCACCGCCGGCGACGACGCGGAGCGGGCGCAGGAGGATGCCCTGCGCTCCCTTGCCAGCGTGGCGTCCCGCGTCACGGATGTCAACTTCCTCATCTGCAACACCGACGGTGCCGTTCTCCTGACCACCGACCCCTCTCTGGGGGGCAAGAGCCTCACCGTCCCCGCCGACATCACCCAGACGGTGCTCACCGGCGAGCGTCTGTATGAGGGGCGCACCACGGCGGGCATCTATGAAAAGAAGCAGTTCGTGGTGGGCGTCCCCATGACCGACGGCGAGGGTACCACCCTGGGACTGGTGCTGGCGGTGATGAACAGCGCGGAGCTGACCCAGATGTGGCGTTCCTTCATCGCCCTGTTCTTTATGACCAGTGCCATCATCCTTGTGATGGCGTTCGTGGTCAGCTTCCTGACCTCCATGCGCCAGATACAGCCCCTCACCGAGATGGTCAAGGCGACCCGCGCCTACGCCGGCGGCGACTTTGACGTGCGTATGCAGGAGACGGGGGACTGCGGCGAGATCGGCGAGCTGGCGGCAGCGTTCAACGCCATGGCGGACTCCTTACAGGAGACGGAGCGTCAACGCCGCGACTTCATCGCCAACGTCTCCCACGAGCTGAAAACCCCCATGACCACCATCGCCGGCTACACCGACGGTATTCTGGACGGCACCATCCCCCCGGAGAAGGAGCGGCAGTACCTGCAAATCATCTCCGACGAGAGCCGCCGCCTCAGCCGCCTGGTTCGCCGTATGCTGGACATCTCCCAGATCCAGAATCAGGAGATGAAAAAGGAGGAGTTCGACCTGTGCGAGTCCGCCCGTATCGCCCTGCTGTCCATGGAGCGCAAGATCACGGATCGCGGTCTGGACGTGGATGCGGAGATCCCGGAGGACTCCGTCATGGTGCAGGGGGATCGCGACCTGATCACCCAGGTCATCTACAACCTGCTGGAAAACGCCGCCAAATTCGCCACCCCCGGCTCCCAGCTGTATCTGGGGCTGACGGTCAACGGCGAGAAGGCGTATGTCACCGTCCGCAACGCGGGCAACACCATCCCCGCCGAGGAGATCCCGCTCCTGTTCGAGCGTTTCCACAAATCGGATAAATCCCGCAGCGAGGACAAGGACGGCTACGGCCTTGGGCTTTACATCGTCAAGACCATTCTGGCGCAGCACAAGGAGCAGATCACCGTCACCAGCGAAAACGGCTTTACCGCCTTCACCTTCACAATGCAGATGGCGCGCTGAGCGTCACGAGAGGTTACGATATGCAGCAAGATAACAGAGACGGACTGACCCCCCCCCCGCCGCAGGAGCCGCAGGAGGTGGTCAGCTGGTACGTTCGCCCGGACGATGCCCGCGAGGTGCAGGACTGCTACGTGCAGCCCCGCCCCATGCCCGCCGGAGCCATGCCCCCCGTTCGCCCGCCCCAAAAGCCCCGCAGCCGCCGCGGCCTGTGGATATTTCTGGCGGCGATGGCGGTGCTGGTGGGCGTGGTGGTGGGCGCGGCGATCGTCTCCGCCCTGCGCGGCGGCGACGGCGATGACGAGTACCACTACGACGGCGACCACGATGCCAGCAGCATCGTGGACATCTTCGGCAGCGACATTCCCACCATTCCCCGCGGCGATACCGACCCGGCGATGCGCTTCTATTGCGAGAATATCTCCGGCAGCAAGCTGACCATCCGGCAGGTCTACGCCCAGGTGAACCCCGCCACCGTCCTTGTGGTGGCGGAGGTAGGGGAGAAGGCGAGCATCGGCACCGGCGTCATTCTCACGGAGGATGGCTACATCGTCACCAACGCCCACGTGATCACCAAGGGCAAGACCGCCTTTGTGGTGCTGGCGGACGGCAGGGACTACGATGTGGAGCTCATCGGCTACGACAGCACCGAGGATCTGGCGGTGCTGAAGGCGGTGGACGCATCGGAGCTCCCCACTGCGCCGCTGGGCAACAGCGACGAGTGCTGGGTGGGCGACACGGTCTACGCCATCGGCAACCCCTTGGGCGTGGAGCTGCGGGGCACTCTCACCGAGGGCATCATCTCCGCCATCGACCGGCAGGTGACGCTGGAGGGTCGCGTTATGACGCTGCTCCAGACCACCGCCGCGCTGAATAACGGCAACTCCGGCGGCCCCCTCATCAACGAGTACGGACAGGTGGTCGGCATCAACACGCTGAAAATGAGCCGCAGCGATTCCATGGGCAGCGAGACGGCGACTGTGGAGGGGCTGGGCTTCGCCGTGCCCTCCGGCAAGGTCGTCTCCGTCATCAACGACATCGTGGCGACGGGAGCCTACCACGGTATGCCCTCCATCGGCGTCTACGTCATGGTGCAGGAGCAGCCCGACGGTGTCACCCACCCGGTCATCGACTCCGTCACCGAGAACTACGGCGCGGAGGCGGCGGGACTGCTTCCCGGCGACGTGATCCTCTGCGCCGACGGCGTGCCGGTCTACACCAACGACGACCTGCTCTCCGCCCGCCGTACCCATATCGCGGGGGAGACCATCGTCCTCACCGTCCAGCGGGACGGCGACGTGTTCGACGCGGAGGTAGTCCTCTACCCTGTGGAGGGCTGACCCTTTACCCGATAAAAATGCCGTTATTTTCGTGCCGCAAAGCGGCACAAAAATACTCGCTTCGCTCCACGCACGCCTTGCAAAGCAAGGCTTAGCGCGGCATTTGATCCGATTCGAGGCGGGCTTTGCCCCCTCGAGCTCCCCCTGTAATGCGGAAGGACTGCACACGCCGGGGGATTTATCGACAAGCAGCAGCGGCAAGGGAAACCCCTTGCCGCTGGTTTTTTGCGCCGCCGTTTTCTGTTCCCGCCGATTTTCGCCGCGTCACCGGCAAAATGCGACTACGCTTCGGAATATTTCTGCCGAATTATACTCCTTGTTGTCACATTTTGCCCTTTTCTGCCAGCCACAGCTGTCGCAGGCTCCCCGCCGCCGCCAGCAGGAGATACACCCCGAAGGGACGGCGCAGCACCTCCGTGTCCACGGCGGCGGCGATGACTGCGCCTACCGCCGCCGCGCCCATGCCCCACGGCACGGCGCGGCGCAGCACCGCCGTGTCCAGCAGCCCGTTCCGCCGGTGCACGATCACGCCCATGGCGGCCGTGGGCAGGAAATACAGCAGGTTCACCGCCGCCGCCTGCCCTTGGGGCACGTCCAGCAGCAGCGTCATCACCAGCAGCAGCAGCGTCCCGCCGCCGATACCCCAGCTGGACAGTATCCCCGCGCCGAACCCCACCGCCAGCGGCAGCAGCCATTCCCTCACAGCAGATACCTCACGCCGCCGTACAGCAGGAACACCGCGAACAGCCCCCGCAGCCACTCCACGCTGACGCACCGGAACAGCCCTCCGCCTACCAGTCCGCCCGCAAGCCCGCCAATGAGATACGGCAGCGCGCCCATGAGGTCAAAGGACTGTCCCAGCAGATACACCGCCGCGGACACGGCGCACAGGGGCAGGATCACCGCCACGCACGTGGCGAAGCCGCGCTTGCCCTCCACGCGGCACCACCGGTTCAGCAGCGGCAGCAGCACCATGCCGCCGCCCCCGCCGAACAGCCCGTTCACCAGTCCCGCCGCCGCCCCGGCGGCGGCATATTTCGTCTGCGCCCTCATGTCCTCCACCTCCCTATGTACCGCCCGGAGGGCGGCCGCGGTCAGCACTTCCGATAGCTCTGGCAGTCGGTGCACTGGTCCATGGAGGGATTGCTCTCGTGGGTGCCCACCTGAATGGCGGTCAGCCCGCAGTTGTCCACGTCCTTGCAGTGGTGGGCGCAGTTGGTCACGGTGCACTTGATGGACGCGTTGGGGGTGCAGGCGCACCCCTCGTTGGTACAAGCTCTGTTCATGGTGATCCTCCCGTAAAGAATAAAAGTCAGGCAGAAGCCTGACTTTATTCTTACCCGCAGAGGGCGGAAATATTCTTTTTTATATGCCCAGCAGCGCGGAGGCGAAGCTGAAATAAATGAGCAGGCTGGTGGCGTCCACGACGGTGGAGATAAACGGGCTGGCCATCACCGCCGGGTCAAGCCCCACCTTCTCCGCCAGCAGCGGCAGGGAGCAGCCCACGCACTTGGCAAAGACCACCACGAACAGGATGGTCAGGCACACCACGAGACACACCATGGGCGTCACCGCCCCGTTGCCCAGCAGCAGTCTGTCCACCAGCAGCATTTTCAGGAAGTTCGCGCCGGCAAGACACACGCCGCACAGCAGCGACACCCGCAGCTCCTTCCACAGCACCTTGAACACGTCGGAAAAATCCACCTCGTCCAGACTCAGGGCGCGGATCACCGCCACGCTGGCCTGTGTGCCGGAGTTACCGCCGGTGCCGGACAGCATGGGGATATAGGCGTTCAGCACCAGACACGCCGCCAGCGCGTTTTCGTAGTGGTTCAGTATCATCCCCGTGAACGTGGCGGACAGCATCAGCACCATCAGCCACGGCAGTCTCGCCCTCCACGTGGCGAACACGCCGGAGCGGAGATACGGCTTGTCCGAGGGCAGCATAGCCGCCATCTTCTCGAAGTCCTCCGTCGTCTCCTCCTCGATAACGTCCATAGCGTCATCGACGGTGACGATACCCACCAGCCGCTTTTCCAGATCCACAATGGGCATGGCGAGGAAGTCGTACTTGCTCAGAGCCTGCGCCACGTCCTCCTTATCGTCCGTGGTCTTGGCCCACACCACGTCCGGGTCCATGATCTCTTCAATAAGGTCGTCCTCATCCGCCAGCAGCAGATCCCGGACGGACAGCACGCCCAGCAGATGCCGGGTGGGATCGGTGACGTACAGGATATTGATGGTCTCCAGCTCGCCGCCGATACGGCGGATCCGCTTAAAGGCGTCCGCCACCGTCATGTCTTTCTTCAGGGACAGGAACTCCATGTTCATAATGGAGCCGGCGGAGTCCTCCGGATACTTGAGTATTTCGTTGATGGACTTCCGCATCTCCGGCTTCGCTTTATCGAGGATACGGATGACCACGCTGGCGGGCATCTCCTCCACGATATTCACCGCGTCGTCCAGATACAGCTCGTCCAGCACCTCGGTCAGCTCCGTGTTGGAAAACCCGTTGATGAGCAGCTCCTGGCTCTCCGGCTCCAGCTCCACGAACACCTCCGCCGCCGTCTCCTTGGGCAGCAGGCGGTACAGCAGGGGCATCTGCTCCTGCTTTCCCTCCTCCAGGAGCAGCGCGATGTCCGCCGGCTCCATGGGCAGGAACAGGTCGCGCAGCTCCGCGTACCGCTTCTCCTGCGCCAGCTGGTCTATCCGTTCCTTATATTGCTCCAGCTCTTCCTGAAAATCTATCAAACCCGTTCCCTCCTCTCCGAAAAAACACGCAGCAGGCGGTGATCAGCCTGCTGCGTACTGCAAGGCGCGCCAACGCGCCCCTTCTTTGCAACCGTTACAAGCTTTAGCATCGCGGGGCGGTGAAACTGCGTTAGATGCCACCTTGCTTTCGATGGCACCTGCTCAAACCCTCTGATGGTGTCTCCACCACTTCGCGGCAGCAGTCCGTATCCCTCGCGGTAGCCTTACCTACCGGACTCTATTCAACGCAATCTATGTTATGCCAAAATTCCCGGTCTGTCAAGGCGTTTCACCGTCATTTTTACCATTTTTCTTTTCCCCGGCTTTACAGATACACCTGCACGTTGTCCAGTGTCTGCAAATGGGACTTCAGCTCCTCCAAAAATCGCAACGCCTGGGGCGGCAGCGGCTCTCCCGCTCTGGTCACCAGATAGTTCACCCGATCCGGCGGCGGCGCGGTGAACCGGCACACCCTCGCGCTCTTTCCCACCCGCGACGCGGCGGCGATGGCGGGGGCGGCGACCCACCGTCCCTCCGTGGGCGGCAGAAAATCCGCCGCCTGCAAGGTGTCGGCGTACAGCAGGGGCCGCGCCCCGGAGCCGAACCACCGGTCGTGCCACCGTATGAAATCCGGATCCCACGTCACCAGCAGCTCCTCCGCCACGTCCAACGCCGCCGGGTCCACCTCGTCGGGATACCGGCTGTCCGGGGGCGACAGCAGCAGGAACGGCTCCCGGAACACGGGGCGCACCGTCAGCCGGTCGTCGAACACCGTGTTGCTGTCGATAAAGGCGAAATCCAGCTCATGCCGCAGCAGCGACTGCGCCGTGTCCGCGTCCCGCATAGTGTGTATCCACAGGGACACCGGCAGCCGCAGGGACAAAAACCGCTTGTACACCGGCGGCAGTATGTACTGGTTGGTGGTGTACGTGGCGGCGATCCGCAGATACGCCCGCTGCTCCAGCTCCGCCAGCGACTCCGTCTCCGCCAGCAGCTGCTGCCACCGCTGTGCCAGCGTCAGAAACTTCTGCCCCGCCGTCGTCAGCGTAATGCGCCGCTGCCCCTTGCCCCGGAGGAAAAGCGGCGTGCCCACCCGCTCCTCCAACGCCCGTATACGCATGGACAGCGTGGGCTGGGTGATGAACAGCGACTCCGCCGCCGCCGTCATGGTGCCGTGGTGTACCACCGCCCAGAACGTCTCGATGTCCAGATTTGTCATAGCACCCGCCTCCGTAAAATATAAGTATCTTTTTATATTTTATACGAAAATATTCAATTTTACAAGCTGTATTTCCTGTGCTATCATAAGGGTGTATTCAGGGAACCTCCTTTTTTCCCTCTGATACATCATAAATTTTGATTCTTTCTTTCTTCCTATTTCCCCTATTTCTCCCCCAAACCCGAATCAAGAGGACAGGCTTTCCCAGCCTGTCCTCTCGGGCTTTTCCGGGGGGATTTTTTGCTATGCTTTTGCATAGCAAAAAATGAGAAATGTGCCATTTCCTCGCCCCTGCGGGGCAACCGGAAATGATGCACAAAAACTTCATGCACCGGCATTTTCGCACTTCCGAGGTGCAGCATTCCTGCATGAAGCTTTTTCATGTCTCTCTCGCCGCCCCGCCGTGGGATACTCTGAAAAATACCTTGTGACACGCCGCGCTTTGTGGTATACTGTATAGTCGATAAATCGCGGTTTTGCCGCCGCGGGGGAGGGGAGACGCATGGGTCTGCACGATGGGCACCGCCAGCGGGTGAAACGCCGCTTTCTGGCGTTGGGTGCCGAGGGCATGGACGACCACCAGCTCTTGGAGCTGCTGCTGTTTTACGCCGTCCCCCGGCAGGACACCAACGAAACGGCGCACCGCCTTTTGAAGCATTTCGGCTCCCTCCAGAACGTGCTCCACGCCTCCCCGGAGGAGCTGACCGCCGTGGAGGGCGTGGGCGAAAACGCTGCCCTGCTCCTCCGCCTCACCGGCGACGTGTCGCTTCGCGCCCGCTGCTCCGCGCTGCCCCAGAAGATACTCAACTCCCCGGATCGCACCGGAGCCTACTTCATGGAGCTGCTGGCGGGGGAGAAGAAGGAGCTTCTCTATCAGGTCTGCCTTGACGGGAAGGGCAAGCTGCTCACCTGCCGCTGCATCAGCCGCGGCAGCGTGGCGTCCTCTCCCGTGCAGGTGCGTCAGGTGGTGGAGAACGCCCTCTACGCCGGAGCCCACGCCATCCTTCTGGCGCACAACCACCCCAGCGGCGTTGCGCTGCCCTCCCAGCAGGACGTGCTGACCACCCGCCAGATACAGGAGGCTCTCGTCCCGCTGAACATCCGTCTGGCGGATCACATCGTGGTGGCGGATAACGACTACGTCTCCATGGCGGAGAGCGGACTTTTGCAGAAATAACAGGAGGACACCATGCCTGATTTCAAAGTTGTCTCCCCCTACCAGCCCGCCGGCGACCAGCCCCAGGCCATCGACAAGCTGGCGCAGGGCTTGGAAAACGGGCTTCGCGCCCAAGTGCTCAAGGGCGTCACCGGCTCCGGCAAGACCTACACCATGGCGAAGGTCATCGAGCGTGTGAACCGCCCCACGCTGGTGCTGGCGCATAACAAAACGCTGGCGGCGCAGCTGTGCGAGGAGTTCCGCGAGTTCTTCCCCCACAACGCCGTGGAGTATTTCGTCTCCTACTACGACTACTACCAGCCGGAGGCATACGTGCCCCAGACGGACACCTATATCGAAAAGGACGCCTCCACCAACGAGGAGATCGACCGCCTGCGCCTCAGTGCCACCTGCGCCCTGCTGGAGCGGCGGGACGTGATCGTGGTGGCGTCCGTCAGCTGTATCTACGGCCTCGGCGAGCCGGACGACTTCGCCCGCATGATGATCTCCCTCCGGGCGGGCATGACCATGGAGCGGGACGAGCTGCTCCACCGTCTGGTGGAGGATCGCTACGAGCGCAACGACGTGGCGTTCCAGCGCAACGTGTTCCGCGTCCGGGGCGACACCGTGGAGCTGTACCCCGCCTATTACAAGGATCGCGCCCTCCGCGTGGAGTTCTTCGGCGACGAGATCGAGCGCATCACCGAGTTCCACCCCGTCACCGGCGCGGCGATAAAGCAGCTGAACCACGTGGCGGTCTATCCCGCCAGCCACTACGTCACCCCCAAGGACAAGCTGGAGCGCGCCGCGCAGGAGATCGAGCGTGAGCTGGCGGAGCGGAAAAAGTGGTTCGAGGACAACGGCAAGCTCATCGAGGCGCAGCGCATCGACCAGCGCACCCGCTACGACGTGGAGATGATGCGGACGCTGGGCTACTGCTCCGGCATCGAGAACTATTCCCGCGTCATCTCCCAGCGGCCCGTGGGCAGCGCGCCCATGACGCTGCTGGACTTCTTCCCGGAGGATTTCGTGCTGTTCGTGGACGAGAGCCACGTGACGCTGCCCCAGGTGCGCGCCATGTACAACGGCGACCACGCCCGCAAGCAGAGCCTGGTGGACTACGGCTTCCGCCTGCCCTGCGCCTTCGACAACCGCCCCCTGAAATTCGAGGAATTTGAGCAACGCTACTCTCAGGCGGTGTACGTCTCCGCCACCCCCGGCGACTTTGAAAAGCAGCAGGCGGATCAGATCGTGGAGCAGGTCATCCGCCCCACGGGACTGCTGGACCCGAGGGTAGAGGTGCGCCCCGTCCTCGGGCAGATCGACGACCTTGTGGCGGAGATCCACGCACGGGAGCAGCGGAACGAGCGCGTCCTCGTCACCACCCTCACCAAGAAGATGGCGGAGGATCTCACCGCCCACCTCCGCGGCCTCGGTATCCGCGTGCGCTATATGCACGCCGACGTCTCCGCGCTGGAGCGCATGGAGATCATCCGCGACCTGCGCTTAGGGGAATTTGACGTGCTGGTGGGCATCAACCTTCTCCGTGAAGGTCTTGACTTGCCGGAGGTCTCTCTGGTGGCGATCCTGGACGCGGACAAGGAGGGCTTCCTCCGCAGCGAAACGAGCCTGATCCAGACCATCGGGCGCGCCGCCCGAAACGCCGAGGGACTGGTCATTCTCTACGCCGACGCCGTCACCCCCTCCATGCGCTCGGCGATGGACGAGACGGAACGCCGCCGCAAGCTGCAAGACGACTTCAACCGCGCCCACCACATCGTGCCCCAGACCATCCGCAAGGGCGTCCGGGAGATGGTGGAGATCAGCCACACCGCCGAGGAGGCGTCCCGCCTGTCCAAAAAGAAGCTCTCCGCCCGGGAGAGGGCGGATACCATCGCCCGTCTGGAAAAGGAGATGAAGGAGGCGAGCCGTATGCTGGAATTCGAGTACGCCGCCCTCCTCCGCGACCAGATCATCGCCCTCCGGGGTGAGGAATAGACCCGCGCAGAAGCCCTTTTCCCCGCCCCGTACCGGCGGGCGCAAATACCAACATCAAAAGCAAGGTAACCGCCATGAAAAAGTACATCTCCTACCTCTACGTCATTTTCAGTGCCGTCTGCTGGGGCTGCATCGGCTTCTCCAACCGCCTCCTCACCTCCGTGGGCTTGGAGTTGGGCAATCGCGTCTTTATCCGCAACTTCGGCACACTTCTTGTGTTCACCGTGGTGTTCGGACTGTTCCACCGTCAGGTGTTCCGCATCCGGCTGAAGCACCTGCCCATCTTCCTCTGCTCCGGACTGATCAGCATACTGATGCTGAGCCTTGTGTACTTCCAGTGCCAGACCATGTGCTCCCTGTCGGTGGCGGCGGTGCTCCTGTATCTTGCGCCCTCCTTCGTGGTGCTCTTCAGCGCGCTTTTGTGGAAAACGCCCCTCACCGCCCGCAAGCTCATCGCCCTCGTGGTGTCCCTGCTGGGCTGCATCATGGTCAGCGGTGTGCTGGGCGGCAATATGACCGCCTCTTGGGCGGGCATCGGACTGGGCGTCCTCTCCGGGCTGGCCTACGCCAGCTACACCGTCTTTGCCCACTACGGCCTCGCCCACTACGAAAGCTATACCATGATCTACTGGACGTTCCTCGTGGCGGGGCTCGGCTCTATTTTCTTCGCCGACTTCAAAACGCTCCCGCTGGCGTTTTCCAGCCCGCGGGGCGTCTTGGGCTGCTTCTGCGTGGTGGTGATCTCCACCGCGCTGCCCTACCTCTACTACACCAAGGGGCTGGAGGGCGTGGAGAGCGGCCGCGCCTCCATCATCACCAATATCGAGCCTGTGATGGAGACGCTGGTGGGCGTGTTCGTATTCAAGGAAGCCCTTACCGTCTGGACGGTGCTGGGCGTGGCGTGCGTGTTCGGCTGCGTCATCCTTCTGGCGCGTGAGGGCGGCAATAAGACCGCTGAAAAGGAGTGACCCCTATGGCAAAGAGCAAAGAGGAAAAAACCAACGTCATGCGGACGCTGGAGCAGAAAAAGCTCCCCTACACCGCCCACACCTACGACCCCGCCGGGCCCATCGACGGCGTGTCCGTGGCGCAGACGCTGGGGCAGCTGCCGGAGCGCGTGTTCAAAACGCTGGTAACAAAGGGCGCGTCCGGGGCATACTACGTGTTCGACATCCCCGTGGCGGAGAATCTCGACTTGAAAAAAGCGGCAAAGGCGGTGGGGGAGAAGTCCGTGGCGATGCTGCCCCAGAAGGAGCTGCTGCCCCTGACGGGCTACGTCCACGGCGGCTGCAGCCCCGTGGGCATGAAAAAGCAGTTCCCCACCGTGTTCCACGAGACGGCACTCCTGTATGATACCGTCTGCGTCAGCGCAGGCAAGATCGGCTTTCAGGTGGAATGCCGCCCCGGCGACCTCGTCGCCCTGCTGCGGGCAAAAACAGCGGATATTATCGTGTAAAGAGGAACACCATGCAAACTGAAATTTTCATCAAGGGCGCACGCGAAAACAATCTGAAAAATATCGACGTCTCCATCCCACGGGACAAGCTGGTGGTGCTCACCGGGCTGTCCGGCAGCGGCAAATCCTCTCTGGCGTTCGACACCATCTACGCCGAGGGACAACGCCGCTACGTGGAGAGCCTCTCCTCCTACGCCCGTATGTTCTTAGGGCAGATGGACAAGCCCGACGTGGACTATATCGAGGGGCTTTCCCCCGCCATCGCCATCGACCAGAAAACCACCTCCAAGAACCCCCGCTCCACCGTGGGCACGGTGACGGAGATCTACGACTACCTGCGCCTGCTCTGGGCGCGGGTGGGTACGCCCCACTGCCCCCACTGCGGCAAGGAGATCCGCCGCCAGACGGTGGATCAGATCATCGACCAGATACTGGCTCTCCCGGAGGGCACCCGTATTCAGGTGATGGCTCCCGTGGTGCGCGGACGCAAGGGCGAGCACACCAAGGTGCTGGAGGATGCGCGGCGGGGCGGCTTCGTCCGTGCGCGGGTGGACGGCAGCCTCTACGAGCTGTCCGAGAGCATCCCGCTGGAAAAAAACCGCAAGCACCATATCGACATCGTGGTGGATCGCCTTATCGTCCGCCCCGATATTGCCGGCCGGCTCACCGACTCCGTGGAGACCGCCTCCAATCTGGCGGGCGGACTGGTGACGGTCAACCTTCTGCGGGAGGAAAAGGATATCACCTTCTCCCAGAACTACGCCTGTGACGACTGCG
>ERZ857629.3938-NODE-3938-length-11992-cov-2.845103_pt1 | contig 11992 bp, 9 predicted proteins | sample MGYA00519700_ERZ857629 | MGnify/ENA primary metagenome ERZ857629 (study PRJEB31778, sample SAMEA3449351) | human gut metagenome | biome: human gut; feature: human-associated habitat; material: faeces | place: United Kingdom | collected 2010/2012 ... | reverse complement strand
GGGACGGCCGCTTAACCTTTATGTCGATGGACGGCGCACCGAGATTGACCGATGCCCAGCTGCGGAAAATTCCTTCCGACAAGGGACCGATGTCGGCCTCCAGAGCATATCCGCAAAGAGAACAAAGCACTCCTGCAATACGCTGAGCGTTTTTATGGTGCCTAACGCTTCGCCAAAGTATTTCTCCGTTGCCGGATGAAAGATTGCATATGAGGTTTGGACGGCACTTTTTAAGAAAATCCCGCAGTCCTGCCGATTCCGGCTCGCTGAAGGCTTTTTTGCCCGAATAATTTGAGGGACTTTTTACCGCCAAGTTATAAAGTCTCTCTTTTTTTCTTCTGTTTTCAAAATCATAGTCAAAATTCCGCTCGATCTCCACTCCTGCGGCGTTGGCTCTGTAATCGGCTGCTTTATCGCCTATAAACGGCGCGCTTTTTTTAAGCCAGTCGGGACCGTATGATATTCCCTTGCTGAAAATTTCCGCTCCGTCGGGATTTATGCAGGGAATGAATATTGCTCTACGCTCGGCCGCTGCTTTTTTTATGTTGATTTCGCACATTTCATTCTGATTTTCGGAAAACAGGGCCGAAAAATACCTCTTTGCAAATATCATCACCGTTTTGACCGACAAAATGTCGCTACCCGAAAATCCCCCCGTAATTATGTTTGCGCCGACGGGATTTCCGGCGCACAGAGCGAAAATATCCCGCCCCATACGGCTCTTTGCGGCCTTTATAAGGGAAATGTCGGGATGACGGGTTTTGAGAACGAAGATTTCCTTTTCAAATTTAGCATAGTCAAAGCATAAGTTGTCCATATTTTCATTCCTTGTCATTGTGCCGACGACGCCTTAGTCTAATAACCTAATTAAATTCAAACAATCGGGCTCGGTCGCTTATGAAACAGATCAAAAAGGACGAGCGAACCGGGCACCGTGCGGCGTCAGGCTATCGGCGGCTTAAATAAATTTTTTCAGCAATACATTCTATTCAGAGGGAGCGGTTTTTATGAACCTTAAAGAACAGACCGTAAAAAAGATATATAAATTTAAAGGGCAAATCATAAACGTAAGACAGGACGAGGCGCTGACCTGCGACGGCCGTCCCTGCTCAAGAGAGGTCATCGAGCATCCCGGCGGAGTGAGCATAATCGCCTTTAACGACAAAAACGAGCTCTTTCTCGTTAAACAATACCGCTATCCCATCGAGCAGTTTACATTGGAGCTGCCGGCCGGAAAGCTGGAAAGAGGCGAGGATCCTCTTGAATGCGCAAAGCGGGAGCTTACCGAGGAAACGGGATATGAGGCCGAAAAACTTGAGCTTTTCGATATAATGTATCCTTCCCCCGGCTGCCTTGAGGAAAAGCATTACATCTTCACGGCCGAGAATCTTAAATTCAAGGGTCAGAATCTTGACGAGGATGAGTTTCTCGATGTTAAAGCCATGCCTCTCGAACAAGCGGTTGAAATGACTTTTAAAAACGAAATTACAGATGCCAAAACAAAAATCGGCATTTTAAAGCTTGCTCTTTTAAAAAAACTTGACTAACCCATAAAGAGGTTATATAATAACTTGAAAAGTGTATACATCGGAGTGGCCATGCCGCATAATAAACAGCAGAACGGCGGCACAGCATAACTCCGTTAAAACCTTAAAACAAAACTTTCGGAAAGTTGTGAAAAGAAATGTTCAGAAACAGTGAAGAAACCCGCAGAGAAAAAGACGGGATAGTATACTTTATCCGCCCGGAAATCGAATCGGCCGGAAAAACCTACGAGAGACTGGCCGTCCAGACCCACTTTGTGCAGCGGGGCGAGGACTACATCGAGCTTATCAAAAAATATGTCGTACCTCTTTATGAGGAGGGCGACGTGCTTTCCATCGGCGAAAAAATAATGTCCATGTGCCAAAACAACACGGTTGAGAAAAAGGACGTAAAGCTTGGCTTTTGGGCAAAATTCCTTTCAAAATTCGCAATGCATTCATCCCACGGAATCGGAATGGATGAGCCTTATAAGCTGCAGCTTGCCATTAACATTGCAGGTCTGCCGAGAATACTTCTTGCTACCGTTTGCTCGGCCGTAACCAAGCTTTTCGGTAAAAAGGGCGTTTTCTATAAGGTGGCGGGCCACGGAATCGACGGAATCGACGGCTTTTACATGGGCTCTTCCTTCGACATTTATCACGACCTTGCAATTTTAAATCCCAAGGAGCCGGATAAACTGGTTAACGATATATACGAAAAATGCGGCGTCAAGTCGATGATAGTGGACGCAAACGACCTGAGCATCGAGATATTTGCAAAATGCGATCAGCTTGAAAGCGTGCCCGACAAGACCCTTATCGGAATGATCGCCGACAATCCCGCCGGCCAGTCGGATGAGCTTACCCCCTTCATCATTTGCAGAGAAAAGAAATAAGAAATTTGTCCCGTGATTTATTTCGCGGGGCAATTTTTTTCTTGAAAAACCCGCAAAGGTACACTATAATAATATGTAAGATTTAACTTGATAGGGCGGCGCCGATTTTTTCGGCGGTTCATTGAATACTGCAGAACGGCGGCGATTATATGCAGGCTGCGGCGATATGTAATATAAAAAGTTATGCAGGCCTGTTTTTGAAGGTACGCCCTGCTTTTTGAGAAAAGAAGGTTTAATTTAAAATGATTTTCGACAGTCACGCTCATTACGACGACAGCCGCTTTGACGGCGACTTAGACGACCTTTTTAATCGGGTTTTTAAAGAAAAGGGAGTTTGCGGTGCGATCACATGCGGAACCAATCTCCAAAGTAGCAAGCGGGCCATCGCCATTGCCGAAAAATATGACAACATATATGCCTCGGTGGGGGTATATCCCGAGGACATAGTCGATACCGTCGACCTTGACGCCTTAAAGGCCCTTGCCGCCCGCAAAAAGGTTGTTGCCATCGGCGAGATCGGCCTTGAGTACCACTATGAAGGGGTTGACCGAGCCATACAGAAACGGGAGTTTGAACGACAGACAGAGCTTGCAAACGAGCTGTCGCTGCCGATAATCGTCCACGATCGCGAGGCTCACGGCGACACGGTGGACATCCTGCGGCGCACAAAGCCGAGAGGGGTCATACACTGCTTTTCCGGCAGCGTTGAAACAATGAAGGAAATACTGAAACTCGGTATGTACATCGGTCTCGGCGGAGCGGTGACATTTAAAAATGCCCGTGTGCCGATTGAAGCGGCAAAAGCGGTGCCTCTTGACCGACTGCTGCTCGAAACCGACGCTCCGTATATGAGTCCCGTTCCCTTCAGAGGAAAGCGGTGCGATTCAACAATGATAAAATACGTAGCAGAAAAAATTGCCGAGGTGAGAGGCGTTTCGTCTGAAGAAATTATAAATGCATCCGAGAGAAACGCCAAAGTCCTTTTCGGAATCGAGTAAGAGTACTTTTTCATTTTAAAAACACACCCCCTCTCACTCACACGATTCATATAAATCAACAATTCAAACGTTAAATAAACCGTCTAACCATAACGCACATATCCGAACACGCCTGAAATGGCCTATTAATGGTGCTTTTCGGCTTGTCGTCGCACATAGGCGTCAGCCTTATATGTTCCTCCGCACCGAAAATCCCTCATTACTACGCTCATTTCAGGTCGTAGAATTTTGTCGGTAAGAAAAATTCTCAGATACAAGGCAAAAGCGCAGTTTATCCTGTCGGATTAACGAGCATTTTAACGCAGTATGTGGGGATTTTTCTCCGTCAAAATCGTGTTCGTATGTGTGCGCTATGGTTAAGCAAAGGAGGCATAGAAATGGAACTGACACCTAAAAGCGACATCCGATTTTTAAAGGGCGTTGGCGAAAAGCGGGCCATACTTTTTTCAAAGCTGTCGGTGTACACCGTTTCCGATCTTCTGTGCCTCTATCCCCGGGCATATGAGGATCTCACGGTCATTACCCCCGTCAAAAACGCCCCTTATGACGAAAAATGCTGCATCCGCGCAAAGGTCACCTTCGGCCCGGATGTCAAGATTTCATCGGGCGGAACAAAGGGATACACATTTTCGGCAAAATCCGACGACGTGCCCTTTAAAATCGTTATTTTCAACAACGTTTATGCCGCCAAGGCCTTAAAGACCGGCGAGACATACCTTTTCTACGGCAAGGTCGGAGGCGATTTTTTTATCAGAGAGATGCTTTCTCCCGAGATTTTTCCCGACGGACAAAACACAATGCACGCCGTCTATCCTCAGACCGCAGGCATAACCTCAAAAAGCATTTCAAGGTGCATCAAAAACGCTCTCGACCTTCTGGGAGATAAAATAACCGACCCCATTCCTTCACACATTCTGAAAACCTATGGCCTCATCGACCTTAAAGAGGCACTTTTAAAGATAAATTTCCCCGAAAATTGCAACGACATTGAAGTTGCAAAACGACGGCTGATTTTCGGTGAGCTTTTAACCTTTTCGCTGGGTATGCTGACCCTTCGTAAAAGCGAGCGCGCCAAAACTGCCGTACAAATGAAAGATGATTATTGCACCGACTTTTTCAAAAAGCTGCCCTTCTCCCCCACCGGTGCTCAAAAACGGGCGGCAGAGGAAATTGCCGGCGATATGAAAAAAGACGTGCCAATGCGGCGGCTTTTGCAGGGCGATGTCGGCTCGGGAAAAACGGCAGTGGCTGCCTGCGCCCTGTATAGTGCCGTCAAAAACGGCTGGCAGACTGCATTTATGGCTCCAACCGAGATACTGGCAGGTCAGCACTTTGCTTCGCTTAAAAAGCTTATCGGCGATGATATGAACATTGCACTTCTGACCGGATCGTTGACCGTAAAACAGAAAAACGAAATATACCGCTCGCTGAAAGAGGGAAAAATTGACCTGCTGATCGGCACCCACGCCCTAATCGAACAAAAGGTTGAGTTTAAAAAGCTCGGCCTGTGCGTCACCGACGAGCAGCACCGTTTCGGCGTTAATCAGCGGGCCACCTTAACCGAAAAGGGCCGGAATCCTCACCTTCTTGTTATGTCGGCCACCCCCATTCCGCGAAGTCTTTCGCTGATAATTTACGGCGATCTCGACCTTTCGGTGCTTGATGAAATGCCCCCCGGCCGCACGCCCATCGAGACATATGCCGTTTCCTCGGCGCTGCATTCCCGTGCCTGCAATTATGTTAAAAAGCACCTCGATGCCGGAAAACAGGGATATATAATCTGTCCTCTTGTTGAGGAGGGTGAAAACGACGCCGTTGCCTCGGCCGAAAAGACCTATGAACAGCTTTGCAAAGAGGATTTTGTCGGCTACCGTCTCGGACTGCTCCACGGAAAGATGAAGCCCAAGGACAAGGACGCGGTTATGAACGATTTTGCAAGCGGGAAAATTCAACTGCTTGTGGCCACAACGGTGGTTGAAGTGGGAGTGGACGTACCAAACGCCGCCATTATGATAATCGAAAACGCCGACCGTTTCGGCCTTTCCCAGCTCCATCAGCTAAGAGGACGAGTGGGACGCGGCAGCTTTAAATCCACCTGCATTCTTATAAGCGACGCCAAAAGCGACAATTCAAAGCGGCGTATGGAAATTATGAAAAACACCTGCGACGGCTTTAAAATAGCCGACGAGGATCTGAAAATGCGAGGCCCCGGCGACTTTTTCGGGTCGCGGCAGCACGGCCTTCCCCTTTTCAAAATTGCCGATCTTGCCACCGATACCGAGCTTGTTAAGATGTCGGCCAAGGCGGCAAAGGATCTTATAAAGACCGACCCCGATCTGTCCGATCCTGTCCACAGGGAGCTTAAAAGGAAAATTCAAAAGCTGTTTGACGAGAGGGCCGGAGGCAGCATAAGCTGAGCATTCATCAAAATTTCATCAATGCAGCTTGTCATTACACGGCAGCACAGTCATACAACAATACATCGGTGCATAACACATCATTGCAGCATCGCACAAATACAATAACGCAGCGGCACGTCTGCACGGCAACACATCTGCGCTGCAAAAAATCCTATCAAAAACCTTATCAAAAAGGAGAAAATACACTATGATGACCATCAGCAAAACAACATATAAAGGCATCCCTGCCCTTGAATGTGAAACCGACAGCATAAGGCTCAAATTCCTGCCTGAAAACGGATGCCGCCTGCAATCCATCGTCGACAAACAAAGCGAAAAGGAGTTTTTGGCACTCGATCCCGACCACTTCTTCAAGCCCCAGTTTTTAGGCGGAAGCTATGTGGAGGGCGATGTGTCGGGCTGCGACGATATGTTCCCCACAATCGATCCTATGACCTTTGATGATGGAGAAAGAAAGGGTATCGAATATCCCTGCCACGGTGAGGTATGCCGCGTGGCTCACAAGGTTGAAATGTCAGAAGACGGATTTTCGACATTTTATCACTCACAAAGCCTTAATTACGACTACAAAAAGACCATAACCGAGGGCGAAAACGGCGGCGTTAAGATAAGCTACGAAATAACCAACACCGGCAGCGATGATTTCCGCTGTATGTGGGCGGCTCATTTTATGGCGGCGGCCGAAAAGGGAGGATATGCCGTCACGCCCTTTGAGGACGGCGACAAGGGCGAGATTATGTTTGACGAGGATGGACAGTATGGCAAGCGCAACGATGTTTTTGCGGTTCCAAAGGCCGCCCTTTGCTCGGGAGAATACAGCAAAAGCGCCAACGCTTATAAGTTCTTTTATCTCGATAAATTGAGCGAAGGCAAGGTGGGATATTTTGTTCCGTCGGTGGGCAAAGCGGTTACACTGCGGTTTGACAAGGAAAAGCTGCCCTACATCGGCGTATGGGTCAACAACGGCCGATTTAAGGAGATGTATAACATAGCAATGGAGATTGCCACATCCCCCTTCGACAAGCCGGAGACGGCTATCGAGCGAGGCATAGATTTTAAAATTCCCGCCGGCCAAAGCTTTAAGTTTGACATCACCGTGACAGTAGAATAATCGGCAAAAGATAACCATAACGCACACAATAGTCTTTCCCCTTTTTTATGCCGTTCTAATGCCGTTGTTAAATAGTTTTAGCGACCCCTGTCAGGGAATCCGGATCGGCGCCCCCTTGCGGCCGTAGCCGTGCTGTATCGGTCAATGCTGTGCACTGATTCTGTCGATCAATAAAGCTATTGCAGAATGATAAAACCATTTCCTCTAATCAAAGCTGCACTTTTACTGCTGCCCTTCCCTGCCGTCTACACGTTTTCAATTTTCAACCCACGCAAAAAACCGCCCCGATTTAACGAGGCGGTTTAATTATTATGCACATTTCATCGGCAGAAAACAATCAATTTTCTGCCAACCTTTCGGCAGTAAACAATTCAATCGTTAAACATACCTTTCAGCAGCAAAAAGTCAAATCATACAGTCTGTTTTTACCGATGATTTCCGAATTTTATGCAATGGGCAGCGTGTCGCGGAGCTTAACCGCATACTGAAGAATTGCCAGTGCATCGGAGGTGTTAACCTGTCCGTCCAGGTTAACATCGGCGGCCGTAAAGGCTGCATCGTCAAGCTGTCTTGAGCCGACATATGCCTGAAGCGCCCACAGTGCGTCGGTAGCGGTAACGTCGCCGCTTGCGTCAACGTCGCCGCTCAGCTGTTCGCCGTCCACAAAGCGGATTCCGTGCTCCTTGGCAAAATTCTCGGCGTAAGAGCCCTTTTTGCCTGCAATAAAGAATTTATCGCTTGTTCCGTTAAAGGCGTCGTCATCGATGAAATTGACGCTTTCGGGAATGTACATGCTCTTAAGGGAAGACTTTTCGATGACCATATCGCGGGTCACGCGGTCGGCCCCTTCGGCGATGGACACCCTCGAAACGGGCGAGTCATAGAAAGAAGCCTCATCAAAATCATAGATGTTTCCGTGGATTTTGACCGTTGTAATGCCGGTGCGGCCGAAGGCGTTGCTTTCGATTTTGGTTACGGTTTCGGGAATTTCAACCTGTGTAAGGCCTTTGCAGGAAAGGAATGCGCCCTGACCGATGGTGGTAAGTGAATTGCCGAGGGTCAGCTTCTTTGCGGCAGACGCTCCGTTAAAAGCATAGTCACCGATTTCGGTTACGGTGTTCGGAATAATAATTTCTTCGATGTAGGCACAATTGTTAAAGGCTCTGTCCTCAATTATTCTAAGTCCCTCGTTAAGGGTAAGTTTCCTGACGGAGGGGCAATCGGAAAATGCATTCTCTCTTACGGTGGTTACATTTGCGGGGATTTCAACCTCCCCGATCGCTGCGCATTTATTAAATGCGGAAGCGGGAATCTCGGTAAGACCGGTGCCGATGGTAACGGTTTTAAGACCCTCACAGTCTTCAAATGCCGAATAACCCATTTTGGTGACGGTATTGGGAATGGTTACCGACTGAATTCTTGAGCATCTGAGGAATGCGCCCACTCCGATGGAGGTAAGGCCTTCCGGAAGGGTAAGAGCGGTGATACCGTCGGCGTCGTTAAAGGCATAATCCTCGATGGTTTTGACCGACGCGGGGAGGTCAAGAGCTCTCAGTCCCTTGCAACCGGAAAATGCACTTTCGCCGATGACCGAAATGCTTTCGCCCCAGTTTATCTTGGTCAGCGCAACGCAGTTTATAAAGGATCTTTCGCCGATCGTGGCAAAGTTTGCGCCGAAGGTGACTTCCGAAAGGGCGGTACAGCCGTCAAAAACATTGCTTTCCATAGCCGAAAGGCCGTTTCCGATATCCACGGTGCGAAGACTTGTGCAATCTTTAAAAGCGTTGTATTCAAGGGTCTTAAGACTGTCGGGCAAGGTTATCTCCTTTATGCCCTTGCAGCCGCCAAATGCGTTTGCATCTATTTTTTCGAGATTTATTCCAAAAGTTACACTGTTAAGGCCGGTGCAGCCGGAAAAAGCCGAGGAACCGATGGTTTTTACACTTGCGGGAATAGAGAGAGAACGGAGAGCGGTACAGTCGGAAAATGCTCTGTCGCCTATGATTTCGATCTTATCATTCCAAACAATCTCCGAAAGGGCGGTACAGCCGGAAAAAGCCGAGTCTATGGTGGTGACCTTTGCGCCGAGAGTGACCTTTTCAAGGCTTATGCAGTTTCTGAAAGCGCCGAAATCGATTTTGGCAAGACCGCTTCCGATGACGACGGTTTTAAGCGCCGAGCAGCCGTCAAATGCATATGTTTCGAGCTTTGTTACGCTATCGGGAACGGTTATGGATCTAAGGGCTTCGCAACCCTGAAAGGCGTTATAATCTATGGTTTTTACGGTAGAGGGAATTTCTACCGAGGTAATAGCGGTGTTATTTCTGAAGGCATTTCCGCCGATAGCCGTAACGGCCTCGTCGCCGATCTGAGAAGGAATGGTGATTTCGGCAGAAGAGCCTTTATATCCGGTTATTTCAAGTACGCCGGAGAAGGTTTTATTATAGGTGAAATCGCCGAAGGTCTCGTCGGCCGAGACGACAATGCCGGCCGCGGGAACAGCCGCAAGCACAAGGCAAAGGGCAAGCAAGACAGACAGTAATTTTTTCATATAGATCCTCCTTAAATTTTCAACACTTTACATTATACTCCACCTGCAGATTTTGTCAATATCCCTTCAAGGGTTTTTCGACTGTTCCTGACCTGCTTTTTAAAAATTTTTTGCCCCACACTTTTGCATCTTTCCGTATCATCTTTTCCGTTTTTTTACCCTGCCGTCAATACACAAGACCAAAAGCTTAAACAAAGCCGTGTGCATTGACGAGAGCGGACGCCACGAGCTTAGTTATGGCTTTTATACTTGTGCATTGAAGGGAGAAAAGCGATGAGGGAGGTCTCACGATTTTCCTCAAAAAAACGCAAAAAAGAACGGACTCGAAAATTCAAGCCCGTTCAACTATCTGCGACTTTATCAGTCGATTTCAACCGCGACCTTCTGGTCGTTGCGGCTTGCCGCTGCACGCATAACAGTACGGATAGCCTTGGCTATTCTGCCCTGTTTACCAATGACGCGGCCCATATCGCTTTCGGCGACATGGAGATGATAGGTGACAACACCTTCCTCATCGGCTTCGTCGACGTTAACGGTCACCTGGTCGGGAAATTCTACGAGACCCTGTGCCATAGCAATAAGAAGCTCCTGCATAGTTCACACCTCCTCATAAGCGGCATAATAAGGCGCTATTAAAGAACGCCGTTTTTCTTAAGCAGACTTTTAACAGTGTCTGTGGGCTGAGCGCCGTTTGCGATCCACTGCTTTGCCTTTTCAACATCAATCTTGATTTCGGGTTTTTCATCGGAAGGATTGTAGTATCCTACCTCCTCGATAAATCTGCCGTCACGGGGATATCTGGAATCGGCCACAACTATACGATAGAAGGGGCTCTTCTTTGCGCCCATACGGCGAAGTCTCATTTTAACAGCCATTACTGTCACCTCCTGATCTGAAAACTTTTTGCGCGAAAAACGCGGCGATTATATAAAAATCAAAAAGATTTTTAATAACTTGTTTATGTGCGTTATGGTTAAACTCACATCTTAAATCCGGGCGGAGGCATCATACCGGGCTTAAATCCCATTCGTCTCTTGCCCTTTTTGCCGAACTGCTTAAACATTTGTTTCATCTGTTCATACTGCTTCATAAGGCGGTTGACATCCTCAACCTTCTGCCCGCAGCCGGCGGCGATTCTCTTTCTTCTCGACCCGTTTAAAAGGTCGGGATTTTCCCTTTCCTCCTGGGTCATCGAAAGGATAATGGCCTCTATACGGAATATCTGCCGCTCGTCGATATCGGCGTCTCTTATGCTTTTGTCAACGCCGGGAATCATACTGAGCATCTTTTTCATAGAGCCCATTTTTTTGAGCTGCTGAAATTGAGAAAGCAGATCGTTTAAATCGAATTTGTTTTGTTTGAGCTTTTTGGCAAGCTCCTCGGCCTTTTTCTCGTCAAGCTTTGTTTCGGCCTGCTCGATGAGAGACAGCACATCGCCCATTCCGAGAATTCTCGACGCCATACGGTCGGGGTGGAAAACCTCGATATCGTCGAGCTTTTCGCCCGTTCCGGCAAATTTGATGGGCTTGCCGGTGACCGCTCTGATGGAAAGGGCCGCGCCGCCTCTGGTATCGCCGTCCAGCTTTGTGATGATAACCCCGTCTATTCCGAGGGTCTCATCAAAGCTTTTGGCAACATTAACGGCGTCCTGACCGGTCATGGAATCGACCACAAGCATAATTTCATTTGGAGAAACGGCTTCCTTCATGCGTTTAAGCTCGTTCATAAGCTGCTCGTCGATGTGCAGGCGGCCGGCGGTATCGAGAATAACAAAATCGTTGCCGTAATCCCTGGCGTGGGAAAGTGCCTGTTTGGCGGTTTTGACCGGATCCTGGGTTCCCTTTTCAAAGACGGCCGCACCCGCCTTTTCGCCGACGATTTTAAGCTGGTCTATGGCGGCGGGACGGTATATGTCGCATCCCACAAGCAAGGGGCGGTGTCCCTTTGAAATGAGCAGCTTTGCAAGCTTTGCGGCGTGGGTGGTTTTACCCGAGCCCTGAAGGCCGCACATCATAACCACTGTGGGTCCCTTGGAGGCGGTATTGATGCGCTCCTCCCCGCCCCCCATAAGGGCGGTAAGCTCCTCGTTAACTATCTTGACCACCGTTTGGGCGGGGGTAAGACTTTCGGTTATATTTTGGCCGATGGCCTTTTCGGTGACCGTGTTTGCAAAGTCCTTTGCAACCTTATAGTTGACGTCGGCCTCAAGAAGGGCAAGTCTGACCTCGCGCATTGCCTGCTTGACATCGCTTTCGGTCAGCTTTCCGCGGCTTTTTATGTGTTTAAAGGCATTTGTAAGTTTTTCGGTTAGTCCTTCAAAGGCCAAGCTTATTCACTCCAGACTGTGTAAAGATGTATAAAAGAGGGGGTAAAGCGCTTATAAGACTTATCGCAAAAATCATCGGCGGCCCTGTTAAAGGGAAAGCCGGCTTATAAGTCTTAAAAGCTCGTCAGCCCCGTCGCAATCGGTCGATTTGATAAGGCCGGTCATTT
>ERZ857629.3936-NODE-3936-length-11997-cov-4.015826_pt1 | contig 11997 bp, 15 predicted proteins | sample MGYA00519700_ERZ857629 | MGnify/ENA primary metagenome ERZ857629 (study PRJEB31778, sample SAMEA3449351) | human gut metagenome | biome: human gut; feature: human-associated habitat; material: faeces | place: United Kingdom | collected 2010/2012 ... | reverse complement strand
AGTTAGGCTTTACACTCAAAACATATCTTATATTAAATAATGGATCTATTTAAGATTAATTTAAATAAAAGTATTATGGAAAATTGGAAAGAAATATTGGAACAAGTACAAGGAATGATTGAACGTATCTATATATGTAAGGCATATAAAATGTATGCTGACTTAGATACAATGATCAGGATAACCAAGGAATTTATTAATATGAAATTAGATTCTAATAATAGTGAAGAAAGAATCAAAATTTACATGAATAAAATTAATGAATTGGTGTTAAAACTTGAATCTCCATTCGCAAGAAAAGAGATAAATGAAATTTTATATCCATGATTATACATTTAGATTATACAAATAAATCAGTAGAGGAAATATATAATAAGGACAAAGACATTATTACTGATAATAATGGAAATATTATTGGTAATACTGAAAGAAATCCTGCTGTATGTATAGATGGGAAAACTTATTTTTATTGCAGGACTGAGTACTTAGCTAAGTTACTCAGTGGTAAAAAGGTTACATTAAATATAGATATGGCAAAGAAAAAATTAGATTTTACATATTAAATAGGAGAGTGCGCCAAAGTTGGAGAGTTGGGCTTGACTGTAAATCAAGTGCTTCGGCTGAGTAGGTTCGAATCCTACCACTCTCACTAAGTCACTTACAATATTATATATTAAGAATGAATCGCCCAATGGTAGGGCAGTTATTTTCGGTATAATGTGTTCTGAGTTCGATTCTCAGTTTATTCGATTAAATTAGTGACTATTTTTATGGGCTAGTTCTGGATTTGACAGGTGACTAGAAAAGTATTAAGACATGTAGGAAGGCAGTTTCCCTATAAAGGCAAAACAAATAAATGCAAAAGGAAAAGTTGTTTCCTTCTCTAGAAACAGAGCTTTAGCTGCTGCGTAAGGAGTTGGGTTGTCAGTTGACCTAGAAACAGAATAACTGTAAACACGTCGTTAACCGAAAGTGAACATGTGACTTTGCCAGTGACGAATAGCAGAACATGTAGTTGTCCAACTTAAATGGACTGGTGGAGTGGTAATCTACGGATTGCCCCAATTTAGTTTGATAGTTTGTATTTTAGCTTTAAGTGTACAGGTCGAGTCATTGCGCCTCCATACCTTGGTTCTTGGGTAAGTCTAGTAAAACTATCTATAATTAGTCTATGTGATTTATAGATTTAAAGCATGTAATTAATCTTAATACTGAGTAAGTTGTTTGGACCGGAGTTCGACTCTCCGCTAGTCCACTTAATTTGTGTGGTACCTATGTGAGTTGTAGGTTGTTAGAGTTGACCACTAACGTAAATTATCTGCTAGGATAGATAATAAAATTCTCCCACACAAAATCCTTTAAATAAAAGTCTATGAAAAATTATCAAGCCAAAAGTATTAATCTTTATCCTTTCATATTTCCTGGTAAATACAAAGGTCTGTGGTCTGCATATACTGTAAAGATTATATTTAATAATGGAAATTTATCAGGAACTATTGAGGTAGATTCAGGAGTAAGAGGGACAAATTGTCCTTGTGAAATTGAAGTAGCAGAGGATGGAAGAATTTATGTTTTTTAACAAAGGGTTATATTACTGTAAGCAAACCAAAACCCTTGAACCAGTCCGCATTAATCGTAACATGGGTACACTTTAAGTGTTTAAAGTAGGTCTAGTATCGAGAGGGAAATTGGAGCATATACTAGAAGGACATAGGTGACAGACCATTGGGTAATTCCATAGGAGCGTTGTTAGGCTTACAATTTATAAATCAAGAGTTGCTCAGGAGAATGTTCCTGAGGATTGATACCAATAATCATTACCAATTCTAGATTAGGGGTAGTGTGAGTAAGAAAAGTATATATAAGGAATTATTAAATGGTACCAATCTAATATTCTGAAATTATACCACCTTAGCAGGTCAGTAAACTCTTGATTTATTTTTATTTTAAAATAATAATTAACTAAATAAATTATGGAAAAAATTACATTTACCAAAGAACATCAAGCTAAGTTAGAAACATTAGCTACTAGATTCTTGTTTGATAATACTACTTTCCAAGGTAGTATGAATACAAATTACACTGTAAATCAGTTAATCCATGATACTACTATTAGAACCTTAGAGGATATGTTAGCTAAAATTAAAACGGCTAAAACTAAACTTGAAGGTGGAAGTAAATGGAGAAAAACTTTATCTGAACAGAATAGATTACAAGAACTTTCTAATAAAGAAGATTTCATAGATCTCTTGATTGGATATAAATTGTATAAAGAACAAGAAGCAGATCTTATGGCTCAAAAAGCAAAACTTAAAGCTGAAATTGAGGCTCTTAAAGAAGATGCTATGACTCCGGCAGAGAGAATTAAAGCTAAAGAAGAAGCTCTTAAAGCTTTAGGAGAATAATATAGTTGGGGCAGATGTCAATTGGTTAGACGAATTTATTAATTAGTAATTATATATTACTTACAATAATATATCTAATATCTTGACCTTAAATGGTTTTTAGGTTCGAATCCTAACTGCCCCACTCATTGTTACTTACAATATAAATATCAACTAGCTTGTTCGGGTAAACAAGCATTGTAAAAATACCCTCATGATAATTAAATACAGTTAAAAGTAACAAATGAATTATGACTATGCAAGTTGAATTAAACAAAAAGGATGTAAATCCATTCTCTGGAATGAGCAAGTGCTTGACATTATATAGTAATGCAAGTAAAGGAGAAGTAAACACAACCCAATTAGATTTAGCCTGGGATGAAGTAAAAGATTCTAAAGAAAAAAGAGAAATGTTCTTTTCTCTATTGTTCTCTATTGGAGACATAACTGGAAGAGAGCATAATATATTTAAAGGTAGTGAAGTAGATTCTGGTGGTAATTCACAAAGAGATGCTTTTCTTATTTGTATGAATTGGATAAAAGAAAAACTTCCACATCAGTTTGCTAAATTCCTTAATGCTCATTTATTTAATGAATATACTTGTTTTGATAATCTATTTAAAAATAGAGTTCAAACAAAAGGAAAGGCAATAGTAAAATGTACTTATGCTTTTACTGATCCAGTATATAACGAATTGCTTTTAGATTTTGTTGTATCTATTATCAAAGGTAATAATCCTTTTGATAAGATGTTAGTAGCTAAATTCTTAACCTTACCTAGATTAACACATAGAAAGGGACATAAAAGAATGTTACCTCAGACTTTAAAAGCAATGTCTGAAAAAGCTCAATTCTTAGAAAGATTATCCGAGAAGATGAATTGGGAGTATCGTTTAGATACAACAGTTGCAAACTTTAAAGGATATAGAGAATGGAGAAAACAATATAATTCCGATCTTGAATCTGTATTATTTAGTACAGGAAAGATAAATGAATTTGACCAAGAAGAATTTCTTAATTGGTTAAATAGAATTCCTTCCCAAGCTAGATTTAGGGTAAGAAATCGTATTATGTTTGAAAAAGATGGGAAATTTAAATATCCTAAATTAAAAGAATGGTACGAAATCTGGGAGAAATATAAAGAGGAAAAGCAACAAGAACAAAGGGTTCTTGAAGAGAAAGTCCGTCAAGGTACTGCAAAAGAAGAGGATAAAGTGAAGTTGAAGGAAGTAAAAAAGGAGGCAAAGGTGACTGTTGGAGCTACTAACTTCAAAGAGCTATACGACCAGATTTGTACTGGAAAGGTAGATAAATTGAAGTTGGAGTCTTTTATGGATAAAGTCAATCTTCCGTATAATAGCTTAGTTATTATAGATGATTCTGGTTCAATGTCAGGTGCTCCGTATGAATTTGCTACATTTATGGCTGCTGTATGTTTAGCTAAAAATCCAGATGATAATGGGAGAAATCTATTAGGTTTCTTTAATAATACATCTAGATTATATGGACATATGGATAAAACCATAACTCCTAGAGCTAATAGTCTTGTAAGAAGTAGTGTTGCTAAAATTACTCCAAAGCCATTTATTAATCCAAGCTTAAGTTTTTACGATAATTATCAAAATATTTCTAAATTCTGTAAGGCAGTATTTCAATCCGGAGGAACTTACATAAATTCAATTCCTAGAGGATTTGATTCAATGGTTAAAAATGATCCAATGATTATGGATGATTTATTGAATTATCCTATTTGGACTATTATTTCGGATGGTGAATGGAATAATTTATCTTCTCCTGAGGCTTCATTAAATCAATTCTTCAGAGATTGTGAGAATTTGTTAGGATTTAAACCATTTATTATTGCAATAGATATTACTAATAACAGATGGTATAATCCTACCTACAGACCTGAAAGGTTTACTGGAATAGATAATTTTATTTATATCCCATCTAATCCGGCTCAGATTGAGCAAATTCTAACAAACTTCAAGGATATTGATATTTTCGATATTTATACTCCACTACAATCATTGTATAGGAGTAACCGATACAGTGTAGTTAGAGGAAACGTTATTTAACGTTTCCCTATCACTACAAAACAGATACTTACAATACAGAGATTTATATTTATGAAAGTTCGAATCTTTCATTTTCTGTATAGAAAATTGGCGAAATGGTATACGCACTGGTCTCAAAAACTGGTAAATAAAACAAAAGTATCTAAATATGGAAATACATTAATAAATCCATAAAACACAGTCACTTACAATAAGACATACATAGCTCATGGGTAGAGCGCAAATCTTTTAAATTTGAGGTACAGGTTCAAATCCTGTTTAGTGACTATTTTTAACAACATGGGGATGGTTTTAATAACTATTTAGTAACATATGTTACTTACCAAACTGCAACAGCAAACTGGTAAATGATGTATTTTTGAAAAATACATTAGCAGGTTCGACTCCTGCCATCCCCACAAACAGCTACTTACAAAACTATCGCAAATAGCTTAATGGATTGAGCAGTTTTCTTGTAAAAAATCGGTTGTGGGTTCAAGTCCCACTTTGCAATTATTTTAGTAGCTACTTTATAACATGGGGAGGTTGAAATGTTGGTATAAGCAGTATTCATTAATACTGTGATGAGTATCTAAAGATACTTACAACATAATCTAATTATTCGAATAAATTTGGGTTTTATCTTTAACGAAGGTTCGATTCCTTCCCTCCCCACTTCATTTAAACATACACAGATACTTACAAAAACAAATACATTAGCTCATTGGGTAGAGCAACTGACTAATAATCAATAGGTAGAAGGTTCAACTCCTTCATGTAAAATTTTAAGTATCTAGGTATTGAGTTGTGATGTAGTGGAAGCATAAGAAATTTTGGATTTCTTTGGTCTAGTTCGAATCTAGACAACTCAACAATATAAATTATATATTTAAAAACGTGGTTTATCTATTACGGATTGCCAGGAAAAGTTTCTGAATTAAAAAATATTTATTAGAAAAGAGGGAATAATATTATTTAGTTAATATCCCGACAAATAAAAATAGTAGATTATGTATATAAATGATAAATTTTATTATTTCGTTCAAAATAGATGTTATATATTAGAATTGGAAACTGATAATGGTCGGTATGGATTTCTTTCAGATGTAAATTTTGATAATTGGTATAATCTTATAAAATGCATAGGACTCCCTGTAGATCGTGAATCTTTTGTAAAGACAATACATACCTATAATTCAAATATTCGCTTTATTGACCAATTTAGTTTCCAAAGTGCTATAGATATTTTTAGTTTTGATACTGTTTTAGATAAATATATATGTGAAAATTTTAATAATCCAAGTAAAAGTCACTCACTGCTTAATCACATATGCCAATATGATACATGTGTAATTTATTTGCCAATTAAAGTATTAGATTTTCCTGTTCACATATATATGCAAAATGTTAAAACCAAAAATATAGGCTATAACATTCATAGGTTTGAATTTGAAAATATAGAAGATAGAAATAAAATTATTGATTTACTTGCCTATAAAATATCTATATTGGAGGATTTATCAGCTCTTCCTACATTTACCTCAAAGGACAGAGATAAAGTCATAAAAGCAGTAGAACGTTATAAAGAAAAAATTAATTTACCAAATCCTATAAATAATACAGTTATGATTACAGATGAAGAAAGAAATGCAGGATGTAAAGGTACTATTACTCCTAGTAACAATAATATCTTTGGAAACATGTTTGGAAATATGAATAATGTATTTCAAGGTATGAATATAGAATGTGGAGTAATTAGCGATCGATCTATTGCAATTTCTCCTAAGGGAATTTGTTTCCTTAATCCAGACACTCAGACCTATAAAGCCTGGGACTCAAAAAATAAAGAACTTATTGATATGGCTGGCATTGCTATGCCTGGTATGTTCTTTAAAATACCTGTTTCTAGAGCTAAACTGAAAGAAGGAGATGTTCTTCTTATTAATGGAGAATACAGAATTTTTGATGGTTGGGCATCTAAGACTATGAAACTTATCAATCCTCTTACTGGAGTTCAAACAAATAAACAGAAAGAAACTAATCTGTTTAATATAACTTTCTTTACTAAAGTTAGTTGTATGTTTAATCTCTTTGATAAAATGGGAGGAAAAGATAAGGGTATGGAAAGTTTTATGATGATGCAAATGCTTGGGGGACAAGGAGGAATGCAAGGACAAGATATGCTGTCTACTTACTTCCAGTTCAAGATGATGTCAAACTTAATGGGAGGAGAAGGGGATTTTGATCCTGGATTTAATTCTCTGTTTGAAGCATTTGAAGAAAAAAATGATTCAAAAGAAGAAGATAGAGCTAAAATAGGTTTTTCAGAAGAAGAGATTCTAGAAATGGCGAAGAAAATTCTTGAATCTAAGCAATCAAAGGAAGAAGATAAAAAAGAGTAAATTTTTTCATATAGATACTTGGAATTGAAAAATATTTCAAGTATCTTTGTATTATCAAATTTAAGGTCCCATAACTTAATTGGTTAAAGTAACAAACTCATAATTTGGAGAGTGTAGGTTCAAGTCCTACTGGGACCACCTTTAAAAGTTAAATAATTTATATTATGGATTTATTAGATAAATGTTTTGAAGCTTCTAGTATTGTTATGAATACCAGAGATGTAAAAGATGTCACTATTAAACTTATGGAAGAATGTGGTGAGATTGCTCAGGAAATATCCAAATTAAATATTTCTAATTATAAAATGAAGTTTACTGAAACAGAGGAAACTATTACAAATAGAGCTATTTGTGAATGTGGAGATGCTTTAAATTGTATTACTGATTTAGTATATCTTCTTTGTGGATGTAATGAAGAGAGTGCTAAATTCCATTTAACTCAAGCAGTTCAAGCTGGATTAGATAAATGGAAGAAGAGATATAATGTTTAACATTAATATGGGTGTAGTTCAGTTGGTAGAACGCTGCATTTGGGATGCAGAGGCTCGCAGGTTCAAGTCCTGTCACCCATACAATGGAAGAATAAGCCTAATTGGTAAGGCAGTGGTCTTGAAAATCACCAGTAATCATGTTAAAGTGATGTGTCAGTTCGAGTCTGACTTCTTCCTCTAAACAATGCTCTAGTAGCTTAAATGGAAAAGCCCTTCCCTTCTAAGGAAGTTAGTACAGGTTCGAATCCTGTCTAGAGTACTATTTTAAATCTATGAAAGCATACGGAATTGATTCTAAATTTAGGTATAATTTTAAAGATAATCATCCTAGAAGAAGAAAAGGTGAAGCAAATTGGTGGGAAGTAGAATTAGGAGGAGTTATAAAAGCCAGAGAAAGAAGAAAAAATAAATTAAGATGGTTTGATGTAATAAACGAAGATATTAAAGAAATGGTATCCTCATGGGAATTTGAGGTTTTCTTTTAATGTAACTGTAGCTCAATTAGGCAGAGCATCGGTCTCCAAAACCGAAGGTTCTAGGTTCGATTCCTAGCAGTTATGCAATAAATAAATAAAGTATGAAAACAATAGATATATTCGGCTTAGTTATTACAGTATTTCTTGCATGTTATATAACATATTGTACTATCTCTATAAGAGTAAAAGAGGAATCCAGTATTATACAACACAAAATGGATTCTTTACATAGAGTTAAAGACAGTACATGGTATTATAAAGGATTATTAGAAAAACAAGAGAAGTTAAATATCATGCTAAATAGGGAACTTTTAAAGGAAATAAGAAAATAAAATAGAGGATTAGCTCAGTAGGTTTAGAGCAACACTTTTACACAGTGAAGGTCATCAGTTCGATTCTGGTATCCTCTACAATAAAATATGGGGTCATAGTATAAAGGCAATTATCCTAGATTTGCATTCTAGAGATTTGGGTTCGATTCCCAGTGGCTCCACTTAAAATTTAAATCTTATGAATGTAACAAATTTATCTATAGAAGAAAGACTCAAACTATTCAATGAATGGTTAGAGTTTAGAAGAAAGTATGATGATATGGATGAAAGTCTTTCTTTGGATGATTCAGATCTTGGATATTATATAGAAGGAAATGATATATATTTAACTAAAGAACAGTCTTCAGACCCTAACTATAAAATTCCAGAATGGAATGAATCACTTCCTGATTGGATGATTGAAGAATCTAAAAATATCGGTAAGAGATGTAAACTTACATATCAAGATAGTTTTGGAACTTTTAAAGGTTTTGTTTCTTCTTATGCAGATTACTATTATTTAGTTGAATTAGACAATGGAGAAGAAAAACTTTTAAGTTGTGTTGGAGGTTTAGAATTTATAGAATAATATAATCACAGAAGTATATAAGCAGAATGGTTAGATAATAGGTTGCAAATGAAAGTATCCTCCCTATTTAATACAAAGTATTTCCTTCTAGAACTATAGTAATATAGGGGATTATCCTATCTTATATCTCATGAAGTAAGGCAGTAATAAGGGCAATGAGCTGTGGTTAATCTGGGCACATAATATAATGGTTAGTATGCATCTCTGATAAGGATGTAATCCTAGTTCGATTCTAGGTGTGCCCACTGGAACCAGATGTTTGTAAGTAACTACTGGGCTGTAGATAAATTAATAACGTAACTTATAGAGTTCCTGATCTCTTTCAAAACAGCCGTTCGGAGTTAAGTTGAAAGTGTGCCTCTGCAACCGGAAAATGTTGTAAAACTAATTACAAAAACTTATCACACCAAGGGAAGGAGACGGTTGACTTCCCATTTTAATAGTAACTAATTGAGAAAATAATATGAAACCATTTGATTTAGAACTAGCTAAAGCTGGACATCCTGTATGTACAAAAACTGGTAGACCTGCTAGAATTATTTGTTTTGATAGGAAGAATGAAAAATATCCCTTAGTTGTATTAATTACATGTCCTGGAGGTACGGAGGAGCCAACTCCATGTACAGAAAATGGAGAAAGTATGATAAGTCATGGTGATTCAAATAATTTAATGATGGCTTCTATCAAAAAAGAAGGATGGATAAATTTATATAAAAAGGATAATGGGGAATGTGAAAGTGGTATTGTTGTTTACCCATCCGAGGAACATGCAATCAAGAATCATGGTAATGCATTTAAATATATAGGAGCTGTTAAAATAGAATGGGATAACTATGCTGAAATTGAAAGTTAAGGTTAAATTATATTGGACTGCAATGATTAATGTAGAACCTGAAGAAGCTTATGGATATGTAGAGGGATATTCTGGAAGTAGTATTTTGGTATATTTTCCTGAATCAAATACTCTTAGACCTATCTCTGTTGAATCGGTAATTCCTGTAGGATATGAAGAAATTTAAATATTTATAATATGGGAAGTGATTAAAATTTAATTATTAATAATAAGTATCTTTGGCCGAGTGGACGATGGCACATGACTGTTAATCATGCAGGAGAAATCCTCATCGCAAGTTCGAATCTTGCAGGATACGCAAACAAATGCAGAATTGGTGTTAATGGTTAGCATGCGACCCTTCCAAGGTCAGGGAGAGGGTTCGAATCCCTTATTCTGCACAATACACATAAACAACATTGCGGGATGGACTGGAGAGGCACCAGCTCAGTCTCATAAGCTGAATCACGAGGGTTCGACTCCCTCTCCCGCTACTAATTTAAAATTTATATTATGAGTTTTATTAAAAGAGAAGATAATGTTAATGATTTGTATGTAACATTACAAGACGTTGAAGTGCTCAATGGAACATTTACAAAGGGAACTATTCTAAGGAGAATAGGTTCTGATCCTATTAGAGGGTTAGATTTTATAGATTGTGAAGGAAATAAATTACTTGAGACACGATTTATAATTGAAAATATTGTACCATTATCTAGTGCATATAAACTTTTTGAGCCAAAGAAAAGAGAAAAATAAATACCATAAATGTACACATGAATAATATGATATACTGTGTATTGAACCAATTACAGTAGATGCTCTGTTATTATATAATTCATATCTATATAATTAACGGAAATAGGTCACAACAAGATTTCTAATCTAGATAGAAATTAAGACATGAGGTTCTGGTATTATATGGGATAGTAGCGCAGGTGGTCAGTTTCGCGTTGGACTGAAAATCCAAAGATAGTGGTTCGATTCCACTCTATCCCACCCTTATGAGGGATTAACTCAGTGGCTAGAGTACTAAACTTTTAATTTAGGAGTCGACAGTTCGAATCTGTCATCCCTCACTGTGTTATTAGCTTAGTTGGTTAAAGCGTTGGGTTGTGGTTCCAAAGATCATGGGTTCAAGTCCCATATAACACCCTAAATGGAAGGTTACTCAAATTGGTGAAGAGGACACATTGCTAACGTGTTAGAGCAGTAAAATGCTGTGAGAGTTCGAACCTCTCACCTTCCTCAAAATGCTGAGTTCATCTAGTGGTTAGGATAGTAGATTTTCGATCTATTCACAGGGGTTCAAGTCCCCTACTCAGTACAAATATGTTATATTTCGGATGCGTAGCCCAATTGGCAGAGGCAATAGACTTAGGATCTATGTAGTGAGGGTTCGAATCCCTCTGTGTCCACAAAACTTTATTCATATTTACTTGATTTTAATTAATATTGGATTTTGGGATATTTGAAGATTACTTTATCTTTAAATATCCCATTTTCGTTTTTAAGACATGAAAGAAGTTTGGATATAAAATAAGAGTAAAATAAAGTCATTTCTGAAAACTGAGGAAAAGAACTTTATATATGAAATATTAAAAATAATGTAACATGTAGGTATATAAGAAAAAACGATATATTAGAAGATTTTTCTGATTTTTATATATTCTCATATTTTAGATAATAAAGGTAAACATTAAATAGATATAATTATGAATGACAAAAGAGGAATAGAAGACCTGAGTAGAACAACTTCTATAGGTTCTGTAGAAAAATTTAAAACAGATTTTCAGGATTGGATGAATAATAAATGTAATTGCAGTTCAGATTTACTCAATCCAAATGTTGGTATAAAGATGTCTTGTGCCATCGGAAATAGGTTCATAAATGAGGCACAATGTAACAACTTTGAAAGACAACTAGTTTTATATTTAAAAATTAGAATGTATTTAATTTTTAAAGGCTACTGGGCAGAACATCATACATTTGCAAGAAACAATCGTTTAGTATATTCTCATGAGAAAAAGGCATGGGTTGTAAGTACTGAGGTAAATTTAAGTTTACTTCCTTTATATGTTAAATCCGCAGAACAGGGACAGGAGGTATGTGATTTATTAAATTATAGTAAAAATACATTTGATCACTTATTTATTTAAAATAAAAATGAAGAAATTTATTATTATATTAAGCATTTTACTGATTTCTATATCTGGATTTGGTTCTAAATACGTTTCTAAAGATAGTATTTTAAATAAACAATCTAAAGAATTAACAGAACAAATATACTCAGATGTAAAATCAGTAATAGCTGGTTTGGCTATGGAATTGAAAGTGGGAGCTGAAAATGTATATACTGTTATAAAATCTCAGCAAGTTGTCAAGAGTATAGTAAATGTAATTGAATATATTTTATTAATACTCATGCTAATCTTGGGAATTAAGGGTATACTTA
>ERZ857629.3935-NODE-3935-length-11997-cov-5.630213_pt1 | contig 11997 bp, 11 predicted proteins | sample MGYA00519700_ERZ857629 | MGnify/ENA primary metagenome ERZ857629 (study PRJEB31778, sample SAMEA3449351) | human gut metagenome | biome: human gut; feature: human-associated habitat; material: faeces | place: United Kingdom | collected 2010/2012 ... | reverse complement strand
AAGTTAGGCTTCTCCAATTTTTGGTTTTGAAAAAGCTAATACTTAAAGGATTGTTAGCTTTTTCTTTTTTATTTTATTAATACTTAATAGTAATAACTAGAATAATAAGAAAGATTATTAGGACTATCAAATAAGAAATAATTTCTTTAATTTGTTTCATCTTTTTATCACTCCCTTCTTAATAGATGGGAGAAGCCTAACATAGTATTCTTCGAAAAAATATACTAACGTAATACCGATATCAATTCAACCTATAGTAAACATTTTATCTATTGATTTAAACATGTTTTTATTATAAAATACTATTAGATAGAAAGTAGGCAGGTGTTAATGAAAAATAAAAAAGAAACACTTTTAATACTAATAATACTTATAACAATATGTATAATAATATTTAATAGAGACAAACTATACGAAGCAAAATACATAGAACCTAAAGATACACTTTTAGCAATAACAATTGATGGTGAAATTAGTACAACATTTCCAACAACAAAAATGTATACAGGAACAGTAGAATGCACAAGTGGGTCAGGCAAAGTAGATTGGAATGGTACTAAATGGATTCTTACTACAAGCGGAATAACTAAAGGAAGCACTAAGTGTAACGCAACATTTATAGCCAGAAAGCCAACTACTCTAGCAGAAACTATACTAGCAAATAATGAAGAAAAAAGAATCCAATAACTACGCCAGGAACAGCAATATCTACTAAAACTGAAGCACTTCTAGCAAGTACTCTTGATGATTATGGAACAAGTTATTATTTTAGAGGAGCAGTTAAAAATAATTATGTAGAATTTGCTAATAAGTGCTGGAGAATAGTAAGAGTTGGTGGAGATGGATCAGTAAAACTTATCTTACATAATGATAATACTGCAAAAGCAGCTAATCCTTGTAACTCTGCAAATAATAATGCTAGTGCAGCATTTGCAAGATATTCTGGTACAACATACACAAGTGATTATTTTAATTCAGCTCTTATGGATAATGCTCATGTAGGATTTATGTATGGAACACCAGGTTCTAGTACATATGCTGCTACGCATGCAAATACTAATAAGAGTACAATACTAACTAATTTAGAAACTTGGTATAATAACAATCTAAAAACATATGAAAGTGTAATAGATAATACTGTATGGTGTAATGATAAAACTAATGTAACCGATACAAGTTATAATCCTTATGATGATAGCAATGTTAATGGTTTAGGATATGCTGAAAATGAAACATATTATGGTGCAACTCAAAGATTAGTAAGTACTAGTTGTAGTGCCGGAGGCACGGGTCCTAGTTTAAAATGTAATGGTGAATTAAGTAAAATAACATCAAAAGTAGGCTTAATAACAGCCGATGAACTAGCATTTGCAGGGTATGCTTTTAATCATGAAAATACTACAACATATTTACAAGAAAATGCTACAGGTGATTGGTGGTGGTCCTTGTCGCCTTTCGAATACAGAGGTGGCAGTGCTCGCGTTTGGGTCGTTCGCGGCAGCGATGGCAACTTCGACTGCAACAACGTGGACAGAGCTAACGGTGTTCGGCCTTCAATTTCTCTTAAACCCTCTACCAACGTAACCGGAAATGGAAGCAGTGAAAGCCCGTATAAAATAAGCATGTAAACAGGTCGAAAGACTAGAAGGTATAAATTGTGAGTTGCAAAAGCCTTTGAAAAACCCTTCGAGGGACAAACAGACAGTCGAGAAGAGAAAAAAATAGTAGGCAGGTTTTGGTGTACGTGTGCGTGGGAAGCGCGCATGCGATTCTCCGATTGGAGAGTACGCGCTTGTCACATCCCATCGCCTTTTGCGAGTATTAATACACATGAAAGGCACTGATTTTTCAACAATGGAAGGGCTTTGTTTTTCCAAGGGGAGTTTATAGTTGACGCAGGCTAGTTATACACAATAGATTTTAATAGTGGTGATTTTATGGAAAGATTTTATAGATATTTATGTGAATGTATATTTATAGCTATATTTGCTTTTGTTATATTTAATAATAAGAGCGTTAGTTATGGTATAGATGAGGTTCCTTTATATAATGGGGAGTCTTATGTTGTTATTGATGATAATGAGCCTTCTTTTAGTGAACTTGTTAGTAATTCTTTTGAACTTTATAGTGATTTAGATTCACTTGGTAGATGTGGGGTTGCTTATGCTAGTATTGGACCTGATTTGATGCCGACTGAGAAGAGAGGTTCTATTGGTAGTGTTAAGCCTAGTGGATGGCATACAGTTAAGTATGATATTGTTGATGGTAAGTATTTATATAATAGGTGTCATTTAATTGGATACCAGTTAACTGGACAGAATGCTAATCCTAATAATTTGATTACTTGTACTAGAGAAACTAACACTGGAGCAATGCTTGATTTTGAGAATAAGGTTGCTAGTTTTATTAAAGAAACTGGTAATCATGTTATGTACAGAGTGACACCTAAGTTTTATGGAGATAATTTAGTTGCTAGTGGAATTGAGATGGAAGCTAAGAGCGTTGAAGATAATGGTGTTGGGCTTAAATTTCATGTTTATGTGTATAATGTAGAGACAGGAATTGATATAGATTACAAGACTGGAGAAAGTAGTTTGTCAAATTAGTGTATATTTTCTTTCAGTTTTGTTTTTCTTTTTTAATTTTTGTATTATATTAAGAATGTGTAGGAGAGGTGATTTAAATGTTATATCCATCTGTTGATAAAATATTAAATCAGGTCGACTCAAAGTATAAGCTAGTTCATGTGATTGCTGAGAGAGCTAAACAGATAGAGGAGACTGGTTGGCTTCAAATGAAGGAAAGCGATTATAAGAATAAAAAGGAATTAGGTCGTGCTTTAGAGGAAGTAGACGCTGGTTTAATTACAATTAAGTAAGCAAATGCTTATTTTTTTTTGAAATAATAAGAAAATAGGGTATAATAAGATTTAGGTGAGGATATGAAAAAAGTTATACTTGTTGATGGAAATAATTTAATGTTTAGAAGTTATTATGCGACTGCTTATACTGGAAATATTATGAAAAATAGTAAAGGTTTTCCAACTAATGCTTTGTATGGGTTTACTTCAATGATTAATAAAATTATTGAGGAAGAAAAACCAGAGTATATGGCGGTTGCTTTTGATATTGGTAAAAATTTTAGACATGAAAAGTATGATCATTATAAAGAAGGAAGAAGAGAAACTCCAGAAGATTTAAAAGTGCAGATGCCTTATGCTAGGAAGATACTAGAAGCAATGGGAATTAAGCATTATGAAGTAGAAAACTTTGAAGCAGATGATATTATTGGAACTATTGCGGCTATGGCTGATAAGGACCCTGAGTTTGATGCGACCATTGTGTCTTCAGATAGAGACTTATTACAATTAATTAGTGATGTTGTTGATGTTAAACTTTTAAAACAAAAAGGTTTCATTAGATATAATAAAGAGACTTTTAAAGATGATTATGGAATTGAGCCAATTAGAATTATTGACCTAAAAGCATTAAGTGGAGATGCTTCAGACAACGTGCCAGGTGTTAAAGGAATTGGCGAAAAGACGGCCTTAAAACTATTGCAAGAGTATGGTACTTTAGAAAATATTTATGCTAATATTGATTTAATTAAGGGAGCTACTCATGAAAGGCTTGTTAATGATAGAGATAGTGCTTTCTTTAGTAAAGATATATGCACTATATATAGAGAAGTTCCTCTAGAAGATACTTTAGATAGTATGAAATATATGGGACGCAATGACTCATTAGATGAATTATTTGCTGATTTAGAGTTTTATTCATTTTTAAAGAAGATACCTAAGAAGCAAGTAAAACTTGATGTTAGTTTTAAAGAACTTAGTGATGTTCATGATATAAATATAGAAAAGTGCGTTTCTTATTATATTGAATGTGATAAAGAAAATTATCATTTAGGAAAGATAATTGGTATGGGTGTATATGATGGAGATAACTTATTTTATGTTAGTCCAGAAAAAGTTAAAGAGGTTTGTGAATATTTAAAACAAGCAGTTACTTATACTTATGATTTAAAGAAGAATATGGTTTTACTTAAAGATGTTAATATGATAAGTAATTTTGATCATATGATAGGTACATATTTGCTTAATTATCAAATGAAAGATGATTTGGCTTTTATGATGAATAATGATGGGATAGAAGCACCTTTTTATAGTGATATTCTTAAGGATGAGGAAATGCTTAAGAAGGGTGTAACTTTAAAAGCTAAATATGTTTATGATACTAGAGATGATATAGTAAAAAAACTAAAAATGGATGATATGTTTGATTTGTTTACAAATGTTGAAATGCCACTAGTTAGAGTGCTTGCTAAGATGGAACTTGCTGGTATTATGTGTGATAAAGATATTTTAAAAGAGATGAGTGAAGAGGCTGGAGTTCGTTTAGATAATTTATCTAGAGAGATATATAATTATGCTGGATGCGAGTTTAATGTTTCTAGTCCTAAACAGTTGGGTAATATCTTATTTGATCATTTAGGTTTACCATACAGGAAGAAGAAAAAGGATGGGGCTAATTATAGTACGGATGCTAGTATTTTAGAAGGTTTAGTTGGTGTGCATCCAATTATTGAACTTATTTTAGAATATCGTAATTTAGCTAAACTTAAGAGCACTTATTTAGATGGACTTAATAATTATATTTTAGATGATGGTAGAATTCATACTATTTATAAACAGACTTTGACTAGAACTGGAAGGTTATCTAGTGCAGAGCCTAATTTACAAAATATTCCAGCTAGAGATGAGATGGATAGAAAAGTAAGACGTGCATTTGTGCCAGAATACGATTTATTTTTAAGTGCTGATTATTCACAGATAGAGCTTAGAGTACTTGCTCATATTAGTAATTCAGAAAAGATGATTGAGGCATTTAAGAATAATGAAGACATTCATACAAGAGTAGCTAGTGATATTTTTGGTGTTAGTCCGGAAGAAGTTACTAAGAGTATGAGAAGAACTGCTAAAGCAGTTATCTTTGGTATTGTTTATGGTATTAGTGGTTTTGGACTTGGTGAGAATTTAAAGATTAATCCAAGTGATGCTAAGAAGTTTATTGAGAAGTATTTAGAACTTTATCCAGGCGTAAGTGAATATATGGATAATATTAAGAAAGAAGCCCATATTTATGGCTCAGTTAGAACTTTATTTAATAGAAAGAGAACCATTGAAGAACTTAACAGTACTAATTATATGGTTAGAAGTAGTGGAGAGAGAATTGCTCTAAATACGCCTATTCAGGGAACTGCTGCTGATATTATAAAGATGGCCATGGTAAAATTAGATAAAGTTATGGAAGAAAAAGGATTTAAGAGTAAGATGCTTTTACAGATTCATGATGAACTTGTATTTGATGTTTGTGCTGATGAGAAGGAAGAACTTATTAGTGCTGCACGTGATGTAATGGAAAATATTGTTAACTTAAATGTTCCTTTAAAAGTTAGTACTGATATAGGAACAGATTTATATGAAGCAAAGTAGGTGATTTTATGCCAGAATTAGCAGAAGTTAGAACTGTCGCAAGTGTTTTAAAAAAGAAACTTATTGGTAAGAAAGTAACTGGTGTTAAAGTTATTTATCCAAAAATTGTTGAAAGCACAATGGATATTAATGAGTTAATCGGTCATACCTTAGAGGATATTACAACGTATGGTAAATATTTAATATTTAATTATGGTGAAGTTTCTGTTATCAGTCATTTAAGGATGGAAGGCAAGTATTTTGTTAAGCCTAGTGATGATGAGATTTTAAAGCACGAACATGTTATTATTTATTTTGGTGATTTGTCTTTAAGATATCATGATACAAGAAAGTTTGGTAGAATGTGCATAGTAAAAACAAGTGAGGTTGTTAAGAATCCAGCACTCGTGAAACTTGCTAAGGAGCCTTTCGATATGGATGCAGATGAACTTTATAGTCATATTCATAATAAGAAGAAACATATGAAAAGTCTTCTATTAGAGCAAGAAGTAATAGCTGGTTTAGGTAATATATATGCAGATGAAGTATTATTTGCATCTAAAATAAATCCCCTTAGATTAGGTGAAAATGTTACTTTAGAAGAGTGTAAAAGAATAATTAAGAGTGCTAGAGATATTTTAAGTTTAGCTATTAAGGAAGGCGGAACTACTATTAGAAGTTATACTTCTAGTCTAGGTGTTACCGGTAATTATCAAAACTTTTTAAAAGTACATAAAAAAGAAGGAGAACTTTGTACTTGTGGATGTAAGATAGAGAAGATTAAAGTTGGCGGCAGAAGTACTTATTTTTGTCCTAATTGTCAAAAATAGAATGTATTTATTTTATTAAGAAGCAGTCTTTTATATTTAAAGGAGTGCTTTTTTAGGCTTTTGAGTGTAAAATTTTCATTTCGCAAAATCAAAAATTTTTCCGTTTTGCGAAATGAAAGAGTATTTTTATTGTTAAAATCATGTTTGATTATTAGTTTATAGTGTTAATAATAAAATAAATATGATAAAATTAAAATAGAGGTATGGTTATGAGTGATAAAACAAGTTTAGTTTTAGGTATAATCTATGTTGTAGTAGCAATTATTTTAATAGTGCTTGTTTTAGTAATGTATGATAAGCATAACAAGAAGAAATATAATGGAATATTAAGAGAACTTGAAAGAAATAAGAATCTTATTATCTCAGGAAGTATATTAACAGAACTTAATAAATTATCTTCTTTAATTAATAATAAGGATCTAGAGAAAAAGTATAAGATATGGCAGAGTAGATATAAAAAAATTAAAGATGAAGATATTCCAAAGCTAGATGATAAGTTAAATGAATTAGAAGCAACTTTTAAGACAAGAAAGTTTAAAGAAATTAATGAAGCAATTGCTAAATTAGAATTAGAACTTTATTACGTTAAAAGTAAGAGTGAGTTTTTACTTCGTGATATTAAAGAGATTACTTTAAGTGAGAGTAAGAATAGAGAGATTATTACGGGCTTAAAGAAAGATTACCGTGAGATATATTTAAAGTATCATCATAATATAGATGATTATGAACTTATTAAAAAAGCTATTGAGTTACAGTTTGAAAATGTTGATAAACTATTTGCGTCTTTTGAGCTTACTATGGATAATAATGCATATGGTGAAGCACCTAAAATAGTTAAGGCTTTAGATGATGCAATTGGTAATTTAAAAGTGGTTATTGATGATGCCCCAGGAGTAATACTACTTGGTAAGACACTTATTCCAGATAAGATTAAAGATATTACAAAGATTACTAAGAAAATGACTAGTGAAGGATATAACCTAGATTATTTAAATATTGATTATAATATTACAGAAGCAGAGAAAAAGATAGCAGATATCTTTGATAGATTAAACGTTCTTAATTTAACAGATAGCATCCTAGAACTTAATGCAATTGTTAATTATTTTGATGAGTTATATGGTGAGTTTGATAAAGAAATTGAAAGCAAGAAAGAATATGAAGAAAACTCTAGAAAACTTGGCGTTAAGTGTAAAAAATTACTAGCAATTATCAAAAACTTATCTATGAAAATTGAAGATATTAAATATAGCTTTGACTTAAGCGATGAGGAAGTCAAAGTAATTGATGAACTTAATTTAAATATAAAATCTATTCAAAGTGATTATGAAGTTTTAGTTGAAAACTATCGTAATAAAAGTTTTGCTTACTCTAAATTAAATGAAGAACTTAATACCCTTAGCATGAGGCTTATTAAAGAAGAAGATAAACTAGAACTTACTCTAAGAAACTTAAGTGGGCTTAAAGAAGATGAAAATAGAGCTAGAGAGCAGCTTACAGAGATTAATGAGATTTTAGCAAAGAGTAAAAATGTTATTAGTTCTTATAAATTACCAGTTATACCTAAAGAGTATTACACGGAAGCTAGTGAAGCTGGAGATGCAATAAGCATAATGGTTAAAGAACTTAATAAAAAACCAATAAGTATTAAAGTTTTAAATATAAGGGTTGATACTGCCAGGGATTTAGTGTTAAAGTTATATAAGACCACCACTGATGCAGTTAGATTAGCAACCCTTGCAGAAAATACTATTGTATATGGTAATAGATATAGAGTAATAAACGAAAGAATTAATAATGGATTAAGTAGAGCAGAAAGTGAATATTATAAAGGTAATTATAAGGCATCACTAGAACTAGCTATTAATGCAATAGCAGAAGCAGACCCAGATATTCATAAAAAAATATTAAAAGTAAATAAAGTAAGCTAAAACTTACTTATTTTTACTCATAAGGATGTGATAAGATGATATATTTAGATTATAGTAGTACAACTCCAGTACTTCCTGAAGTGTTAGATAGTTTTAATAAAGTTAGTAAAGATTATTTTGCTAATCCTAATAGTTTACATTCATTAGGTGAAAAGTCTAAAAATTTAATGAATGGAGCAACTAAGCAAATAGGGGAACTATTAAAAGTTAAAGAAGATGAAATAATTTATACTAGTGGTTCAACAGAAAGTAATAACATGGCGATAATAGGTCTTGCCTTAGCAGTAGGTAAGAAAGGCGCCCACATAGTTACAAGCAAAATGGAACATGAGAGTATTTATGAAATTTGTTCCTATTTAGAAGAAAATGGCTTTATAATAGATTATGTTAATAACGATGATAATGGGGTAATTGACTTTGAAGATTTAAAGAAAAAGATCACTGATAAAACCATTTTAGTTACCATTAGTGCTGTAAATAGTGAAGTAGGAATAAGGCAGCCTCTTAAAACAATAAAACAAGTAATTAATAAAGAAAATCCTAGATGCGTCTTTCATAGTGATATGACTCAAGCAATTGGTAAAGTACCAGTTAATTTAGCAGATGTTGATATGGCTTCATTTGATAGTCAAAAAATATATGGAGTTAAAGGCGTTGGTATGCTTTATAAAAGTAATAAAGTAAGAATCAAACCTTTATTTTATGGCTCTAAAAAAGAAATTAGACCAGGAACGCCACCGCTACCACTTATTGCATCATTTTCTAAAGCACTTAGAATTAGTTTAACTGATTTAGATAAGAAAAGCGAAAAGGTTAAAAAGTATAATGATAGAGTTTTAGATAATTTAAAGAAATATCCTAAAATACTTATTAATAAGACTAGTTATTCAATACCCCATATTTTAAATATAAGTTTAATGGATATTAAGCCCGAAACATTTATTCATGCACTTGAAAAACATGAGGTTTATGTAGGGTCAAATACAGCATGTAGTAGTGGTAAGATAAGTACAGCAGTCTTTAATCTTTATCATGATAAGACTAGAGCTCTAACCACTATCAGAATAAGTTTATCTTATCTTACAACTGGTGAAGAAGTAACCGAATTTTTAAGAATATTTGATAATGTTTATGAAAAGTTATCTAGTTTAAATGATTAACATGCATAAAATGTTATTCATATATTATAATAGTAAAGGTATATCATTTGACATTTAATGTTAAATTTGGTATATTATATTTGCATTGGATTAGTTCAATCGAAAATGTTAACCGCTCTTGGATGGTGCGGGATATAAATTATTCCAAACGAGAAATGTTAATCGCTCCCGGATGGTGCGAGTAATAAATTATTCCGGACGAAAATGTATTGGAGATTTCATTTTATTATGGAGTTTCCATTTTTTCTTTGTTATAATAATGTTATTGTTATGGGGGTAATATGAAAATTGAAACGGGTTATTTGTATCATATTAAGGATGAATTTTTTGATAAAATAAATAATAATGGGCTAATGGTGAATCATGAAAATGGGCGTTCTAGGCCAACTTATTTTACGATTAAAGAAAGAGATATATTATGGTTCATTCCACTTAGCAGTAATGTATCTAAGTATAAAAAAATAATAAAAGATAAAGAAGAAAAGTATGGAGTATGTAGGAGTATAATGGTTAGTGAAATAGCAGGTAAAGAAGCTGCAATTTTACTTCAGAATACTTTCCCTACATTAGAAAAATATATAAGTCATGCTCATGTTGTTAATGGTAAACCATTAAAAGTTATTGATTCTTTAAGAGATGAGATACTTGATAATTTTAGGTATTTATTATCCTTAAAGAAAAAGGGAAGAAATTTATTTTTTACTGATATTGATGCCATTAAGAAAAAAATATTAGATGATATTAATTAAAAACTTTACGTTGTTTAAACTTTAATAATTTGATATATTATATTTGTAAATGTTAACCGCTTCTAGGTGGTGCGGGCAATAAGTGATCCTAGTCGTGAAATGTTAATCGCTTCCGAGTGGTGCGAGCAATAAATGATCTCGGTCGAAAATGTAAGGAAACTTTATCTTTTGATGGAGTTTTCTTTTTGTTTATGTTAGAATATTTTTGGCTAAAGGAGTGCAAATATGGAAAAGGTTATAATTATTAAATATGGTGAACTTAATACTAAGAAAGACAATATTAATTATTTTATAAAAGCATTAAGAAATGATTTAAGCAATAAGATAGATAATGATGTAGAATATGATCATGGAAGAATGATTATTTTTGGTCAGACTAACGATAAAGTTAAAGATGCTTTAAATAAGACTTTTGGTATTCATGAGTATGAAATTGGTTATAAGTTAGAGACTAATAATATAGATACTATTTCTTTAGAATTAGTTAAACTTGTTAAAGAAAGAGATTTTAATACATTTAAAGTAAGCACTAAAAGAAGTGATAAGTCTTATGAGATGAATAGTATGGAGATAAGTAAGCATTTAGGTGGAGTTATTTTAAGAAATATTTCTGGTAAAAAAGTTGATGTTAGTACTCCGGAACTTCTTATTAATGTTGAAATTAGAAAAGATTATTCTTTAATTTATTTTGATAAAGAAAAGGGATTAGGCGGTTATCCTTTAGGTACACTTGGAAAAGGTATGCTTATGCTTAGTGGAGGAATAGATTCTCCAGTAGCGGGTTATTTAGCAATGAAAAGAGGAGTAAGATTAGAGTGCGTTTATTTTGATAGTCCTCCACATACTAGTAAAGAAGCATTAAATAAAGTTCTTACTTTAGCAGAAAAGCTATCAGATTATAGTAATTATATAAAAGTACATATTATCCATTTTACAGATATCCAAGAAGCAATATATAAAAATTGTCCTAAAGAGTACATGATTACCATTATGCGTAGATGTATGTATAGAATAGCTGAGATGCTTGCTCATAGAGAAAATTGTAAGTGTATTGTTAATGGGGAGAGTATTGGACAGGTTGCTAGTCAAACATTAACTAGTATGAATGCGATTAATGAAGTAGTTAAGATGCCAGTTATTAGACCAGTATGTTGCTTAGATAAATTAGAAATTATTGATATAGCTAAAAAAATAGGAACATACGAAACAAGCATACTTCCTTATGAAGACTGCTGCACTATATTTGTTCCGGAACATCCAGTTATTAATCCAGAGAAAGAACTTGCTAGAGAATACGAAGAAAAATTTGATTATAACACTTTAATTAAAGAAGCAATTAAGACTAAAGAAACAATTACTTTACCTAGAAAAGAAGAAGAATTTGATAATATTTTATAAGATATCACCCATAATAAAAGTGGGTGATATTTTTTGAAGGGTTATAGTTTAGAAGGAAGTAATAAAGATAAACTTATGAATGAGTATAATAATTTATATGGTTTTAATTTAAAAGATAAAGAAGAAGATATGTTTAAAAGCTATATTAAACCTAAGTATAGTGATGGATTTAAAAAACTAAATAAATAGTAGAGTATAAAAATCAGTTTGCACTTTAATAAAGAATATTATATACTTACTATAGGATGGTAGTGAGTATAAGATGGAAGAATTAGAAAAGAATATTAATAAAAGAAAAATATATATAAGTTTATTAGTCTCTGTTATATGTATAATAAGTGTTTCTTATGCTTTTTTTGTATTATATTTAAGACAAACTGATAATAACTCAGTAACGGCATTATCATGTTTTACTTCAACTTTAACTGAAGAAAACAGTGCGATAAACTTATC
>ERZ857629.3934-NODE-3934-length-12001-cov-2.611585_pt1 | contig 12001 bp, 10 predicted proteins | sample MGYA00519700_ERZ857629 | MGnify/ENA primary metagenome ERZ857629 (study PRJEB31778, sample SAMEA3449351) | human gut metagenome | biome: human gut; feature: human-associated habitat; material: faeces | place: United Kingdom | collected 2010/2012 ... | reverse complement strand
TCCTTCTTACCATTATCACCTGCGGCATTTACGGATACTTCTGGGCATATAAACTGGGCGAAAAGGTCGATGCCATAAAGGGCAATCCCGGCGGGAGTTCCAACGTTCTTTTCCTCGTGTTTGAAATATTCGGACTGAACATTGTCACGCTGGCTCTTGCCCAGGACGCAATGAACAAAAACTAATGAAAATCAAATGGCTTAGGGCCGCCGCCAGGTTTGCGGCGGCCGTTTTTGTACTTTTGGCGGTAAGCTTTACGGTTGGCTGTCCCTTCAATCGGTTGACAGGACTTAAATGCCCCGGCTGCGGTGTGACAAGAATGATTTTAAGGATACTGCATCTGGACTTTAAAACCGCCTTTTTCTATAACCCTGCAATATTCTGCCTTGTCCCGCTTTGGGCGGCGGCCTTTTGCACCTTTATGCTGCTTGAAAGAAGGGGAAAGACAGCGGCGGCGCAGAAAGTAAAAAACACCGCGGTGTATTTTTCTATAGCTGTGCTCGTATTTTTCGGCGTGGTCAGAAATATTTTGCCATTGGGCTTTCCTGCGTGATTAAAAACACATTTTTAAAGTTCAAAGCGCATAACCATAACGCACATAAAACAAAAACCTCCCGCCAACCGATTACTCGGTGGTATGGGAGGTTTTGCTTTTGTTGTGATCGTGATACCCATAGGGATGAATGCGGTTGCAGGATGATTTTCCTATGCATATCGGCGGTCGTTATTTTTTTTCGGAATCTTTGCCGTCGGGACGGTCGGTCGATTTGTCACCGTCTGCGGCGGTCTCGCCGTCCTTTTGGTCGTCCGCTTGGTCGACTTTATCAAAGGAATAGCCGTCGTCGGTGGCGTCGCAGCGCACGGTGTCGCCCCTCTTTATCCTGCCCGAGAGAATCTCCTCCGAAAGGGAATCCTCAATGGCGCTTTGAATGGCGCGGCGAAGAGGTCTTGCACCGTAAACCTTGTCAAATCCCGCGTCGGCCAGCTTTTCAACCGCCTTGTCGGTGAAGGAAAGGGTAATCTCCATATTGTCATAAATGCGGCGGGACAGTACCTTAAGAAGCCTGCGGGCAATCTCGGCGATGTCGTCCTTTTCAAGCTGCTTAAAGACAATGATGTCGTCGATACGGTTGAGGAACTCGGGACGGAACTGAGCCTTAAGGGCGCTCATTACCTCGTCCTTTATCTTTTTGTCATCCTTTTCCTGCTCCTGCTTATCGCCGAATCCAAAGCTCTTTTGCTCGCTTATGGCTCTTGCGCCGACGTTGGAGGTCATTATGATGACGGTGTTTTTGAAATCGACCTTTCGACCCTGAGCGTCGGTCAGAACGCCGTCGTCAAGTATCTGAAGCAGGATATTGAAGATGTCGGGATGTGCCTTCTCGATCTCGTCGAAAAGCACAACGCTGTAAGGCTTTCTGCGAACGGCCTCGGTAAGCTGGCCGCCCTCGTCATATCCCACATATCCGGGAGGCGATCCCACAAGGCGGGATACGGTGTGCTTCTCCATATATTCCGACATATCAAAACGAATGACGGCGTTTTCGCTGCCGAACATGGTCTCGGCAAGGGTTTTGCAAAGCTCGGTTTTACCGACACCGGTAGGTCCAAAGAAGAGGAACGAGCCGGTAGGGCGCTTAGGATCCTTAAGACCCACTCTGCCCCTTCGAATAGCACGGGAAACAGCGCTGACAGCCTCATCCTGTCCCACAAGGCGTTTGTGAAGCTCGTCTTCAAGACGTAAAAGCTTTTGTCCTTCCTCCTCGGTGAGGGTGGTGGCGGGAATGCCGGTCCAGCCCGAAACGATCTCGGCGATCTCCTCGGGAGTGACCTCGCCGCCCGAATGACGGTTGCTTTCGTGCCACTGCTCCTTGAGCTTTTTAAGCTGCTCGGTCTTTTCTCTTTCCTTGTCGCGGAGCTTTGCCGCTCCCTCAAAGTCCTGAGCGTTTACGCTGGCCGTTTTTTCGGCCGCGATGGTCTTTATTTCATCCTCCAGCTGGCGGATGTCATCGGGAGGGGTAAGGCTTTGCAGCTTAACTCTCGATCCGGCCTCGTCGATAAGGTCGATGGCCTTGTCGGGCAGGAATCTATCGGAAATATAGCGGGAGGAAAGCTTAACGGCAGCCTCAATAGCCTCGTCGGAGATTTTAACACGGTGATGAGCCTCATATTTATCTCTAAGGCCTTTAAGAATTTCGACCGCCTCCTCTTCCGAGGGCTCACCCACAGTCACAGGCTGGAAACGGCGCTCAAGGGCGGCGTCCTTTTCGATGTATTTGCGGTATTCGTTAAGGGTGGTGGCGCCGATGACCTGAAGATCGCCTCTTGCAAGGGAAGGCTTTAGGATGTTAGCAGCGTCGGTAGAGCCTTCGGCCGAGCCGGCGCCCACAATGGTGTGAAGCTCGTCGATGAAAAGAATTACATCGCCGCTCTTTTTGACCTCATCAAGGGCGGTCTTTATGCGTTCCTCAAAGTCGCCGCGGTATTTTGTTCCGGCCACCATACCTGTGAGATCCAGAGATACAACCCGCTTGTTTTCGAGAATTTCCGGCACCTCGCCCGATGCAATTTTAAGGGCAAGTCCCTCTGCAATGGCGGTTTTACCGACACCCGGTTCGCCGATGAGGCAGGGGTTGTTTTTGGTGCGGCGGGTGAGTATCTGAATGACACGCTGAATTTCCTCGCTTCGGCCGATGACAGGATCAATTTTTCCCTCCCTGGCCTCGGCGGTCAGATCACGGCCGAATTTATCAAGAGTGGGGCATTTTCCGCCGCCCTTTTTGGCCTTTTGCTCGTCGCCGTTTTTGGAAGAAAAACTGTCGGAGGCCGAAAGTATCTGAGACGAGATGTCCTCGGGCTTGATTCCGAGTTCTCTGAGGAAGGCCACAGCATAGCTCTGACCCTCTTCGATTATGGCAAGCAGGATGTGCTCGGTGCCAACATATCCGCTGGAAAGGGATCTTGCGGCTGCAATGGACATCTCAAGAATTCTTTTTGCCCTGGGGGCAAAGTCATCGGGCGGAAGGGAGGTGGGAAGTCCTTCGCCCACCTTTTCGGCAAGAAGTTCGGCGATTTTTTCCTCGTTTACCCCGTTGGCCGAAAGCAGTGCGGCGGCCGCACCCGAGCCTTCGGCAAGAATGCCGAGAAGCAGATGCTCGCTGCCGATGTAGGTGTGACCCATGGTTTCGGCCTTTTCGATGGCAAGATTTATGGCCTTGTTGGCCTTTTCGGTAAATCCGTTGAATTTATACATAGTGTTCAGTCCTTTCAAAATGTGTTGCACGGGGAAACGGGTCGGCATAAAGCCGCCTTTTTGCAAGGGGCTGCTTTTTACCCGCCCGGCGCAACACGGGAATGATATTTTTAAAGTTAAATGTCAGCGCTTATGCTAATGTTATTTCAGCATTTCCCTGACCTTTGCGGCACGGAATTTGTCCCGGGCCTCGGGTGTCTTGCAATCGGGATTTTCGGCCGTTATTGCGGCGGCACAAAGCTCGTTTTCAAGACGATTTATAAGGGCGGGAGCGGGAATGTCCTCCATGTCCATGGAACCGCCGAGTCTCAGGTTTGAAAGATGCTTTGAAAGCTCGGCGCCCGAAAGCATACGGGCACTTTTAAGAATGCCCAGCGAACGGTAGACCATATCCTCAAGATTGTCACGACCGACCGTCTTGCGGGCTTCAAGCTCCTTGTCCATAACCTGCTTTGTGACGGCCGAAAGGTTTTCGATGGCCGATTTTTCGTCGATACCGAGGGTTATCTGGTTTGAAAGCTGATAGAGCGATCCCGCCGCTCCGCTGCCTTCTCCGTAGGTTCCCCGAAGGGTCAGGCCGATCTTTGCGACGGCGCGGCTCAAAGCCTCAATTCCGTTTGCAGCCTCAAGAGCGGGCAGATGAAGCATTACCGACGCCCTCATACCTGTTCCAAGATTGGTGGGGCACTCGGTCAGATAGCCGAGATCCTTATCAAAGGCGAAGGTTAGCTTTTTCTCAAGCTCGGTTTCAATGGCGTCGGCCGTTTTATAGGCCTTTTCAAGGGCAAATCCGGCGCAAAGCACCTGGATCCTGATGTGATCCTCCTCGCAAAGCATTATGCATACCGAGCGGTCTTTATTCATAATGATGGCGTGTCCGTCGTTTTTTTCGGCAAACTCGGGGCTGATGAGATGCTGCTCGCAAAGGGCCAGACGCTGAGCCTTGTTAAGGTCGCAAAGCTCGATATAATCGAAGTCCTTTTTGTCGGGAACGGCATCCCACACCGCACGGTTTATGCAGTTGATCTTGTCGGCCGTAAGTTTTGAGGAAAAGGGATAATCTTTAAGGTTTCGCGCAAGGCGTATGCGGGTACTGACCGCCAGATCGCCCTGATTTTCAACCTGTTCATACCATTTATTTTTGCTCATTATGTTCACCCTCCAGCTCTTTTATCTCATCTCTGAATTTTGCGGCCTGCTCATATTCCTGAGCGTCAACCGCCTTTTGAAGTTTGTCTTTAAGCTCGTCAAGCTGTTTTTTCTTTTTGTCCTCCTCGGTTCTCTCGCGCTCGGGAGTCTTTCCGCAGTGGGAAGCCCTTCCGTGTATGCGCTCGATGGAGGGAAGCAGCTGCTTTCTGAATGTGTCATAGCACTGGGCGCATCCCACACGTCCGTTCTCCGAAATTTCCGAAAAGGATGTTCCGCAAAACGGGCAGCGAAGGGTGTCGGCGCGGCTTGTGTGGGTTTCCGAGAAGGGAAGTCCGAGCAGCGATCCGAAAAGTCCGCCGTCTCCGAAGGCTCCGAAGGAGGGAAAAGTTTTAACTCCGCTTTCGGCGGCACATTCACTGCAATAATGATGTTCTTCATAAACTCCGTTAATGGATTTTTTGATGTGTGTTGTTGCCTGTCTTTTTCCGCATTTTTCACAAAGCATATATATCTTCCTTTCATACTTGGCTGTTGTAGGTTTTGTTCTTTTTAAGTTTTGGTTTAAATCCGATTGTAAATACAACCGTTTGATGTGATTGATGTATTTGATGTATTTGATGTGTTCAGCGTGTTTGCGCCGTTTGTTTGATGCTTTTCGGATAACATTTCTTTTGCTCTTGACGCCGGCCTTTTATTTTATCAGCATCTGCTTTAATATTGCCGCCCGAACGGTGTTGCGGCTGTCGGGGGAAAGGCTGCTGTAGCAACGGTCGTTCATTGCCGCCAACATTATTGCGGCGTTGTCGCCCGAGATAAAACCCTGTTCCGAAAGATTTCCGATAACCGCCTTGGCGGTGGGAAAATCGATGCTGTCGCCGATGGAATTAACAAGGTGCATAACGGCGGTGCCGCGATCGACCCTGACCCGTGTTATGCGGATGTAACCGCCGCCGCCTCGACGGCTTTCAACGGTGTATCCGTGCTCGGGAGTGAATCGTGAGGTTAGAACGTAGTTTATCTGACTGGGCACGCATCCGAGATTCTCGGCAAGCTCGCCCCGTTTAATTTCGGCAAAACCGTTTTGAGCTTTTATCATCTCCAATATTTTTTCTGCTACCAAATCACTCATTCTCATTTGTTCGCTCAACTCTTTTCTCATATTCCTATCCGAAAAACTATTCTAAGAGACCCGCGCCTTCCGCCGGCGACGCTGTGCGCCCGAAGAAGCCGATCTTTAAGGACTTGTTTTCCGGAACTTTGTCCTTTTTTCTCTTTCTGTTTCACAGTATACAGCAAAGGTCAAAGAATGTCAAGGTCAAATATGGTCAAATTAACAAAAAGTTCACAAATTCCCGATTTTTTTCCGAAAAAGCCATTGCAAGGGACGTTTTGCCGCTGTTTTCTCTGCACGTCGACCGTTTTTTAAAAGAAAAACGCTCGTCGGTAAAGCTCAAAGCCGATACCGACGGGCGCAGCGGTTATAATAGGTTTTTGTTCAAATCAAATCAAGTTCTTGCGGGCGTTGCCGTAGAAGAAGAGGGCCACCGTGCCGGGACCCACATGAGATCCCGTGACCGGCTCATAATAAACGGTCATATGCTTTCCCGTAAAACCTTTTTGCTCCTTTAAAATGCTCAGCAGCTTTTCGGCCGCCTTGGGATTGTCGGCGTGGGCAATGCCTATGGGTGCCGAACGGTCGATAACCAGCTGGTCATACCGTTCTGCAAGAGCCGAAATGGCAGCCGCCGCTCCTCTGACCTTACCGTACATAACTATCTTGCCGTGGCTGTTTCCCCGAAGCAGGGGACGGATTCCGAGAAGCGATCCGATAAATGCCACCGGTCCGGATACGCGGCCGGTTCTTTTAAGATAATTGATGTCGTCAACCGTCAGACATTGGCACAATTTCGATGTGCGGCGGCGTATCTTTTCGGCAACCTCGCTTGCCGACATTCCACGGTCGAGATACATTGCCGCGTCGAGTACCAAAAAGCCCTCTCCGAGGGAGGCCGCCAGAGTGTCGACTATCTCGATCTGGGTATTCCTCTTTAAGCTCGTCGGCCACCAGTCTTGCAATGTTCATGGAGCCGCTCAGTCCCGAGGACATGCCGAGATAGATAACGTCATTTCCTTTTTTAAGCTCGCTTTCAAAGGCTTCCTCAAAGGCGGCCATGTTTATCATCGAGGTGTTGACCACTCTGCCTTGTCTCATGCTGTCATAAAAGGCCTTGCCGTCAAAATCCTCTCCCGACAGGTCGATGTTTTCGTCTTCGTAAAAATAAGAATACCGAATTACCTTGATGTTGTGTGTTTTAAAGCTTTCTTTCGGAAGATTTGAAGAAGTGTCGGTAAAAAGTACAGTCATTTCAATTGATCCTCGATTCTCAAAAAAATAGTCGCAAAGATTTTAAGGCCGATTTTCCCTTTCTTTGAGGAAGGAAAAAGGCACGGCCGCTGCGAATCGGAAGGGAACGGACGGCGAAAAGGTACCGCTCCCTTCGATTCGTGACCACCGAAAAGTTTTCTCCCTCGCGGATTTCCGTCTGTCATCGGCCGGAGGAAGAAAAAATTTCGTGTCTGAGAGAATATTATCATTAAGACGGATTTTTTTCAAGCTACTGAGCCGCTTGCCGATTCTATTAAAAAAACACGGCGGGTAGAGCAAAAAGATCGGCTCTACCCACGGTATAGTCCTTTGATTTTAGGAACTTTAAGGGGGTTTTTTAAGGGGCGGCGGAAGGGATTAAAACAAAAATCCCACGCGCCTTTTTGCGGCAGTCTGCTTTTGCCCGTCTTTTTTTAGGCGTTTTAACATTGAGTAAAAAGGCGTTTAGGCGGTTTTACGCAAGCGCCGGATTATCTTTTTACAAACTCGGTTTCGCATTCAAAGCATCGCTGCCCGTCCCTTGTGCCGAGCAGAATGTTGCCGCTTTCAAAAATCTCTATTGTGTCAAATACCTTTGCCTCTCCGGCATATATTATTTTAAAGTGAGATATGCGGTCTTGCTCAAGTCTCCTGCTGTAAATGTCGGTTACTATCTCAGCGTATTTTGTGTTGTTGAGATGTCGGTTGTAATCGGCGTCGGAAAAAAGCACCTTCCGGTCGCAAAGCTTTTTTGCATCGGCCGGTCTGTTTATGTGAAACCGTCCGTTTGAAAAGACCGGATCGGGATTTTCGGGAATGGCCAAGACCGGGGGATAGTCCTTTGGCCGCACAATTCTGTGGGTCTGTGGATTTGCCAAAAACCAACCTGCCGAGGCTTCCACAAGCGTGCTGCCTTTTTTATCGCATATGCGGCTGTTGCGGGTAAAGGTTGCGCCCTTTATTCCATAGCTCCAGGTGCTTAGGGTTATGTCCTGCCAAAGCACCGGAGGGGTATACACGTGTATTTCAAGCCCCGACAGCAAAAACACCACTCCGTCCGAAAACAGCTTTTCATAGGGGAGATCGAGGCAAGATAAATGATCCCCCGCAATTTCCTGGAGGTATCTCATAATTGCCGGCAGCGACATTTGTTTGAACATATCGCTGTCGTAGCTTTTAACGCACAGCTCCTTTGAAAAGACCAGTCTGTTGTCCGATAAATTGTTTGCTTCATTCATTGTTATCACCGTTTGTTACCTTTGTTTTTAGTTGCTTTTGTTGTTGATGCTGTGGCTGTGGTTTTTGCCGTCGGCAATTGCGGCTTTTTGTTGTTGCGAATACTTGTTTCCTCTGCTGTTATTGTAGTCGGTGCGGCTGCGTATGATGCTGTTTTTTGCGGCCTTTGTCTGTGCTTTGACGATAAAGGCATCGCTTACGGCCGCAAGTAATCCGACCGCCTTTTATTTTAAACCTTTGCCCGGTCAATTTCAAGTGCTTTTCCGCCTGCTTGCGGTACAACTTGCAAAAACAAATCCGGATCTTAAAGATTAAATCACGGAAAAAAGAAAAGTATAGATTCAATTAAGCAAAAAAGATGGGTAACGTTATATGTCAAGGCTTGTCCTTGTGCAACATTATATTAGCTTACATTATATTAAGCTTGTTTATCAACTTGCGCAACAGGCTTATATTATATATTGTATGACTGTTATATACCTAATAACCTTGTATAACCAACCGAGACCATACAGCGGCTATAGTCGCAAAATTTTTTGATTGGGGACATCGGATTTTTAGGATGATTGAACTTTTTTCATTAAAAAAGTATTACGATGGGGGAGCTATATAATTCTAAAAAGTCATTAAACAAAAAGCTGACGTTTAATTTTGCCCTGATTTTTGGTTAAAACAAAGAAAATCGACATTTGATACTTGCTTTTTGAGTATAATATGTTAAAATTACAGTGTAGTTTTTAAGTGAAGGAGCAGTCTTATGAAAACAGGACTTACCGTTGAGCGGGCAGCCGAACTTATAAAGGAAAAGCTTTCCACCCATTTCGGCCTTTCTCCCGAAGATGCAAGCGACGAACACATCTATAAAGCCGTTGTGCTTGTGGTAAAGGACATTTTGGTCAAAGACCGTAACGAGTTTATGCAAAAGGCCGAGCAGCAAAACACAAAGCAGGTGTACTATCTGTGTATGGAGTTTTTGATGGGCCGCTCTTTAAAGAATACACTTTTCAACCTTAACATCACCTTCCCCATTTCCAAGGCTCTTGCGAAATTCGGAGTAAAGATAGATAAGATATACGAAATGGAACCCGATGCAGGTCTCGGAAACGGCGGTCTCGGCCGTCTTGCAGCCTGCTATCTCGACGGACTGGCCTCGGGCAGGTATCCGGCAATGGGATATTCCATCCGTTATGAATACGGCATATTCCGTCAAAAGCTTGTGGACGGATGGCAGACCGAGCTTCCCGATTTCTGGCTCCCGGGCGGAGAGGTGTGGTTTGTGGAGCATCCCGACGATGCCATTGAGGTGAGATTCGATGGTAACATACGGGATTGGTGGGACGGAAACTACCACCACGTTGAACACGAAAACTATACCCCTGTTAAGGCCATCCCCCACGATATGATGGTGGCCGGAGTGGACGGAAAGGGTGTTTCTCTTTTAAGACTGTGGAGCGCAGAGTCTCCGGGCCTCGATATGAAGCTCTTCAATGACGGCGACTATATGCGAGCCATCGAGCAGGAGGCTATGGCCGAGGTCATAAGCAAGGTGCTTTATCCCGCCGACAACCATAGGGAGGGGAAATCCCTTCGTCTGCGCCAGCAGTATTTCCTTGTGTCGGCCTCTATTCAGGATATCGTGAAGAATCATCTTAAAAATCACAGTATGGACGAACTGCCTTCTCTGGCAGCCATTCACACCAACGACACACACCCGGTGCTTGCCGTTCCCGAGCTTATGCGTATACTGCTCGACGAATGCGGATACACCTGGGAAAAGGCGTGGGACATAGTGGTCAGAACGGTGGCATACACCAACCACACAGTTATGAGCGAAGCTCTCGAATGCTGGCCTATCGACCTTTTCAAGGCGAGACTGCCCCGCATTTTCCAAATAGTAACCGAGATTGACAACCGCCACAGAGCATGGGTGTGGGAACAGACCCATGATGCCGATTATGTCGAACGCACAGCCATAATCCGCGACGGGGTTGTTAAAATGGCTAATCTTGCCGTGGCTGCCTGCCATAAGATCAACGGTGTTTCGCGGCTTCACAGTGAAATTCTAAAGAACGAGGTTTTCCGCGACTTCTATAATCTCACCCCCGACAAATTCACCAACGTCACCAATGGTATCGCTCATCGCCGCTGGCTTTGTCAGGCCAATCCCGAACTTTCGACATATCTGAAAAATCTCATCGGAAGCGGCTTTATAACCGATGCAGAAAAGCTTTCTAAACTGCTCGAATATAAAGACGATGCGGCAGTCAAAGAGGAACTTGCAAAAATAAAACGTAGCAATAAGATACGCCTTGCGGAATATATCAAAAAGACCGGCGGCGGAGACTGCGATCCCGATTCTATTTTCGATATTCAGATTAAGCGCCTGCACGAATACAAGCGCCAGCACCTTAACGCTTTGCACATTCTTTCGGAATACCTTTGGATAAAGGATCATCCGAACGAGCCTTTTGTCCCCAAGACCTATATTTTCGGTGCAAAATCCGCTCCGGGATATTACCTTGCCAAACAGATAATCCAGTTTATCTGCTGTATTGCAAAGCTTATCGACAGCGATCCCGCCGTAAAGGGTAAGCTCAAGGTGGTTTATGTCGAGGATTACCGCGTGACCCTGCCGAGCTGCTCGTTCCTGCGGCCGACATAAGCGAACAGATATCTCTTGCCGGAACCGAGGCGTCGGGAACCGGTAATATGAAGCTTATGCTCAACGGCGCCGTCACTCTCGGCACCGAGGACGGAGCTAATGTAGAAATACACGAGGCGGTAGGGGACGACAACATCGTCATTTTCGGAATGAACGCCGAGGAGGCCAAGGAGCTTAAACTTTCCTACAATCCCCGTCAATACTATTATAACAATCCCGCCGTCAAACAGACAGTGGATATGGCTCAGCGCGGCTTTGCCGGACACAGTTTTGATGCGGTGGTAAGCTCGCTGCTCGATAAGGACAATTATATGGTACTTGCCGACTTTGAAAGCTATTGCCGCGCCCACGAAAGGATAGACAAACTCTATTGCGATAAGGATGCTTTCGGCAGAATGTCCATCGTCAACATCGCAAAGGCGGGCCGTTTTGCTTCCGATCGCGCCATCGCCGATTATGCAAGGGACATCTGGAACTGCAAACCGGTTAAATAAATTTGATTTGCCGAATTGCATTGTCGAAACGATATTCCGGCAGCCAAACCGGCCCCGCACTTCTTTGATCTTGAATTTCCTTAAAATCGGTATTATAATAAGTATAGAGCTATAAACCCGTCGGGTAAAATTTCATAAAAGCAACGGAGGTGAAAAAATGGACTGCCTTTTTTGTAAGATAGCCGGGGGAGAAATCCCGTCAAAAAAGATTTACGAGGACGACAAGGTGTATGCCTTCGCCGACATCGACCCCCAGGCGCCCTTCCACGGCCTTGTGATCCCTAAGGAACATATTTCCTCGGCCGCCGAAATAACTCCCGAAAACAGCGCCGTTGTGGCTCATATTTTCGAAGTTATTGCAAAGATAGCAAAGGAAAACAGCCTTGAGGAGGGCTTCCGCATTGTTTCAAACGTCGGAGAGCTCGGTCAGCAAAGCGTAAAGCATCTTCATTTTCATATTTTGGGCAAACGCCAGATGCAGTGGCCTCCGGGCTGATGCAAAGGGTAGGCTAAGCCGATGGCAGATGACACTGCGGTGAATATACCGCCGAAAGATTTAAAATGAACCGGGCCGCGGTCGGGAAATTTTTCCCGACCGCGGCCTTAGCCTTATGCCTGCTCAAAGCCGCTGAATGTTTGCGGGGCTTGTGCATTTGCGGTGTGATTTATGGCATCGCCTGCGACACTGTCTATATTACCCTTTATGGCAAGGCACCGTATGCACGCAAAAAACCTACGAGCAAAAGACGTGCTTCCCAATGGTGGCAATTATCGGCCGTGAACGAATCCACTTACTTTTCGCCGTTACCGGATTATAATAGTATATGGCTCCTCCCGAAGGA
>ERZ857629.3931-NODE-3931-length-12009-cov-2.319726_pt1 | contig 12009 bp, 13 predicted proteins | sample MGYA00519700_ERZ857629 | MGnify/ENA primary metagenome ERZ857629 (study PRJEB31778, sample SAMEA3449351) | human gut metagenome | biome: human gut; feature: human-associated habitat; material: faeces | place: United Kingdom | collected 2010/2012 ... | reverse complement strand
CTGTGCTTGTGCAGTTCCCATTGCACTATCAGAAATAATATTTTGTTCAGAAAGTTTTTTCAACTCTGTTTGAGTCTTTTTAATTTCTGCTTGAAGTTTAGAAATACCGCTACTGTCCAAAGTGGTCTTGAGTTTATATTCAACAGTTGAACTGTACTTGCTAATAGTAATCACTCTCCTTTTATATCCGGGTCATAAAATGACCAATGAAATTTCCCTGCTGTTTTAGCCTGTCCAGCACAACATCTTGATATACCAGAACTACTTTTTAAACCTATGCTTTTCGCGGCTTGAAGAGCGGAGGAATAAATTTCTTTTGTTTCTAAACAAATAACTTTTTTAGCCATTCCGCTGTTATCTATTAATTTTTTTCTTGTTTCTAAGCTTGCCTTTCTCCCGATGCTTTTTGAAGCATTATTTTTATACCACTCTTTTTTGCTTAAAGACATTTTTCTACGAGCCTCTTCAGAGACGGGCTTTTTAGATCTGTTTTTCATATAATTACTAAGTTTTTCTTTTTTTATTTGTCCTTCTTTACTTTCCCAAAATTCTTTAGTGCTACCTTTTGGAATTTCTATATTATATTCAACACAAGCTTTTTGAACAATACTAGGACTACACTCAAAAAAAATAGCTGTCTTTTTTTCATTTTTTAATTCTAAAAACTTGTTTGCGATTTCTTTGTAATTATATATTAAATTACCGTCTCCTCCCATTGTCATATTGTATCCATTCTTAAAAGAGTCATAATATTTTATCCAATATTTTTCTTTTTCGTTAAAATCCTCAACGTTTTCTTCTAATATTTCAATCCAAAAATGTTCCTTTCCAATTTCATTAATTATTTTGTCTATATATGTTTCTTCATTTGAGGGATAGCAATGCGCCGAAAAACGTGATTGAGGATTTTTTGATTGTCCTATGTAAACTTTATCATTTATATAATTTTTTATAATATAAATACTTTTTTCCACAATTTTCACCCCCTTTTTACAATATTGTAATAAGTATAAGATTCCCACGAGATTAGTTATATACCTTCCTCGTTAGCCACAAAGTGACCCCGTTGATGAAACGGAAAAGTAGTTAAAGGGCAGAATGTCTACCCCGATGAAATCAACTTCATATTTGTCTATTATTGAAAGTAACCAGTGTTTTACTTGATTAATATTTTCTATATAATCATGCCCTTTAGTAGTAAAAGTGCCATATTTTATTAGACGCGTATTATCATATAAAGCATATCCAGAAGTTCCGGTGGCCCCGTCTAAACCTAAGATTCTATAACTTTCTATTGATTTATGTGGAACAATTCCATCATCTAATTTATAAGGGTCACCCGCCAAACACTCTTCACATCTTTTATATTTACGCCATTTTTCAAATGTTTGTTCTTGTTCGTGCCCTTTGGGGCAAATCATTTTAAGCGGTGTTTTAAGATTTTTATATTCAGTAGAGACGAGTTGCCATTTCTGTTCTTCTAACAAGTCCCTTACACTGTATATATTTATTGCCATTAACGACCAGAACTGCCGAAGCCTGCGTTTCCTCTATCACTTTGCTTCCAATCTTCTACGTTTTCTACTTCTTCTACATCAAAAGTATAAACAGGTTTTAGAGCAAATTGTGCTACGCGGTCACCCGCTTTAATTGTATAATCTTCTCCGCTTAAATTATCAAATAAAATACCAATCGACCCAAGGAAAGAACTGTCAATGGTGCCAGGAGTGTTGGATACGCGCAGCGGCGTCTTCATACTCATGCCACTGCGAGGTCTGATTTGAAGTTCCCACCCCGCAGGAATGGCGGCGCGAAGGCCAGTATCAACCTTTTGGCCGCGCGCATTAGCTTTAACTACAACGTCCTCTGGAACGTAAATATCTGCGCAAGCATCTTCGGTATGAATAAAACGTGGTAGAGTAGCATTGGGATGAATTTTTTGAAACCTAATAGTAGTAGAATAACCATTATAAAGCTGGCCCGCGAGCTCATAAACCTTATAAATATATTCAAGAGTTTCCTCAATTAAACTACGCTTGAAATCATTTTCTTCTCCAATTTCACCCATAGCTTCTTTAAGTTGTTCCCGCAGCTCAGGAAGCATTTCCTTAACCTGTTCTTCAGTCATTCCAGAGCTAATATATCCCATTCTAATTTCTTGCGCCATCATATCCATTTGATATTTATCAAAAGAAGATGTAATAGCATTTCTTAGCATTTGAACGTTATGGTCGTTTAATTGTTCGTTTGGAAATTCTCTAATAGTGCTAATAAGCTCCTTCAGTGGTTTAAGCTCATTAATATCAAGAATATTCATCATTCATCATCTCCAAGTCCAAAAAATTGTGCTTCAACGGGATATTTCTTTTCAATTACTAACTGATAATATTCCATCGGGTCATCACCCTTACGGCGCTTAGTTTTAAACGCATTGTTGTATTTGTTAAGAATATATCCTTCTACACTTTGATTTTGCTTAGCTTCTTCAATCATTTGAAGCGCTTCTTCTTCATTATCTACAAGATAAGTATAAGATACTTTTGAAGTCATTTTCATTGTTATTCTTTCTCCTTTTCTTCATTTAGCTTTCTCATTCGCTGAATAGCTTCTACATAAGTTGCTTTCTTAATTTGTTCTCTTACGTCATCGGTTAATTCTGGAACCTTTTGCTTTTTCTTTTTCATTGCGCGACGTTCTGCGCGATTTCGCGGCTGAAAAAGACCCATCATCTTATCTAATTTTTCATCAATTTCTTTTTTAAATGCTTCTTCATCAAAATTATCTAAGCGTTCTTGTTCTTCAGGCGTTAATTGTAGTTTTTCCATAATTAACCTCCAGCTTTAATGTTATATCCATAATTTGTTGTATCAAAGAATTCAATGTAGTATTTTTCTTTTTCATTTAATTCTTCTTTATTACAATAGCAGATTTTTTCAAACGTAAAGTTCCAAAGTCCTTCTTCTAACATAATGTGATGGAAGCGTTGGTCTGCGATTGTGCTAATACCAATGGAACTTTTAATGTGGTCGCATAGACGGCTTTTAATCTTTGTAGATTTACCAATGTAAGCTTTACCATTGGATATGTTAGTTATCTTATAAATTCCAGGCTCATCTTTTATTTCTGCGCGTTTCATTAGCTCTTGGACTGGGCTTTGTATATAATTAGACCAAACAAGTTTAGGAATAACATCTTTGTTATTAACGTGTCGCGCAACTTCATTAAGCAAGAAATCAATATCATTTATATCTTCTTTTGAAAGTTGAATACAATAGAAAAGAGTTGAATGCTTTTCTTTTTCTAATACCTTGAAAGGTTGAAGTAAACTTTGATATTCTTCTTGGCGGCGAAAAAGCTTATAATCCATAACTTCAATCTCATTGCCAATCATTCTTTCTTTTTCGCGCAAATCTTCATCTAAAATGCTTTTCTTATTTTCAATATTTTTCTTATATTCATCTAATGAATATTGTGCTTTAGTTTTTTCTGTATCAAGTTTAGCCGCGAGTTCTTTTTTTGAACTCTCCAAACTTTCTGCAAGTTGTTGCTTCTGAACTTTTAAATCATCAATACAACGCTGAACCGCGACACGATAATTGTCTTCAGCTTGCTTAATAGCATCAGATTTTTGTTCTAATTCATCCTCTAATCTATTACGCTCATAGCCTAATGTAACTATTTGTGTTTGAAGTTTTCCTAATTCACTTTTGTCTAAATGCTGTTTTTTGAAGAGCATAACTCCCAAAATAACAACAATAATTCCCAATCCAATTAAACCATAAATCATTCATTTCACCTCTTATTTTATTATAACATAAAATAAGATAAAAGTCAAATATTTAATTTTGTTCCGTAACAGAAATAAGTTGATAAAAGAAATTTCTTTCCTCTTGCGGCTTAACCTTATTGAATGTATACATTTTTACAACTTTTTCATCTGATTGAATTGTATTTATTTCATAATAGCATTTTCTTTTAAAAGTAAGAACATAACCTTCTTTGCTGTAACAATTATCTTCAGATGTTATCAATTCTGGGGCTTTGGTATTAGAAATACCAAAACAAAATTTATTTGTTTCTTTATCAATGGCATAGAAATAAACTTGTCCGGAACGATAAACTAATTCTTTGATTTCGTATTCCATTCACTCATCCTCCTTATTTATTTATATTATATCATAATTTTATTCAAAAGTCAAATGAAGAAAGTGCGGTATTAACCGCACTCTTCTACTATTTTATAATATTCTTTAAGTATTTCTTGTTGCCCTATCCAAGCATTTCCACCATTGACAGAAGATTTAAAATCATAATTTATAGAAGAAAAAATATTGATTAGTTCTTCTTTAGAGCGGATTCCTGCCTTAATATAATGTTCCGCTTTGGAGTTGGTTACCTCTTCAAGTTTTTTTACTTTTCCAGAATTTCCATTAATGGTAAAATCAGCTTCCTTTGAACCGCGGGGTAAAAAACTAAAGTCTTTTGTTGGTGGAAGCTTTTTCTTTCGTAAATTGTAAGAAATATTTTGTTTAGTCCAAATATAAAAACTACAAGGAACTTTATATTCTCCTTTATCAGTATTAAAAAAACTTTTTTTCCCTTCTAATTTATATTCACAAATTAGTTTCCATTCTGCGGGAAATAATGATAAACTTTGATTAGACAACTTACTAAATATATCGGGTAAAATAAAAGCAATAGTTTCTGCACCAATTTTTTGTGCTTGCTTAATAAACGCTTTAGCCAAACTACTTCTACTTCCAAAAGGTGGATTACCTATTACCAATATTTTTTTATTTTTAATTGGTTCAACTTTAAACCAGTCTTGTTCTATAATATTATCTGCTTCAGGGGCAATATCATAAGCAATACAATTTAGTTGATTACTAAAAGCTCCATCGCCCGCGCTCGGCTCTATAATTAAATCATACTGTTCTATATTAGGAACTAAAGATATACATTCTTTAGCAACTTCTAATGAGGTATAAAATTTATCTAATTCCATAAATCTTCCCTTTGGAGATATTTTTCTCTCCATCTAATAGTTTTTTTATTTTTAAGATTATAGACTGGAATTGTAATAGAATATTCTATATTACTATTATTTTTATTTGCTTTAATTGTTCCATAAGTGGCCGAACCAAATGATTTAACTTCTTCTTCCATTTCTTGATGAGATAACTTAAAGAAAAGAGATTTGCTTATATCTTCTTCATTTATAAAGAAGCAATAATAATAATCAATCTTTTGCCACAATCTTATTTGCCGAATATTTAAATTATCTCCCTTATTAGTAAAAGAAGTTTTAAATTCATAATAAATATTTTCTTCATCTTTAGCATCTCCACGATTTTCTGTTGCGGGAACTGAGGTAAAATTAAAATAGGAAAATAGATGTTTATCACTTAGTGGCGCCTTAGACTGAACCGAATATCCTGAGATTAAATTATAAAATACTTTATTAGAAGAAATATTTACAACATTTTCTTCATCCTTGTATTCTTTAATCATAGTAAGAATTTTATTAGCTTTTTCTAATTCTTGTAAATATTTATTTCTAATTTCGGCTATATTCATAATTACTCCTAAAACTATAGTTCTATGTTTTCTTATATAAGAATTATAACATAGAACTATAAACAAGTCAAGTAATTATATTAACCGCATTTACTCCATCCGCAACTCGGACAACTTACGCAACCACCAATATGTTCTACGGGTTCGCCGCATTCTGGGCACTTAGTAAGTTGATTTGAGTTTTCTACTTTAGGTTGCTTATTTTCAGTAACAATAGGAGAAGAGGCCATAATGTTTTCTACTACTCTATCATTCTTAATTTCTTCCCGCATCTCCGTCCACATATCCTTTAAAGCATAGGCTACAGCCGCGGGGCAACAATTACCTTTGCTGGTATCTTTCTTTGTTGCCTTTCTAACTGCATAAGAAGGACAAGTAACGCAACTGTTTAGTTGGTCTGTGATGTCGCCAATAGCTACACCTGCACGTGCTGCAATAGAAATCATACGGCTTAGACCATTCATAAAAGAGGCACAACCTCCCTCCGAACCTTTGGAAAGGTAAACTTCACGAAGGTCACCGCAGTAAGGGTCAAAGTAGGCCATGATATGTAACGACCCGCAACCCGACATGATTTTACGCTTCTTACCAATTAGGTCATCACTTACTGTAATTACTTCGCCGCGTTGGGGTTGGGTGGGCGTAGAAATTTTAAGCTTTTCTTCTTTTTTATCTTCTTTTTTTGTAATAAGAATACCTGGTCTTAAATCATTTGGTCTAAAAATAGTAATACCTTTAATTCCTAAATCATGAGCCATCATATAGACATTTTTCGTATTTTCAAATGAATAATCAGTTGGAATATTTATAGTTTTACTAACTGACATATCTATATGTTTAGCAATAACTCCAAGCATAAGTAAGTGGTCTTCAACGCTCATATTCATTGCAGTTACAAATAAATCTTCATACTCTTTAGGAGAGCCGCAATTTTTCCAAAGCGCATAAGCGAAATCTCTAATTTCTACAGTCTTTATATCTTCTTCAGCCTGGCCACCAATTTTAATTTTTCTTTCATAATTTAAAGAAAAAATCGGTTCAATACCAGAAGAACAATTGTTTCCGAAGGTAAGAGATAATGTTCCGGTTGGAGCAATACTCATAATTTTAGCATTTCGTAATCCATATTTTTCAATATTTGATAAAGTTTCAGCCCAAACTTCATCTTCACGCATACGCTTCATATAACCGCCTTGTAAAAACTTTTTTCTATTCCATTTAGCAAAGCATCCTTTTTCTTTGGCGAGTAAAGCCGAAGCGTTAAAAGCACGAGAAGAAATAAAATTCATTAAGTAATCTACAAAATCTCGTCCTTCTTGAGAATTATACTTATATCCTAACATAACAAGCATATCAGCCAACCCTGTGACTCCAAGCCCAATGGTTCTAAAATTCATTTGATAATTTTCATAAACTTTTGCTGGAAAAATATTAGCATCAATTACTTCATCAAGCATTTTTACTGCGGTTGAAATAGTTTTTTCTAATAGGGGCCAATTTACATTAGCTTCTTTTGTAAAAGGCATTTCTACAAAGCTTACGAGGAAAAGACTTCCTAGGTTACAAGCTCCACCATATTCCTGAGGATTGGAGCGGACTATGCCCGCGAGGTACTCGCTGCAGGGGTTGGTTGTAGTAATAGTTTCTTCATACCAAATATTATTATCGCTATTTAGCGTGGAGTAGGCGAACACGCCTGGTTCTCCCGTATCATAAGCTTTACGAATAATTAAATTCCATAGTTCATTAGCATCAACTTCTTTTTTAATTTTCCATTTCTCTTCATCTTTTATAATATAACCATTTTCATCATAAACTGGAAAATGTAGCCATATTTTTTTATGCTCTCTTACTGCTGTGTAAAAATCATCATCTACCATAACTGAAAGATTAAAATGATTTAAATGGTTGCCATCATAAGATTTTGCTTTTATAAAAAGTTCAATATCTGGATGATAAATATTTAAAATACCCATGTTTGCTCCGCGCCTTGAACCTTGAAGAATTGTAGCAGTTTGAGCGTTAAATACATCCATAAAAGATACTGGGCCTGAAGCTATGGCATCATTTGAAGTTGGTGTGCCCGCGGGACGTAAATATGAAAAATCATATCCAATGCCGCCGCCGCGCTGGTGTGTAGTCGCGCCAAGCTTTACAGCATCAAATATTTTTCCAAGGTCATCTTGAATTGGAGGGGCGGTAAAGCAATTATTTAAGCCTAAATCTCTACCAATACCGGCATTACTCATTGTCCGTCCGGCGGGGAAAAAATAACCATTTCTCATTACTTGTAGAAATTCTGCTTCATCTTCTTCTGTTTGACTAATATACGCAGCAACACGTTTAAAATTATCATCTACACTTTCATTATTTTTTCTATATCTATCTTTCCAAATATTTTCAAAAATTTCATTTACGAAATATCCTTCGCCCATTCTCAACCCTCCACAAGTTTTTTTCCACAATAAGGACAATATTCGCTCGTCATCACAAAAGCGTGTTCTTCATCAAAATGTGGACATTGTAGTTGCAAATCTCGTAGTTGCCGCCGCAGTTCTCTAATTGTATCTTTTTTTTGAAAACCTTCTAAAGCGAACAATAGCTCTTTTTCCAAATCCTTTCTCTTTAAAGCAATCTCATAAGCAGTCACAGTTTCCATCTCCCTCCATAAACAATAGAATTAAAGCTTACCTTGAAAATAGCTTTTTCATCTCTATAAATATTCATAAAACGTTCATACTCTTTTTGTTCTTCACTTTTATCTTTTTCTTTTTCCTTAATACTAAAGGTATCTAAAATGGTTCGTTCCGCATTACTTTCTTTTCCAGTAAATGTTCTGCGACTCCAAATTTCTATTTTCTTTGAAAGATTATACATAGGATTTTTCTCACCAATGCGCGGTTCTATAAACTTAATTTTAATTGGAATACTATAATTCCAAAATAGATAAAGTAAGTTCATAGTGTAGATAAAATCAAAATAGAACTGCTTATCTGTTCCCTGTTCGCGGCCCAAAGGCAAGTAAATATTTGAAGTCTTTACTATTTCACTTAGCAGCTTATTCTTATATTTCTTTAACATTATCCCAACCTCTGTTAATGGAATAGGAAGGTTAAGAATAATGTCGTTAGAAGAAGAAAAACCATCAAATTTTCTAATTTGAAAAAATTGACTTAAAGTTTTACATTCAGTAGGATGTATTAAACAAATCGTAGAAGGATTGTGACTCATAATACTTTCAAATATTTCTTGCCAATCTTCGTAGAAAATATTTTTATCATAGATGTAAACTGGTTTTCTTTTCTGTATAGGCGGAATAGGTAACTTATTTTTGCCCGCATACATTCGGTAATAAGTGCTATCCAAAAAATTATTTATTCTTTTTGATTTCATTCCTTCGTCATATTTTTCTTGTAAAAAAGATTTATATAACGCCGTTCGCGGCAATGTATAATCTATAATTTCATTTTCAAATGGACGATATATTCCTCTTGTAAAGGCAGTCCCGCCATAAATTACATTCTTTGCTTTTTTATAATTAGACGCGATTTCATTAGATGTTTCTCCAAAATAATAAATCTTTTCATAAGCATCTAAATCATTTTCCTCCAAGGTGAGGAGCCTACAAAATTGTTGCTCCTCAACCTTGTAATAAACGCCTAATTTACATATTTCCAAATTAGGAAAGTGTAATGTGGCGGCGGTGCTACGAAGAATGTCCGTGTCTACCAAACCAATCATTTTACACCTCTTGGCGTTCATACTGTAATACAATCCCGCCATCATCTTTTATTTTAGTTATTTTACTAATAACTGGATAAATACTATCTTTATATTTTTTAGGAATAAGATTAGAACCTCTTCTTATGCCTTGAACCATTAGTAACGTTCCACGTTGGAACCAGCTTTTTTCAATTACTTTTTTCTTGCCATCTTCTCCAACTACTGAAAGTTGTTTATCATAAAGAGCAAACTGATTTTTATAAATTTTTACAGTTACAACACCAGTTTGGGTAAGTAGAGTAATTGTATTTTTGGTTTTATTCTTATCAATAACTACCCCACCAAAAGTATTAAGTTCGTAAATCTTAATCGTGCCACCATCTTTCGCGGGAAAAGTTCGCGCAACTTTGGGTTCATCTGGGAGCTTGAAAAAGTCTGTAAATCTAACATTACAATAATCTAATTCGTGCGGATGAGAATAAAAGCTTAAAGAAGACATTTCCCATTTGCTTATATTTCCTTCAGCATACTTATCTTCATTCTCTTTATAATAAGAATAATTCAAAGCATTTAGCATTTCATCCTTATGCTCTTTTAGATAAACTCGCATAGGTTCCATACTCTTTGAATAGATTTTATCCCAAACTTTTTGAGATATTTTATCTCCATCGTAGGTATCATCCAAATCAAAATGTTTAGAGATAAACTCCATCGCCGCATCATTTAAGTTGTAATATTCTCCATTTTTATTCTTCTTTAAGAACTTGTTAAAAGAGAATAGTTGTGCGTAAAACTTCATTTCTTCTGGAATTAGGCGACGCTCAATTAAAGAAGGCATATTTTGTAATGTTAATCTTTCTTTTTTATCACTAATCACCTCAAGGTAGTCCCGCATAATTTCAGTTCTATCTTTATGCTCTAAGGCATCAAATGCTCCGCATTTAATAAGATTTGTCATTTGTATCTTATTAGTTTTTACTTTAGAAACAAAATCGTTCATAGAACTATAAGGACGATTAGCAATAATATTATTTACTAAATCTACTGATATTCGCGTAATGCCGCGAAGGCCATAAAGAATGGTATTTGTTTCTACAACAGGAGTAAATGTAAATGTTGATGTATTTATATCCGGTGGATTTACATTTATTCCATAAGTTTTAAACTTACCAATGGCAGTGGCAATGCGGCCATAGTCTACTGTTTTAATTTTCTTTTTCTTTTTTGCGCTTCTATCTGGTAAATCTTCATATTCATATTCTTCCCATTCTTCTGGTTCGTAGATAGATACTAATTCTTCTTCTGGTTCGGTATCTTGTTCTGGTTCTATTTTAATATCGCCATCTTCATCTAATTCTTGAATACCCGCGCTATCTACAATTAGATTTGCTGTATTCCAGAAAATAATAGGATAAGTATATGCTAAGTTCATTTCTTGAAGTCCGATGATGGAGTAAGCGAGTGTGTGGCTCAAGTTGAACCCGTAGCCACGACTTAACGCTATTTGTTTATTCCATATATAATTACAAAATTCTTTATGTAATTTCTTTTCTTCTACTCTATTAAAAAACTGTTTTTCTATGGCTTCATATTCTTTAGGATTTTTCTTTGCTATAGATTTGCGAAGTTTATCTGCGAACTGTAAGTCCCATCCTCCGCATTCTGGTAATTGAACCAGCTCCATAAATTGCTCTTGCGCGATACACAGACCAGAAGAAATATCCAACTGTTTATGAAGAATGTTTCTTTCTTCTTTAGTCAACCCATACTCTATCATTTCCCGCTCAAACTCGTCTTTATTTTTTCTAAAACGAGTATATTTTTCAAGTGGAGTTTCCGCGCCTTTTTCTTGAGCCATAAGACGAATAACAGAATTTAGAGTTGCCAAGTCATCCACACTATTTGGTTCTGTTAAAGCAATACCTCTAATACCACTTTCTTGTTCCATTTGGAACAAACTTAATATTTTGTGTTGCTTTACCATACTCCACATTTCAGGCTCATCTCTTTTAATCTTGTAGACACCCAAAACATTTTCATATGTTTCTCTTAGTGTTTTTTTTCTTTCTATATAGTTTTGTTCTAATAAAAGCTCCAAACAAGTTTGTATTCTATCAGCACTCTCAATAGAAAGAAGGTCAATCTTAATTAGACTTAACTTTTCCAAATCGTGTAGCTCAAATTGACTAATTAATGTCCCATCAGGCGCGCGCATAAGAGCACAAGTATCTGTAAATGGTTTGTCCTCAAATACAATACCGCCCGCGTGAATCAGTTATTCCTATGTTACCATAGGCCCAGACTATATCTTCATTTCTTTTATTTTTTCTTGTCGCAAAGCTTCAGCAAGCCGAAATGCTTCATCTTCGCCATATTTTTCAATAGAAAAACTTTTTGTATAACGTTTCTTATCTATACTCCATTCACAAATCCACGCCGCCTTAGCAATTCCAGGACGTTCATCTCGTCTATAAACGCCCCTTATTCCACTTTTATTTTCTTTTCGTGGCTTAGCGTTTATTGAGTTAACTGAACGAGAAGTAATTCTTAGATTAATTTTTCTATTGTCTAATGGATTTCTATTTATATGGTCTATTACTAATCCTTTATTAGTATTATTCAAAATATATTGATGTAAATATATCTTATTTAATTCTCTTGAATTAGATATAATTCTTATATCTTGTTCGTGTATTGATAATGTCCATT
>ERZ857629.3928-NODE-3928-length-12031-cov-2.583417_pt1 | contig 12031 bp, 13 predicted proteins | sample MGYA00519700_ERZ857629 | MGnify/ENA primary metagenome ERZ857629 (study PRJEB31778, sample SAMEA3449351) | human gut metagenome | biome: human gut; feature: human-associated habitat; material: faeces | place: United Kingdom | collected 2010/2012 ... | reverse complement strand
CCACGGCGTAAGCCGCGTGGACTGCGGCATTGCGGGCGGCGACACTGTTCAGGTCATTACCGCCAAGCCGATATACTGTTTCAGGCGCAGGGCCGATTTGCGCAAGTACTCCAAGATGATTCGCGACCTTAAAAAGGTATATCCGATTGCTCTGGTCGCGAAAAGCAAGATGGCCGAGATGGAACGCGAACTGATGGACATAACCGACAAAAAGGAGCAGCGGGCCTACATCCGTCGCGTCGAACGCAGCATAATGGCGGAGTATACGCCGGTGCTCAGACACATGACCACCTCGCAGGGCCGGATGCTCGTAAGGCTCATAGACCGCGAAACCGAGTATACTTCGTATCAGATAGTGAGGGAATTCCGCGGCGGTTTCGTGGCCGGATTCTGGCAGGGCATCGCACGCATATTCGGTCAGAATCTCAAAGACGAGTACGACGGAGAGGACCGCGACAAGGTGCTCGAACAGCTCATCCTGCTCTACGAAGCCGATTTGCTTTGATTACAGCGAGAGTTGTATTCCTCCGTAGACCGTCACGCCGGCCCTGTCGCTCGGCTTGGCCACGGTAATCTTGACGCTGGTCGTGGCCTGCGAGGGCAGACGGAACGGGCAGATGTCGAAAATAGCATCGCCGCCGTAAGAGTACAGGCTGCGGCCGGCATGCCGCAAGTCCGCATAGGCGTAGTCGCCCCAAAGATTTAATCTTATGCGTTTTATGAACACCACCGACGGGATTCCCCAGTCGGGATAGCACAGCGGAAGCTGATAGTCGAGGCTCGCGGCAGCGTATCTGTCGGCCGAGAAGTCGTAGACGACACCCCGAGGGAACAGCTCCTTGCGCCGAAAACCGTACTTGCCCTCACCCCACTCCTTCTGGCAGTTGGCACGTATGGTTATCGAGTGATGTGCGGCGATGCCCGGCAGATAGCCTGCCGCGAAGATGCTTCCAAGCGTTCGAAAATCGCGGTCGGTCGGGGAGGCGCTGACCGAGACGCGCAGCACGTATCCCCAGCGTGGCAGAAAGTCGCGGGCGGCCTGACGCACGTAGTCCGAGAATTGCAGCGATGCGGTAAGACGATGTACGCCGCGTGCATATCTTCCTCCACGCAGTGTGTAACCGTTTATATAGGTGTAATCGACGCTCGGAGTCAGGCGGCGGATGTGGTGGCCGGAACTCAGCAGCATGGGTACGGAGACGTAGGCCGAAAGGTCAAGGTAGTGTTTGTGAGCGGGCAGCGCCGCGACGGTGTCTATTTCGTAGAACGGAGCCGTGCTGCCGCCCCATTGTCCAGAGACGCCTATTTCGGGGCCGAGCCCCGAGTATTCGATGCGCCATCTGAGACGCGAACCTCTGTCTGTGGAGTACCCGTAGCTCAAAAACCCCGAACACGAGGAGAGCAGGTCCTGCGACATGACTGTCGCGCCTGCGAAACAGCCGTCCGTTTCGGGAACAATGGTGTACGGGTCGAACGCGAAAGGCATCCAGCTGTGCAGATTGAACAGCCGCGGCGCCTTTGCGAACCGTCGTGATTCGTGCTCTGCGGCCCGAGGCGTGCGTATGGTGTCTATATTCGGAACGTCCCATTCAGGCAGCGGAGCGTTTACGCGATTTACCGGCAGATTGCCCTCCGGCACCCGATAAAGGGAGTCGATGTTTTGCACCGCGAGCATGTAGCCGTCTTTTGTATAGGTGGTGATGGCGGCCTTTTTTCCGTCGGCAAGCGGAGCGGGCGAGAACCGTATTCCGATTCGGTTATCCGGAACTGCCGCCCGCTCGCTATGTCCAGCATGTGCGCCTCGTCCAAACCTGAGGCTATGGAGCCGAAGTAGAGACGTCCGCCGCCTGCACGGAGCGAACTCAGGGTGATGTGGCGCGGTTCGGTTACTGGCCGCCAGAGTCCGGTGTCGGCATCGGCCTGTCCGAGCCACATGCCGCCGTCGCTGAGCGCGATGAAGTAGAGGCGGCGCGTAATGTCGTCCCATGCCAGACCGTGGAGCGATACCGAGTCGGGCATCTGGATGATGCGCTGCTTTTCCGCCGGACGTTTTATGCCGTAGGTCCCGTCCGGACGGTAATCGACGCAAAACAGGCCGTCGTCCGTCGCGGTGGGGTACAGCAGATTGTCATTCGAGCGTATCGTCCTTTTCCGGTGCGTATCCAGATTCAGCGAACAGAGATTGGAGAGGACCTTTTGCTCCCACAGCGTGCTGCCTCGGTATTCTGTCCAGTAGAGCGTCCTTTTGTAGAGTATGGGCCGCGTGCTTACGAGGCCTGTATGCGCGAGCACGGTGCGGCTGCCGTTTGCGGCATCGACGACCGCTATCCGGTTGGTCCGGTCCATGTCTTCCAGCATGACTGCGATGCTGTCGCCGCCAATCGGCACGGGATGCGAATATTCCGTGTAGCTCTTTTCCGGAGCCGCGATTATCGTTGCGGAGTTTTCGTTCGCGGGCAGCGAATCCCACATGGCGTAGAGCCGGTCGAAAGTCTCGCGCATCAGTTTTCCGGTCGAGGTGCCGTAATGCCTGCGAAGCCGCACCGCCTTGGGGTTTATCATGTACGGATTGCGGGCGGAATAGCGAATCACGTCGTCCCACATTTCCATGCCGTAGAGGCATTGGCTGTAACGCACTATCTGGTATCCTAACTGGTAGTGGTCGGGAATCTCATGCTTGAAAGAGCCGCAGAACCAGCGGTCTATCTGCCAGCGGCGTTCGGGAATGCCGTCCATGGCGCGATAGCGCAGCGAGAAGGACGGTTGCAGGGCGCGGCCGAAGCTGCTCATCTGCGTTTCGGCCATTACGGCGTCGCCTTCTATGTACCAGATTGGAATCTGCACCAGACCGATTAGCGGAGCCTGCTGTCCCAGCACGTAGCCCAGAATGCGGATAAGGCCTCGGTTGATGTTGTTGTACTGTACGTTGTGGCGGTATTCGTGTGATGCGAGCTGTTTGAGCCACGGCTCGGAATAGGTATCGATGCTCGGCGCCGCTATTATGTCCATGCGTTTGGGCGCCCACATTACCAAGGCGTTCGAGCGCATGTTCCGGGTGTGCATCACCACGGGTGTGTGCATCGGCCCGTGCCGATAGCCGTAACCTATGCTGCTGCGGAGCGTATCCAAGAAAAAAAGCATTTTCTCGGCCTGCCTGCTGCCGTCTTCGGGGTATATCATCCGCACGGACTCGGTCTTGATTTGCCGCCAGCGGACCGAAGCCGGAGAATCGCCCCAGCTGTAATACTGGGCCGATGCCTCAGCGGCAAGACACAATGCCAGCACGGCGAGTATGGCATGCAGCCTCCTCATCGCATCACACCTTTTTTGCCTTGTATCCGGCTTGGACCAGAAGCTGCGTGACGCGGTCGCGGCAGTCGCCCTGAATGATTATCTCCCCGTCCTTGACCGAACCGCCCACGCCGCATTTGTTTTTCAGCATGCGTCCGAGACTCTGCAAATCTTCCGTCGAGCCGATAAAGCCGCGCACTAATGTTACCGGCTTGCCGTTGCGTCCCTTGCTTTCGCGCCAGATGCGCAGGTCCTGTTTTTCGGGCGGCAGCGTGTCGGGCTCCTGCTTTTGTTCGGTTCTATATTCGAAGTCGGGATTGGTGGAGTATACCATTCCCAGACGCGCTTTCCAGTCGTTGTCTTTTGCGCTCATGGTGCGGAATTCTTTTTTACGGTCTACAAATTTATGTACTGCGCCTCTTTTTTCAAAATCCGTGCGGGTGTCGTGCCGCAGTTTCTGGCACCTTGTTTGCGTAATGAAGCATATGCAAAAACCAAAACAAAAACGATTATGAAAAAAAATCTGTTGCTTTTGATAGTATGTGCGGCGGCGCTGTGCGCTTGCGGCGGCAAAAAGGAGTGGAACGCATCGCAGCGTCAGCAGATGCGCGACCGTCTGAAAGCATACCGACAGTGGATTTATCTCAACGACATGACCGATGCCGAGTATATGGTTTTCACGGACGGCGTGGTGGGCACTCTCGAAGAGTATTACCCCAATTACGGGGTGCTGGTTACCTATCCGGCCGCGGACGACACCATTTCGCAGGTGGTCGTAACCTCAATCGTCGCGGACATAACCACCGACGCCCACAACATGCGTCATCTCTTCCCGTACAATCATCTGGTAAAACGCGGAATTTTGCCGCGCGGCATGACCCGCGACCAGCAGAGGTCTTATTATCGGTGTCTGGCGGACAAGATTAATGACGGCTATATCTCCATGCGCAGCTTCCTGTGGCAGGCCATGCAGGACAATGTGGATTCCACGCGCGTGGGCATGTACCAGAGGGGATGCGCACGGGAACTGTCGCTCGACGTGGTGTCGGATGTAGACAAGAATGCGACCGGCAGCCATGCCAAGAGCCACGATAAAAACCGTAAGAAGAAATAGCTATCCGCGGTAGAGGTTTTCTATCGCAAGGCCTAACCGCTCGGCTTTCCGGACCGTATAGCGCGTTCCGTTGCCGGAGCCGTCGCAGTAGCAGATAAGGGCCGAAGCGTACATGACGAGGTAGTCGTCCCTGCGGTAGTAGCATCCGCTGTAATAACGTCGGGAGAGGGTTATGATGACGTCGGTTGAAGCCGTCACGGAGTCGTACCGCCCGACGTTTTTTATTGTACTCCGATGTCCGTCGAACGGCACCACTCCGACCAGTACCACGTCGGCGTGGCGTGCTCTCAGTTCCGCCACCGCTTCCGCTGCGCACAGGTCGAATCCGTCGGCCATGCCGCACAGGAAAGTACGGTAGCCCTGCCGGTAGGACCTCTCGACGGCACTCCTGAGCGCGGCTCTGTCGCCGTCCCCGTCCGGATATGTCCTGTGGCCCGAAAAGGCGAGCGTGGTATTTCTGTCGAACATCTTTTTTCGGAATCGCGATTACAAATTTAGTAAATATTTGGAATCAAACTTGCTTGCAGACTCTGTACGTAGTTTTATGTTTCAAACATTAAAAAAGCGAAACGAGATGAAAAAAATGTGTTACAGTTTGTGCGCACTGCTGGGCGGTGCGGCAATCGGTGCGGCCGTGGCTCTGTTGCTGGCGCCGCAGAGCGGAGAACGCACCCGCAAGATGATTGGCCGGATGGTGGACGAAGGCGTCGAGAAAGCGAAAGAAGGGTGCCGCAAGATGCGTATGTGCGAGTAGATTCGGGATTTTCGCTTTGTTTTTAGACCAGAAATCCGTATCTTTGGCTCTGTCATGGATGCTTCGAGCCTCCGAGGCGCGGACGGACACCGGTCCGACAGGCCTTTCGACTTGGAACATCTTTCTGAAAAAGAAAACGGGTAAATAAAATTTCGGCCTATGAAAGATTCGTTTGCACTTTTGACCGCTTTTGTCGCAGGAGCTGCTCTGGGAGCGGCCGCGGCGCTGTTGCTGGCGCCTTCCGACGGCAAAACCTTGCGCGGGGAACTTCGCTCGCTGGCGGAGAAAAAACTGAAAGACTGCGGTGTTAATTCGGACTCGGCACCTGCCGGACCGGTTCAGGAGTAGCGGCAATGAGCGAAAAAAAGGATAAACCCACTTTGTCCGAAGAGTTGATTTCGTATGTCAATATGCGCATCGACTCGTTCAAACTGTCGCTGGTCGAGAATCTTTCGGTTCTGCTCAGCGGCGGCTTCGGCATTCTTCTGTCTCTGCTGTTCGTGTCCGTCGCAATGATGTGTTTCATCGCTGCGCTGACGGTCCTGATTGCTCGGGCGACAGGGTCCGTGCTCTGGGCATTGGTGATTGTAGGGGGTGCGTTTCTGATAATCTCCTTGATTGCCTTCCTGCTGCGCGACAGACTGATTGTCAATAGCATGGTTCGGATGTTCAGCAGAATGTTTTTCGAAAAAAACGATGACGACGATGAAGATACTGCACTCTAATTCCGAATACGCCGCCATAAGTTCGATAGGCGAACTGCGCAGGGCGCGCCGAAAGTTGAGGCTTCGCATCGCACGCTCCGAAAACAGGATAGAGCTTCGCTCGCACCGGCTTCTGTCATTCGACTCGGTCGTAGCGTCCGTCGTCTCCCGCATCGCTTTCGTAAAGCAGTCGGTTGCCGGCATCGTGGACGGTTACACGGCTATCCGCGATTATATCCGCTCCTGTCGTGAGAGACGCGACGGCGCGACTGGCAGCGATGCCGCACGTTCAATCGAGCCGACGGCATCAGGCTCCGAGGCCGAATAGGACATCACGCTCGGACGAAATCTAAAATCCCCGTCGAATGATTCCGACGGGGATTTTTTTGCAGTTACGGTTCGGCTCCTTTTGTTCGTTTGGCGGCGATTGCATATATTTGTCTTCCGATTATTTCAACAGAGAAAAACATGGAGGACAACAAATTCGGTCTCGGCACCAAGTGCGTGCAGGCCGGCTGGCAGCCCCGCAAGGGAGAATCGCGGGTCTTGCCTATCATTCAGAGCACAACGTTCAAATACGATACGAGCGAACAGATGGCGCGTCTTTTCGATTTGGAGGACAGCGGCTATTTTTACACCCGATTGCAGAATCCCACATCGGATGCCGTTGCGGCGAAAATCGCCGCTTTGGAAGGCGGAGTCGGAGCCATACTCACCTCGTCGGGACAGGCAGCCAATTTTTACGCCGTTCTGAACATCTGCTCGGCCGGCGACCATATCGTCAGTGCGACGGACATCTACGGCGGAACGTTCAACCTTTTCGGCGTGACGCTGAAAAAGATGGGCATAGATGTGACATTCGTCAATCCCGACAGTTCGGAGCAGGAGATTTCCGCGGCTTTCCGTCCGGAAACCAAGGCTCTTTTCGGCGAGACGATTTCCAACCCGGGCGTCGCGGTGCTGGACATCGAGAAGTTCGCCCGCATAGCCCACTCGCACGGCGTGCCCCTTATCGTGGACAACACGTTCGCCACCCCGATTTCTTGCCGTCCGATAGAGTGGGGCGCCGACATCGTGACCCATTCGACGACAAAGTACATGGACGGTCATGCAACCAGCGTCGGCGGAGCGGTAGTGGACAGCGGCAATTTCGACTGGACGGCCCATGCCGAGAAATTCCCGGGCCTTACGACGCCCGATGCTTCGTATCACGGATTGACGTACACCGAGAGCTTCGGCCGTATGGCATATATCGTCAAGGCTACGGCGCAGCTGATGCGCGACTTGGGTTCTTCGCCCTCGCCGCAGAATGCCTTTCTGCTCAACATCGGCCTCGAAACGCTGCATCTGCGCATGCCGCGCCACTGCTCCAATGCCCTGCGGGTGGCCGAGTATCTGAATTCGCGCAAGGACAAGGTGGCTTGGGTGCACTATTGCGGACTGAAAGGCGACAAGTATTACGATCTGGGGCAAAAGTATCTGCCGCATGGCTCCTGCGGCGTGTTGTCGTTCGGACTGAAAGGCGGCCGCGAGGATGCCATACGCTTTATGGATTCGCTGCGTCTGGCTGCAATCGTCACGCACGTGGCCGATGCACGCACTTCGGTGCTGCATCCTGCCAGCCACACGCACCGGCAGCTCTCCGACGAGCAGCTCCGTCAGGCTGGCGTGGCTCCCGACCTTATCCGCTTCTCGGTCGGCATAGAGGATGCTGACGACATTATAGCGGACATCGAGCAGGCCCTTGCCGTGTAGCAGCCGGATGACCCACGGGCTTTTCATGATATGGCGGCTCCCCTCGACCCGACTTGCGGCGAGGGGAGTGCTTTTTTGCCGTTTTTTCCATGCAGTATTGCGGAAATGCAGGTGCGGTTCGGGCTGTCGTTCGGCGGGCGGGTGTGGAGGCCGGAGAGAATGCAACGATGCCGCATCGGAATTTGCGAGCGGGGAGGGGCGATTTGCGATAGTTCAGCCCTCGATTGCTGCGAGAATGGAGCGGGTGTCGTAGCCGCATTCGGCCGTAAGTTCCGCAACCGAGCCGTGTTCGATGAAACGGTCCGGAATTCCGAGCCGCACTACCGTGCAATCGTATCCGTTGTCGGCCAGAAAGTTGCGTATGGCGCTGCCCATTCCGCCGCGAAGCGCTCCGTCTTCGACCGTTATGACGCGGCTGAAATTTCGGCCGATCTCGTGCAGCAGCTCTTCGTCCAGCGGTTTGGCGAACCGCATGTCGTAATGCGCGGCGTCGATACCTTGTGCGGCAGCCAGCTCGACGGCTTTTGCCGCAGAATTGCCGACCGGACCCAGTGTCAGTACGGCCACGCCGCTTCCTTCGCGGAGCCGCCGTCCCTTGCCTATCGCCATACTCTCGAACTCCGCTCCGCGCCACTCGGCGCCAGCACCTCTGCCGCGGGGGTAGCGTATTACGAACGGCCGGCCGGAAATCGAGGCCGTGTACATCATGTTGCGCAATTCGAGTTCGTCGAGCGGCGAAGCTATCACGATATTGGGAATGCACCCGAAATAGGCGATGTCGAAAGCACCGTGGTGTGTGGCGCCGTCCTCGCCAACGAGTCCGCCTCGGTCCAGACACATGACCACGCCAAGATTCTGCAATGCGACGTCGTGTATGACATTGTCGAAAGCGCGTTGCATGAACGTGGAATATATGTTGCAGAAAGGAACGAGCCCTTCCGCCGCCAGACCCGCGGAGAAAGTCACTGCATGTCCTTCTGCGATGCCCACGTCGAAACATCTGTCGGGCATGCGCTCCATCATCATGTTCAGTGAGCAGCCCGACGGCATGGCCGGCGTGATTCCGACGATGCGGGAGTCACGTTCGGCGAGCTCTATTATTGTCTGTCCGAAGACATCCTGATATTTGTCCGGCAGAGACGCATCCGAGACTTCGAGCCGCTCGCCGGTTTCCGGATTGAACCGCCCGGGCGCATGCCACAGGGCCTGATTTTTTTCGGCCGGAGCATACCCCTTGCCCTTGACGGTCATGGCGTGGAGCAGTTTGGGGCCCGGAATCTCTTTCAGGTCGCGCAGGACCTTGACCATGCTCTTTATGTCGTTGCCGTCTACCGGTCCGAAATAGCGGAATCCGAAGCTCTCGAACAGATTGCTCTGCTGCAAAAGCCCGTGCTTTATGGCGTTTCCGGTTTTGCGCAGAAAGCGGTGCACGGCCGACTGCGGCGGAAAAGCGTTCCAGAGCCGCGTCTTGATTTTATTGTAGCGGCGCGAGGTGGTGATGCCGAGCAGATAGTCTTTCAGCGCACCGACATTCTTGTCGATGGCCATGCGGTTGTCGTTGAGCACGACCAGCAGATTGCTTTTGGCCGCTCCTGCGTTGTTGAGCCCCTCGAAGGCCAGTCCTCCGGTCATGGCCCCGTCGCCGATAACGGCTATCACGTTGCGGGCCAATCCCTGCAACTTGTCCGCTTCGGCCATGCCTAACGCGGCAGATATGGAAACCGAAGCGTGTCCGCCCACGAAAGCGTCGTAGGGACTTTCGCTGCGGCGCGGGAATCCTCCGATGCCGCCCTTTTTGCGGAGCGTCGGGAAATCGTCGCGTCGGCCCGTTATGATTTTGTGGGCATAGGCCTGATGCCCTACGTCCCAGATGAGACGGTCGTCGGGCGTGTCGAAGACGTAGTGGAGCGCGACGGCGATTTCTACGGCCCCGAGGCTCGCGCCCAGATGACCCGAGTTGTCGGCCAGACAGCGCACGATGAAATCTCGCACCTCGGCACAATAAAGCGGCAGCTGGTCGAGCGTGAGTTTTTTCAGCTCCGACGGGCTATTTATTTCATTCAGAAAACGATAAACTGGTCTCGACATTGCCGTCCGATTCTCTTGCGGTTCACAAAGGTAGGCAAAATATTGCTCAATTTCCAGAAAAAACAGTATCTTCGCCTTTGATAAGAGAATGCCGAAGATGAAAACAGCGTATAAAATACTGATGACGTGTGTCTTGTGCCTGTCGATAGCGTCTTGCGTACCTACGCGCAAGTACGATTCGATGCGTGCGCAGGTGATGCGCTACGAATCCGAACTGGACCGTGCGGCCCGACATATGGACAAGCTCGAAGCCCGAAACGACAGTCTTTTCTCGGTGACGGAGGCTCTGGCGTCCGATACGGCCCGTCTCGCCTCGCAGACGCGCGAATTGAATGGCCGGTATGCCAAACTTCTGGCCGACGGTTCGGCCGAAGCGGCCAGAATGCTGCGGCAGTTGGAGCAGAGCCAGAGCGAGCTGGCCCGACGTTCGCAGCGTGTGGACGAACTCGAACAGCTTCTCAGCGCACGCGAACAGAGCATCGAGTCGCTCCGCAGTTTAGTGGCCGACGCACTGCTCGGGTTCGAAGGCAAGGGGCTTACCGTCTCGGTTCGGGACGGCAAGGTGTACGTGTCGATGGACGACAAGCTGCTGTTCCGTTCCGGCAGTTTCGAGATAGACCCGCGCGGAGCCAAGGCCGTGAGGGATTTGGCCGAGGTGCTGGCTGCCAACCCCGACATCAACGTGATGGTGGAGGGGCATACGGACGATGTCCCGTACCGCGGGCAGGGACAGCTCAAAGACAATCTGGACCTTAGCGCAAAGCGTGCCACTACCGTCGTCAGGCTTCTTTTGGAAAACGAGGGCATCGCCCCCGTGCGTATAATCGCGGCTGGACGCGGCGAGTCGCTGCCTGTGGCCGAGGGCAAGACCGAGCAGGCCCGTGCGCAGAACAGGCGCACCGAGATTATCCTGACGCCCAAAATCGACGAACTCTACAAACTCATCAATCAGTAACGGACATGAAATACAAACGCATACTTTTGAAACTCAGCGGCGAATCGCTGCAAGGCAAACAGTCTTACGGACACTCGTCGCAGGTGCTGGCCTCGTATGCCCGACAAATCGGGCAGGCGGCCGAAAGCGGCATACAGATAGGTATAGTTATCGGAGGCGGCAACATCTTTCGCGGCCTGAGCGGTGTGAGCAAAGGCTTCGACCGCGTCAAGGGCGACCAGATGGGAATGCTCGCCACGGTGATAAACTCCCTTGCTCTGCAATCGGCTCTGGAAGCCGAAGACGTGAAATGCAAGGTGCTTACCGCAATCCGCATGGAGCCGATAGGCGAGTACTACTCCAAGGCCAAGGCCATAGAGTATCTCAACGAGGGGTATGTGGTAATCATCGGCGGAGGAACCTCCAATCCGTACTTCTCGACCGACACGGCATCTGCCCTGCGCGGTATCGAGATAGAGGCGGACATAATGCTCAAAGGCACCCGCGTGGACGGAATCTATACGGCCGACCCCGAGAAAGACCCTTCGGCGGTGAAGTTCGATACGATAACTTTCGACGAGGTGTACGGCCGCGGACTCAAAATAATGGACCTTACGGCATTCACCCTCTGCAAGGAGAACCGCCTGCCCCTGCTGGTGTTCGACATGGACACGGAAGGAAATCTGGCAAAGGTTTTGAACGGCGAAAAGATAGGAACCGTCGTTTCCGTAGACTAAATTCTTGTAAGGCCATGAAAAAAATCGCGATTATCGTCTTCCTGCTCTTCTGCGCGTCGGGACTTAGGGCGCAGGACCCTTATCAGAAAACCACTCTCGTAAAGACGGGAGACAGGATGCCGGCTTTTACGGTCGAGATGCTGGACGGGAAAACGCTCGCCTCGGAGCAGCTCGCCGGCAAAGTGGTGCTGATAAACTTCTGGGCCACGTGGTGTCCGTACTGCATACAGGAACTGAACCACATCAAAGGCGGAGGACTCGGGCGGCAGATGCGTAATCCCGATTTCGTCTTTCTGCCCGTTTCGCGTGGCGAGAGCCGCGAAACAGTGAGTGCGTTCGTCGCAAAACGCGGCTATACCTTTCCCGTTGCGATAGATTCCGACGAGAAGATGTGGAACCTTTTCGCCACGCGGGCCATTCCGCGCAATTTCGTCGTGGACAAGAGCGGGGTGGTCGTATTCACAGGCGTGGGTTATTCCGCACAGGATTTCCAGCAGGTGAAAAAAGCCGTAGACAAGGCGCTCGAATAGACTGACGACCTGAAAAAAGATACAAACTAAATAAAAAAGGAAATTATGGAAAGCAAACAGATTCTGGACTCTGCCGAGGAGAAGATGAAAAAAGCCGTCGAATTTTTGAAGGATTCGCTGACCA
>ERZ857629.3926-NODE-3926-length-12038-cov-19.682300_pt1 | contig 12038 bp, 9 predicted proteins | sample MGYA00519700_ERZ857629 | MGnify/ENA primary metagenome ERZ857629 (study PRJEB31778, sample SAMEA3449351) | human gut metagenome | biome: human gut; feature: human-associated habitat; material: faeces | place: United Kingdom | collected 2010/2012 ... | reverse complement strand
CCAGAACATCAATATGCATTATTTAGACAAGGTGCTTCAAGACAACTAGATTATATAGTTAATTATTATCCTAAAGTTGAAGGGGTTGATACATATTTTATAACAGGTACTCATGATCAAACACATGCTAAGAATGGTGGATTATTTATGGGGCCAGCTATAGAAAGACTTAGACCAGACTTACATTTTATGGGAGATGATAAAGGAATATTTAGTCCTAAAGAAAGTCCTAAGACTCTTGAAGAAATGTATCATCCGGGTGGTGGATGTGCATCAAGTTTATCATATAAGATGCAAAAATATATAGATAAAATGGAACCGGGATGCAAACCAAATATACTTGGTAGTGGACACTTTCATCAAAGTCATATGATGGCATATAGAAATGTGATAGCATTCTTAATACCATGTTTAACTGCTAAAACTAATTTTGCTATAAGACAAGGACTTGAAAATACCATGGGTGCATACTTTATAGATATGTATGTTAACTCAAAAGGTGAAATTGAAATGTTAGAGTTTGAAGAAAAAAGATTTACACCTAAAGATTGTAAGAAAGATGATTTTTTAAAAACAAAACAACTAGTATTGAAAACAAAATAATATTGTGTTAAAATACATTTATTGAGCGATGATAGTGTGATGGTAAAGCACTTAGGCTATAAATTTAAAGTGATTCTTCTAGAATAAGTAAGGTGGAACCGTCCTTTAGGACCCTTACAATGTTTTGGAAGTTTTTTATTTATTGGAGGCGGTTTATGAGGATAGAAGGAATAAGACAATTAGATCAAAATTTTTATGATACTATTGTTGTACGTAATGGAGAAATCAAGGTAAATGGTAAAGTATTAGATACAGTTACACTTGGTAAAAGTTTTAGTGAATCATTACGAGGGAAAAGTGATGAAGAAATAAAAAATGCTGTTATAGAATATTTTCTAGAATATAATCGTATAAACTTTGTATCCAGTGATTTTAGTAGAATGAATGGTTCAATGTTCTATGTGGGCAGTCAAAGTGGAAAATTATTAATTATAGATAATGATGAAATGAGTGAAGGCAAAGCTAAAGTATTAAGAAGATATGTTAATGATAGAGATTCGTTTTTATATAATAATTGTGCTGATACTTATAGTATAAACACTAATTATGGAAGTACTAGTTCATATACTATTACAAGAGATGGTAATTTAAAATTTAATTTAGCTAGAGAAAGTACGGGAATACCTCAATATGAAAGCAAATTTTTAGAAAGATTTATTAACTATATTTTTGCAGATGAATATATAAGAGTTATACAAAGAGGTAATAAAGAATTAGAAGATGGAGTAGAACTTGTTAGTGATAAAAAAAGAGTTATTGCACGAGTTCTTACTAAAGATTTAATGAAGAAAGTAGAAGAACACAATCGAAAGTGTGATTTTGTTAGAAAAGAAAATGAAGATGCATTAAAAATGCAACTTAAAATGGAGGGATTTTAATGGAAAAGAAAATAACTATGGAAGAACTTACTAATTATTGTAAGAATTATGGATATATCTTTCAAGGAAGTGAAATATATGGTGGACTTGCTAATACTTGGGATTTTGGGCCTTTAGGTGCAATTCTTAAAAACAATATAAAGATGGCATGGACTAAAAAATTTATTCAAGAGGATGTTAATAATGTGGCTTTAGATTCAGCTATACTTATGAATCCTAAGACTTGGGAAGCTAGTGGACACTTGAAAACTTTTAGTGACCCACTAATTGATTGTAAACATTGTAAAACTCGTCATAGAGCAGATAAATTACTTGAAGATTTAGGAGTAGAAGATGCAGGAAAATTCAGTAATGAAGAATTAATGAATTATATTAGAGAACATAAAGTAGTTTGTCCTAATTGTGGTAGTAGTGATTTTACAGATATTAGAAACTTTAACTTAATGTTTAAGACATTCCAAGGAGTTACAGAGGACGCTAAAAGTACCGTATATTTAAGACCAGAAACTGCTCAAGGTATATTTGTTAACTTTAAGAATGTAGAACGTAGTATGAGACTTAAATTACCATTTGGTATAGCTCAAATAGGTAAATCATTTAGAAATGAAATTACACCTGGAAACTTTATATTTAGAGTACGTGAATTTGATCAAATGGAACTTGAATTTTTCTGTAAACCAGGAACTGAACTTGATTGGTTTAAACATTATAAAGAATATTGTAAAAACTTCTTATTAAGTCTTGGTATTAAAGAAGAAAACTTAAGACTTAGAGATCATGAAAAAGAAGAATTATGTTTTTATAGTAATGCTACTACTGATATAGAATATAAGTTTCCATTTGGATGGGGAGAACTTTGGGGAATTGCATCAAGAACTAATTATGATTTAACTCAACATATGAAAGTTAGTTGTCAAAGTTTAGAATATTTAGATCCTGAAACAAATGAAAAATATATTCCTTATGTAATAGAGCCATCACTAGGAGTAGAAAGATTATTCTTAACTATATTATGCGATAGCTATGAAAAGGAAAAATTAAGTGATACTGATGAAAGAGAAGTATTAAGATTGCATCCTTTCTTAGCACCAATTAAAGTAACAATACTTCCACTAGTTAAAAAATATCATAGTGAAAAAGCTATGGAAGTATATAAAGAAATGTCTAAACATTTTATGTGTAGTTATGATGAAACAGCATCTATTGGTAAACGTTATAGAAGAGCTGATGCAGTTGGAACACCATTCTGTGTTACTGTAGATGATGAAACTATTAATAATGGAACTGTAACTGTTAGAAATAGAGATACTATGGAACAAGAAACTATAAAATTAGAAGATTTAAGAAATTATATTGAAGAAAGAATAGAATTCTAGAAATTATATAATTTCTTTTTATGTAAAAATTTGTCATTTTTTCTTGTTAAATTTATTAATTTAATTATTGATACATATTCGTTATTGTGTTAAAATGGTATTGTAGTACGAGAATAAGGAGGAACACTTATGGGATTTATTAATAATATATTTAAACCTGAAGATGGTGAAGAATATACAGAAGAATATGATGCTAAAGAAACAAATAAAAATAAAAAAGAAGAATATAGAAATAAAACTATTTTAGTTGAACCTAGAGCATTCTCTGAAGCACAACAAATAGCTGATTATTTAAAAGCTAAAAATCAAGTTGTTGTTAACTTTAAGAGAGTTACTTCAGATGTATCAAAGAGAATCATGGATTTTCTTAATGGTATTATTTATGCAATTGAAGGAAGTATGCAAAAGTTAGGTCCTGGTATTGTTATTTGCGCTCCTAAAGGATTTGAAATTGAAGGAAATATAACAGAAGACGATACTAAGAAAACTAAAAAAGCTGATACTGGAGAATGGTAGAATAAAGTTTTAAAATATTAGAGGTGGAGCTTATGAAAAAGTTCGATACTGTTTTTCGTGGCTATGATAAGTACCAAGTTCAAAAATGTTTAGATGAAATAATAAATAATTATGAAGTATTACTTAAAAAAAGTCAAAAAACAGAAGATGAAAATAAAAAATTAGTTGAACAAATTGCTTACTATCAAAGAATAGAAGATACTATGAATAGAGCAATTTATACTGCTGAAGCAGCTGGAGATCAAATCAAAAGCAGTGCTAGACGTGAAGCAGAGTCTTTGGTTACTGAAGCTAGACATAACGCTAGTAGAATAATAAATGATGCTTTATTAAAAGCAGAAAAAGCTCAAAACCATGCAGACCAATTAAAGAGAAACACTAATATTTTAAAACGTAGATTAAGACAAATTATAGAAAATCAACTAGAAGTAATTGAAGAAATGGATAAAGTTGATTTTAATGATGTAGATAGCAAATACTAAGAAATCACTTTCTTAGTATTTTTTTAAGGAGTATATATGAAAACAAAGAATATAACATTAGTAGGTTTATTAGCAATTATAGTAATAGTTACAGTGTTTGTAATATTGTTACTTCCAGTTCTTTATAATTTAGTTAATGATTCTAAAAAGGAATTACTTGTTAGTGAGAGTAAGAGAGTATATAAAGAAGCTTCAATGAGATATGCAAGTGGAAACACTAATAAAATTGTTAGTTCAGAAGATGATACTAAATTACAATCTTTTAAAGATAATTTAAAGTACTGTATTATCTTTAATGATAATGGTTATATTGTTCATTTTAAAGTATCTGATGGAAATTGGATAATAGATTTAGATGATGACTATTCAATTGATAAAGTAACTATAGAAGATTTAAAAATAGGTAATTTAAATAATTATGAATGCAAGTAATAATTTTTAAAATTGTAAAATTATATATTATAGTATTTTTAATATGAATTATTATGTTATACTATTTAATGATAGGAGAATTAAAATTATGAAAAATAAAAAAGGTTTTACATTAGTAGAATTATTAGCAGTAATAGCGATACTTGCAATACTAGTTATAATAGCGCTTCCTAATGTAATAAGAATGTATACTGATGCTAAGAAAAACTCTTTTGTTACTGAAGCACAGAATCTTGCGAAAAATGTTGCCTCAAAATTTATGAGTGAGAATATGAAAGGTAATCATATAAAAGTTGTAAGTAATAAAGAAAATTCACTTGATATGTCTAGAGAAAAATTAGAATATAATTTTGAACTTGATAATAATGGTAAAATAAAAAATATGTTTATTTCTAATGGAACATATTGTGTATCAACAAATAAAGATTATACTCAAATAACAAAAGAAGATATAAGTGAAGAATGTTCTTATGATAAAACTGATAATATAGCAGGAACATTAATGAAAGATTTTTATACGAATAGACTTTCAGTATATTCTATATCATTTTATAGTGATGGTAGAATAATTGAAGGATCAGAAACTACTGATGTATCTGAAAAAAAAGATGGTTCTGTAAAAATGTATGTAACACAAAACACTGAATACACTTCATTAGTTGATTTAACTATAGTAGCAAATGGAAAGATTGCTTTTCCAGAAGATTCATCGTCTCTACTTAGTTTTTATGGAGTTCCTGGGCATGTTGGTCCTGAAAGTAATTTAAAGGTAATAGAGTTCAATGATTCGATAGACACTAGTAATGTAACAAATATGAGAGCTATGTTTGCATTTAATGATGTTGATAAATATGATTTTAGTTCTTTTAATACAAGTAAGGTGACAAACATGAGTAGTATGTTTGAACAATATAGAGATAATACAGGTCCTTTTGAATTTGATTTGAGTAGTTTTGATACATCAAATGTAACTGATATGAAAAATATGTTTTATAAATGTGAGACAACAGTTGGGTATGCTAGAACACAAGCTGATGCTGATAAATTTAATTCAAGTGATGGTAAACCTTCTGGCTTAACATTTACTGTTAAATAAGTCTTAGATAAGGAATATGAATTATATTCTTTATCTTTTTTATTTGAATATAAACTTAAAAAAATATTTTTGAAGTATTTTTTTACCTGCTTTAATGTGTTATACTATTTAATGATAGGAGAGTAGAAGTTATGAATAACAAAAAAGGATTTACATTAGTAGAGTTACTAGCAGTGATTGCAATTTTAGCAATATTAGTAATAATAGCACTTCCTAATGTAATAAATATGTACAATAAAGCGCAAAAAGAAACATTTTTAACAGAAGCAAAGAAAGTGTATAGTGAATCAGAAAAGAAGTTTATATCAAATTCTATAAGTAACAAGCAAACAAAAATTATAAATTCAGAAGATAGTACTAAACTTGATATGACAGGAAAGAAACTTCAATATTGTGTCATTTTAAATAGTAGTGGTAAAGTAACTGATATGAAAGTATCTAATGGTAAATGGATAGCAAGTTTAAATGGCAAAGCTGTTGAAGATTTAACTATAGATGATTTAGAAAATGGAAATTTAGATGATTATAATTGTGGGTCAAATGAGCCAAGTAATCCTGATAATCCTAATCAGCCAGATAAACCAAGCAATCCAGATAACCCTAATTATATTAATTGTACTTTTAATGGAAATATGGTACAAGGTGCCGAATATGTAAATGGACAATATACATATAGATACATGCAAAAAGTAGGATATAATGTTACTGAAAAAGGAATTATAACTTGGGTTAATATATCAACTGATGGCTGGGGAGTTAGTCTTACTGATAAAAATAGTACTGAAATGGTAAGCGGTAAAACATGCTCAACTATAAATAATAGACCAGTAGTTTCAATGTCTTATATGTTTTTTGATAGTAATGCTTCTACAGTTGATGTAAGTGAATTCGATACCAAAAATGTAGTTGATATGCAAGGAATGTTTTATGGCAGTCAAGCAACAGTAATAAATGGCTTTGAAAATTTTAATACAAGTAATGTTACAAATATGAGAGATATGTTTTATGATAGTAAAGTAGTAACTTTTAATTTAAGTAGTTTTGATACAAGTAACGTAACTAATATGAGGTATATGTTTTATAATAACAAAGCTTCAAAATTAGAATTAGCAAATTTTAATACTAAAAATGTAACTGATATGTCTGGTATGTTTTATCAAAGTAAAGCTTCTATAATTGATATAAGTGGTTTTGATACCAGTAATGCAACAAGCATGATTTTTATGTTTGGCAATGCTAAAAATCTTAAAACAATATATGCAAGTGATAAATTTGTAACTAACAAAGTTACTAGTAGTACTAATATGTTTTCTAGTTCGACTAATCTAGTTGGTGGTGCAGGTACTATATATAATAGTTCTAAAACTGATAAAACATTTGCAAGAATAGATGGTGGGTCTAGTAATCCAGGGTACTTTACTAAAAAATAAATAATTACAAAAAGGTTCGTAAGAACCTTTTATTTATGATAAAATAATTATGAAAGGAAATGTTATGAATTACATACCACTTAATATTAAAACTGAATATGATTTAATGAATAGTCTAATTAAAATAGATGATTTACTTTTGTATGCTGAAAGTAGAGAAGTTAAGGCACTTGGAATAACAGATTCATCTATGTTTGGAACTATGGAATTTATAACTAAATGTAATTTATGTGGTATTAAACCAATCGTAGGTTGCGAACTTATTATAGAAGATGCTTACGTTATTTTATATGCTAGAAACTATGATGGGTTAGTTTCGCTATTCAAATTAGTTTCTAAAAAGAATATAGATGGTAATATAACATTTGAAGATGTAAAAGAGTATATATCTAATTTAATAGTTGTAACAAGTATTAAACATTATGAAGTTGTATCTAAATATTTTCCTGATTGTTACTTAAAATTTCATAATGAGAAGACTAAAGAAGAAGCACTTAAACGTACTTCTAATATAGTATATATGGATTTAATTAGATATTTTGAACCTGATGATTTAGAGTATTTTAAATATATAAGATACATTGAAGAAGGCAAAACTAAAAATGAAAAAATAAATGTATATGAAAGCGGTTTTAAAAATAATATAGGAAGAGAGTATACTAAAAGTACTTTTGATTTTGCTAGTCTTATAAATATAGAATTTCCTAAAGTTAAAACACATATACCTGTATATAGAGAAGATTCAAAAGAATTTTTGTTTGCTCTTGCTAAAAAAGGATTAGAAAAAAGATTAAATGGAAATGTTCCTGATGTTTATAAAGAAAGATTAATGTATGAACTATCTGTTATTGAAAAGATGAACTTTATTGATTATTTCTTAATTGTATATGATTTTGTACTTTTTGCTAAAAGAAATAATATATTAGTAGGTCCTGGAAGAGGAAGTGGTGCTGCATCACTTGTAAACTATAGTCTTGGAATAATAAATGTTGATCCACTAAAATATAATTTAATATTTGAAAGATTCTTAAATCCTGATAGGATTACTATGCCTGATATAGATATAGATTTTGATAGTTTAAAACGTGAAGAAGTAATAAAATACGTAAGTGATAAATATGGACATATGAATACTGCTAGAATAATATCATTTAATACATTACTTCCTAAACAAGTTATAAGAGATGTATCCAAAGTAATGGAGTTAAATCCAATACTTGTTGATAATATATGCAGAACTATTAAAGATGAAAAGAATTTTGATGAACTTAAAAATAATTTTGAATTTAATAATATAGTTAGAAGAAATAATGATGCTTTATATTTAATAAAAGTATGTGACAAATTATGTGGTTTAAAGAAAAATACTAGTATGCATGCAGCTGGTGTTGTTATAAGTGATATTTCACTTGATGAAGTTATGCCTTTATATAAAGTTGGGGATACTCTTTTAACTGGATACTCAATGGAATACATAGAAAGTCTTGGACTTTTAAAGATGGATTTCTTGTCTATTAAAAATTTAAATACTATTTCAAATATTCTTGATGATATTAGAAGTGGTGGTAAAAATTTAGATATAAATAATATAGATTTAAATGATAAGAGAACTTTATATTTATTTAATAAAGCTTATACTACTGGAATATTTCAATTTGAAAGTAGTGGTATGAAATCATTCTTAAAAGAGTTAGAAGTTGATTCATTTAATACTTTGGTAGATGCGATTGCTTTATATAGACCAGGTCCTCGTGAGATGATACCTACATATATTAGAAGAAAAAAAGGCATAGAGAAAGTAACATACTTAATACCTGAACTTGAACCAATACTTAAAAGTACATATGGAATTATAATATATCAAGAACAAGTTTTAGAAATACTTAGAAATATTGGTGGATATAGTTATGCTGAAGCTGACATAATAAGAAGAGCTATGTCTAAAAAGAAAGAAAGTGTTATTGCTTCTAATAAAGATAAATTTATTAATGGAGTTATAACTCACGGACATACAAAAGAAGTTGGAGAAGAATTATACGAGTTAATCATAAAATTCTCTTCTTATGGTTTTAACAAATCACACTCAGTAGTGTATTCAGTAGTAGCTTTTCAAATGGCATATTTAAAAATAAATTATACTTTATATTTTATGAAGAATTTACTTAATATGAATAAGAGTAGTGAAAGCATTAAAGAATATATAGATGAAAGTAAACTTCTTGGAATAGAGTTTTTACGAATAGATATTAATAAATCATCTAAAGAATTTATAATATCTAACAATAAACTTGTGATACCTTTTACTATTATTAAAAGTATAGCGTCTACTGTTAGTGAAGAAATTGAAAATGAAAGAAGTAAGGGCTTATTTAAGGATTTCTATGACTTTATGATTAGGTGTTATAGTAAGAGTGTTAATAAAAGAGTAGTTATCTCCTTAATAGAATGCGGAGCTTTTGATAAATTTGGAATTAATAAGAAGAGTTTAATAAATAGTTTTGATGAAGTACTTAATTATGTTACTTTATGTAAAGATTTAAATATGGTTATTGATGAAAAGCCTATACTTGAAGATATGGAAGACTATACAGATAAGGAAATAATAGATAATGAAATAATTAATTATGGATTTTATTTATCATTTCATCCGGTTACTAAGTTTGATAGAAGTAATTCTATAACTCTTAAGGATTTTACTAAGTATTTTGATAAAGTTATATCTTGCATTTTATATGTTGAAGGAGTTAAAACTATTAAGACTAAAAATGGCGATAAGATGTCATTTATTAAATTAAGTGATGAATTTAGAACTATTGAAGGTGTTGTTTTTCCTGATACATATAAAAAGATTGGTGAAGCTAAAAAGAATTATGTATATAAAATTAATGCTAAAGTTGAAAAAAAAGATAACACTTATCAATTAATAGTGTATAATATGATTAATTTGGGTTAGGTGAAAAGTATGAATGAAGAAAAGAAGAAGACCACTACTAAGAAAAAAACAAATAGTACTAAGAAAACTATTGGAACAAAAAAGAAAACTAGTGCTAGTAAAAAGAATAGTACTAAAAGTAGTAGTGTAAAAAGTAATACTAAGAAAAATACTTCTAAGAAAGCAAGTACTACTAAAAGTAAAACTACTAGTGTTAAAAAGAAAAGTACTAATACTAAGAAAATTAGTAGCACTAAAAAGAAAACTACAAGTACTAAGAAAAAAGTAGTTAATAAAGAAATACCTAAAAAGCAAGAAGAAGTAAAAGTAGAAGAAAAGAAAGATAACAAAAAAACTAAGATTATTCTTGATATTATTATATATGTGTTTATTGTAGTTGTTATGGTGTGTTTAGTTCTTTTATATTTTAAGAGACAAGAAGACAATGAAACTATAAAGGAAATAGAAGAAACAGTTGTACCTAAAGAAATAGAAATAGTAGATGAGAAAACTGTTAAAGATTATATAAGTGACTTACAAACTAAATTTAATAATAATGATATTAAAGGTATTTTAAATGTTGATGGGTTAGATGTAAGTATTCCAATTGTAAAAGGAAAAGATAATGATTATTATTTAAAACATGCTGTTACTAAAAAGAAAAGTGTAATAGGTAGTGTATTTATTGATTATAGAAATAATACTAATTCTAGACAAATAAATATATATGGACACAATAGTACTAAGTTTAATCCTCCATTTAAAGTATTAGAAGGATACTTAAATAAAGATTATTATAATGAACATAAATATTTTGAGTTTATGGTAAATGATGAAACTAGAAAGTATGAAATATTTAGTGTTATAGTTGCTAATAAGGATTCTAGTGAGGAACATATGCAATTTAGTTATAAGAAGAATTCTGATTGGTTAAAACATTTCCAAAGACTTCAAAAGAAGAGTAAATATAAAATAAATGTTACTGTAAATAAAGATGATAAAATAATGGTACTTCAAACATGTATATTTGGTAGATATCATGACAAATTATTAGTAATAGTTGGAAGAGAAATAGAAAGAAAATAGCAATGATTAATTTCATTGCTATTTTTATGTATATAAAAAGCAGTAATTTTACTGCTTATTTTTAATTAAATCTTTTTCTTAATATAATTGTAGTAATTAAAGTTATTACACTAAATAATGTAGTTATTTCTAGTGCATTTGATGTGTCAATTCCAGTTTCTGGAACATCATTTCCACCAGTTCCGCTAGTAAATTCATAGATATATGTAACTGTAATAGTTCCATCAATGTATTTACCTTTAGTTTCACCATCTACTTTTACTAAGCTGTAGTCTTCGAATTCTTTTTCAATTGTTGCATATTCTGTATCTACTTTTTCAGAATATGTTAATTCTTTATTTAATACATTTCCTTTAGTATCTACATATCTTACGATTAATTTTCCATAAATTCCGTGAGCAGCTTTAATTGATAAAGTTCCTTCGTAGGCATTTGCTGGTATTTCATCTACATGTTTATTTTCTTTATCATGTGCATTCCATCTTGAATTTTTAGAGTCATCATACCATCCATCAATTTTATCAGTGCAATCTTTTGATTCTCCAGTTTTATCTTTTTTGCCACCATTTAGTGTCCAATCTGTTCCAGTTTTACCAAAATCAATTGATCCTTTTCCTGTAACATAGATATCATCGCCACCATTAGCAGCGTGGTTGTTATATATTTTAGCATCTTTTGGTAATACAACTTTACCAGTAGCATTAATTCCACCACCAAAGTTATCTTCATCTAAACCATAGAATGCTTCATTGTTTTGAATTGAAACTTTAACGCCTTCTTCAATTAATAACTCTCCGTTAGCTACTCCTGAGTATCCAACTTTAACAGTACTTACTCTAATACCATTTGCTTTGTTGTTATTTACTTCTAGAATTGCTCCTTTTTCAAATTTTATAGAAGAACCAATCCAAAAAGCTCCATATCTATATGCTGTTTTATTATTACCATTTATATATACTTTTGATTTACCATCTACTAGTGAAGGATTTTCACTTTTTCCTATGAATAAACCACTATATCCATTGTTATTTAAATTTAATGTAGAATTTTTAGCTGTTAATTCATTAGCACTTAATCCAAGTACATTATTATTTTCAAATGTAATGTTAGAATTAATAGCTGTGAATTTACCACCGTTAGAACCATTATTAGTACAATTGATTACTTTGAATGCAGAATTTTCAACATAAATAACTGGACTATTTAC
>ERZ857629.3924-NODE-3924-length-12041-cov-2.609378_pt1 | contig 12041 bp, 11 predicted proteins | sample MGYA00519700_ERZ857629 | MGnify/ENA primary metagenome ERZ857629 (study PRJEB31778, sample SAMEA3449351) | human gut metagenome | biome: human gut; feature: human-associated habitat; material: faeces | place: United Kingdom | collected 2010/2012 ... | reverse complement strand
TGCAGTTCGAGCCGCAAAAAGAAAACGTTGAACCGATCGGCGATTATAAATGCGAAATACCCGATATTAACGTTGCTTACGTAAACAATCTCATTGCCGCATTGCTTGCGAAAAACATTCAGCCGGACGAGCGCGAAAAGTTGCAGGAATTAAAACTTAAAATGAACGTACTGCCGACTTCGCCTGGCGAAATTTCCGAACTTAACGCATTACTCCGTTTCTTGCTTAAAAAAGTTGCGGAGTACGATATACCCGCTTAAAAAAGCCCGTCTATATGCCGATAATCGACTTATAGACGGGCTTTTTGTGTAATTATACTTTGCCGCTTTCAAGTTTATTAAAGAAATATAGAGCGTTTGTGGACGGCTTAACAGTGTAATTCGTTTCTAACGAGGTAATGTTTTGCTTCATAAAAAAGTAATTTTCTTTTGTTATGAGCGCGGCTATTTTTGCGCGTTGCAGGGCATGGGCACGGTAGGCGTATACCCCCGTGAGTTTTTGAATCAAAGGTGAGTTTGCGTCCTTCTGATTGCTTTCAAGCTTCACTTTTTTAAAGTGCGAAAGAATGATTTGCATCGTGCACGGGTTTGAAAAACAAACATGTTTAAATACTTTGTTTTTCCCGGTTATGGAAGATATCTTTGTAAGCAACAAATTAAACTGCTTATACGGCGGGACTTCGGTATCGCAGAATGTCATTAAAAAATCGTAATTGCCGTTGGCGAATTCATATTGATATTGCCCCGCTATGTTATCGAGCGAGCGTGCGTTTTTTATGGTAATTTCCAACTTGTCGCTCCACACGTCAAGGTTGTATACCGCGGTTAAATAATCGTATTCTTCGTAACCTTCGCAAATTATCAAAACACGCGATAATCGACTTATAGACGGGGTTTTTCGTTTATTTTGCGCGGTCATTCTTCCTCGTCCTCCTTCTTTAATATAACGGAAACAAGGTCGGGTTTCGGTAGTGCGCCGAGTAAGCCGTCGCGATATTTTTTAATAAGCGCAAAGGAGTCGGGCGTGCCGTTTGAATTATAAAAATCCGAGAGGGCGTAGAGGTATCCTCCGTCCTTATCTTTTGCGGCAAACCATATTTGATCCTTTCTGAAAAGCGTTTTGCAGTCGAGCAGGGTAACGTCGTGCGTGGTAAAAATCAACTGCGCTTTCTCGTTTAAAGCGTTATTGAACAGCGCGACGACGGCTCTTGTAAGTTTAAAATGCAACCCCGCGTCGAGTTCGTCCACGACTAAAGTTTTACCCGCAGTCAGCGCCTCGATTATATAGCTTGCCGCAGCGATGATCTTTTTAGTGCCTTTCGAGTCGTAAACGTAGCTTTGCACCTTTTTACCGCGCCGTACGGCGATGAGCCGCATTAAATCGTTCGGTTCGACGCCCCTGTAAAGCGAGTCGTTCACGTCTATCGGCAAATCGTCGGTGTTATAATCAAAATCATAGAAAAAATCTTCGATTTCAAGGTCGGATTGTTTAAGAAATTTCCGAACGAGCGCAGCCGTTTCGCCGTTTTCTTTTAATACTTTAACCGTGTTTGCAAGCGAAATATCGCTCATATCTACAAATTCCACGCTTAAAGCAAAGTCCTTTAAAATATTCGCGTAGGCGTAAAAATCGTCGTTTTCGATTAAAAACGGCGCAAGGCTGTCGAAGCCCGCGTTTTTCAGCGCGTTTTCAACTTTTTTTCTGTCTTTTGAGTTAACGCCTTTCGCGGAAAAAACGTTTTCGTCGCGGTTTAAAACGTAAAGTTCTTTCTCGCGGCGTTTTTCTCCGACGTATTCGGCAAATCTTTGATAAACAAAACCTCTCGCCGCACCGTTTTCCGTGCGCGTATCGTAGGTGAAATCGAAAGAATACGCCTTATCGCCCGCGGTAAACGAAACGCCGAGCGAAACGGCGGTATTATCCGAAAACATATTCGGCACAAGCTGAAACTTTTCGCCCGATAAAATGCTTTTCAGCGCGCGGATCGCTCTTAAAGTGCATGATTTACCCACGTTGTTCGCGCCGTAAATGCACGCGGATTTCAGCACGGAAAAGCCCGCGCTTTCGGCGATGCTGCCGTCGAACCTGCGTTTTTTGTCGGCAAGCAGCGAAAAATCCACGCTCGCCGAGTATACGAGAAAGTTTTCTATTCTTACGTTAAGCAACATTTTAAACTGCTCCTGATTGAATGTCTTCAAACATTTTCGTTGATTTACGCATAAATTATATCATAAGTTTGCCGATTTTGCAATGGCAAAAATGCAAAACGCGCGCACATAATTCTTGCTTTTTTAGCGTCCGTAACCCTTGCTTTTTTATTTGTTGCATGTTATAATATACGGCACTGACGGATGAGAGGTGAGGCATATGCGTATCGAACAACTTAAAAACGCGTTGAACGAGCGCATTGAACCGATATATCTCATAAGCGGTAACGACGGATATTTTTGCGAACTTGCGGTAAAAACGCTTACCAAAAAATGCGTTACCTCGCCCGAACTTAATTTTGCCTCGTTCGACGGCAAGTATGCGCTTGCCAACCAGAGCGAAATCGTTATGGGGTTATTGCAGTATCCGTTTATGAGCGAAAAACGGCTTATAGTATTGCGTGAATTTTACCCGACGGCAAAAGATTTAAAGGGCGGCAAGTTTGAAGAATATTTCAAAAAACCGGCAGATACCGCCGTTCTTGCAATAGTAAATTCTCTGCCTTGCGACGCGCTCAAAAAATGCGCGGGCATGTGTTTCGTCGATTGCGGCAAGGCGGACGAAGCTGTGCTGCTCAAGTACATATCGGTTACTTTCAAACGTGCGGGGCTGATAATCACCACCGCGAACGCAAGACTTTTGTGCGAATTTTGCAAGTCGGAAATGACTAGAATCAGCGTCGAGGTGGAAAAACTGTGCGCGTATTGTCAGGGTGAAGTCGAGGTTACCGAGGCGGATATCCGCGCGCTTGTTACCAAGGAGCAGGAATATCAGCTTTACGAACTTACCGAAAAGGTTGCGCGCAAGCGTTTCGACGAGGCGTACGCGATAGTTTCTGAATTGCAGGCTGCAAATAACGACACGATGCGGTTGTTTTCCGCGTTGTATAACTATTTTCGTCGGTTGTTTTTTTGTGCGACGGCGCAGCGGAGCGACGCAAAACTTGCAAATCTTCTCGGCGTAAAAGAGTATGCCATAACCAAATCGTGCGAGCAGGCAAAGCGGTTCACGCCCAAGCGTCTTAAACAAATCGTGGATATTTTCACCAGGTACGACGCGGCGTTCAAAAGCGGGCAGGTTTCCATAGATTCGGCTTTTTCCGTTTGTCTTGCCGAAATTATGTCGTAACGGTTCGGGCGCAAAAGCGTTCGGCAAACGGTTGGTTCGGCGCGCGGCTATTAGCTTTGCCGCAAGATATACCGCGATAAAACGAAAAAATATCGGTTAAAAAATGCCCGAAATCGCTTTATTTTTTTTCCCTCATATTGTATAATAAAATTGTTAATAACAAATACGGAGACATACGTATGGATTTTTTAAAGAAACTCGAAGCGTTTTTTGAAAATATAAAACCCGTATACGCATTGGAATTCGTGTTGCTTGCCGTCGTATTTTTCATGGCACTCAACACGTTAAGGCGTAATAACGCAAAGCCCATCATCTGGTTTTTCATACTGTACACGGTTGCAGTATCGATAATGTGCGTCTTATCGGACAGCATGCCGGGCTACGTAGTGTTGTTCTTGGTAGCGGTTTTCATTCTCGCGATAGTGGTAATGTTTGCCACCGAAATCAAGCGCGACGTATGGGACAGTTCGGCTAAGGGTTTAGAGGTTAAACATTCCGACCACAATGCCGACGGCGACGATGCAAAAACATGCATCGAAGAGATTATCAAAGCCGTACAGAGCATGTCCAAAAACAACGTCGGCGCAATTATAATTTTGTCCAATTCGAATATACCTGCGGGCATACTCGATACGGGCGTATCGATCAACGCGCAAATCTCGGCAGGGCTTATCGAAAGTATTTTCTTCCCGAAAACGCCTTTGCACGACGGCGCAATGATAATTAACGACACGCGTATTCAGTCGGCCGGGTGTTTGCTGCCCACGTCGCAACGTATAAATCTTCCCAAAGAACTCGGTACGCGTCACCGTGCGGGTATCGGTATTACCGAGGCAATAAACGTAACGGCAATCATCGTATCGGAAGAAACGGGCGTTATCTCGGTTGCTCACGGCGGTCAGCTCAAGCGTTACGCCGATACCGAAATGCTTAAAAACACGCTTAGAAACTTCTATTGGAAAGAGAAAATCAATTAAGGAGGGCGATTATGAAAAAGAATGAAAGAAAAAAGAACAATGGCGTTGTAGAAGCCTTGCCGTATGTATTCATTGCGTTGGTACTCGCCTTCATTGCCGTAATAGCAATTCACGCTTAATAGCGATTTATAATCGGTAACTTTCGCAATGTTTTGCCGAAACGTAACCGCAAATGAAGCATAATAACTTACGTAAAAAACGCCTTGTCGTTCGGACAGGGCGTTTGCTATAAATTGGTTATCGGCGTACCGCTCAAGTGTAACCGCGCCGACCAAGTGTAACCGTGCCGACAAATTTCGGCAAATTCCGATACTTTTCGGAGATTACCGCACTAAAGCGCACTAAAGCGCAAAAAACTACAAATAACTACAATCGTTTGCAACTAATACCTGATATCGACAAATAGCGCAAAATACCGCACGTTGTAACCGATTTTCGACAAATCGCGCACAATGTAGCACTTATAACACTGCCGGTTATCGGCAAATATCGCACATTATAGCGCAATATCGCATATTGCAACATAATATCGCGCGATACGACTTAATATCAACAAAAAGCGCAAAATATCGCACATTGCGACCGGCTATCGACAAGCACCGCATATTATAGCAGGATATCGCATATCGCAACATAATATCGCGCGTTATGACGAAATACAGCCAAAAAGCGCGCAATATCGCGCGGCATAATCGAATTGACGCCGGCGGCTCAGCGGTATTTACGGAGCAGCCCTTTAACTTTTGCGATAACGCAGGCGTTATCCACGATAATATCTGCCATCGTCTGGTTTTCGGGGTGGAGTACGATTTTGCCGTTGCGGCGGAAAAACCTTTTCACCGTTGCGGAGTCCTCTATCATAGCGACGACGATATCGCCGTTATCGGCGGTTTCGGCTTTTTCGCAAATGATTTTATCTCCGTTCAAAATTCCCGCATCGATCATGCTTTCGCCCTTAACCTGAAGCAAAAAGCAAGTTCCGTCGCCCACGAATTCGGGCGGCAGCGGGTAATACCCGTCAAGATTTTCGACGGCGAGAATAGGCTGCCCCGCGGTAACCGTACCGACGAGCGGCACGCTCACGAACTCGGGCGTATCGGTCAGCGAGATAGCGCGGTTCTTGTTTGCGTTGCGCGTAATAACACCGCGTTCTTCAAGTTTATCGAGGTAGTAATGCGCTGTGGCTGTAGACTTGATATTGAGCGCGCGGCAAATTTCGCGCACGGAAGGCGGATATCCGTTTTCGGACTGATAATTCCGCACGTATTCGGTTACGGCAACGAGTTTATCTTCGATTTTTCCCATATGTACCCCTCGGCGTTACATATAATCAGTACGATAAGTTTAACATAGACCAAAAAATAAAGCAAACGTTTGTTCACATTTTTTAACAAATAATGAGGCAAAATTATGAAAAACGGTAGAAGTAAAGACGGAAAATGCGTATTATACGATCGTGACTGCATAGATTGCGGCGAGTGCGAATTTTGCGATCTCAATCCGCTTAAAATTTGCGATAACTGCGGCAAGTGCCTGCATATGGACGATTACGCCACCATAAAGATAGAGGGCATATTCGCCCAAGCCGATCACGCGCACGATCATGCCGACGATTGCGGCTGCGGTTGCCATGACCACGACCACGATCACGACGATGACTGCGATTGCGGCTGTCATGATCATTCGCACGCGCACAAGCATAACGGAAAAGTATTGCATTAGGGCAAAACATTTTCTACATGCGCGACATATATTGATATATACGCATATTTATAAATGCGCACAAAAACATTCCGACTACAAATATGGAAAATCGTATTCTTGACAAAATACGTTCGGTGACGGACGTTAAAGAGTTGACTGTCGACGAGTTAAACGCGCTGTGCGGCGAAATCCGCAGCGAGATAATTTCGACGGTGGAAAAAAACGGCGGGCATTTGTCCTCTGCGCTCGGCGCGGTAGAGGCTATTGTCGCGCTGTGTTCGGTATACGATTTTTCGGTCGATAAACTTTTCTTCGACGTCGGGCATCAGTCGTATGCGTTCAAACTTTTAAACACGGGCAGGGAAGAATTTGCAAAAATAAGAACCGAGGGCGGCGCAAGCGGTTTTTGCGGCGACGACAAGACTTCGGCAGACGGTTTTATCGGCGGGCACGCGGGCAATTCGCTGTCGGCGGCGAGCGGTTACGCCTACGCACGCGATAAAAAGGGCGGCGAAGAAAACGTAGTTGTGTTTATCGGCGATGCGTCGCTGTTCAACGGCGAAAATCTCGAGGCGTTGTTCGTCAATGCCGAAAAGCCCAAAAAATTGCTCATAGTGTTCAACGATAACGGAATGAGTATTTCCGAAAACCGCAACGGCGCATACAGGTTCTTTTCAAAACTTGCACTGCGCAAAAGCTATCGCAACACCAAAAACTTTTTGCATAAAATTCTCGGCAATCGACTTATCGCGCGCGGGCTTAAACGGCTCAAATCAAATTTCAAACATTCGGTTTCGCCCGCGACCGTGCTCGACGAGGTGGGCATGAAATATTTCGGCGTGTTCGACGGACACGACGTAAAAACCCTGCGCTCGGCAATGCAAGAGATAAAATCGCGTGAAAAGCCGTGTTTTTTGCATATAAAAACCAAAAAAGGCAAGGGGCTTGAGTGTGCCGAAAGCGATCCCGAGTGTTATCACGGAATCGGCGGCGGGTTAAAAGTCGGTCGCAACGATTTTTCGCTCGGCGTTTCCGAAATACTGCCCGAACTTGCCGAAAAGGACGATAAAATCATAGCCGTAACCGCGGGTATGAAATCGGGCACGGGGTTATCCGCTTTTGCCGAAAAATTTCCCGACCGTTTTGTGGACGTCGGCATATGCGAAGAATATGCCGTAACCTTTGCCGCGGGTGTTGCGTACAACGGGCTTAAACCCGTCGTGTGCATATATTCCACATTTTTGCAACGCGCTTACGATCAGATAGTAACCGACGTTTGCATGCAAAATCTTCCCGTGGTGTTTTTGCTCGATCGCTCGGGCTTCGTCGGCGCGGACGGAAAAACCCATCAGGGTTTGTTCGATTTGTCTTATCTTCGCACTGTTCCCAACCTCACCGTGCTTGCGCCCAAAGATACCGCCGAGCTTAAACAAATGCTCGTTTACGCATTGTCGGCGGGCACTCCCGTGGCTATAAGATATTGCAACGGTATTTGCAAGGATGTAGAAACGCGCGAACCGTTCGTTGAGCCGGGGCGTTGGGAATTGCTTAAATCGGGCGATAAAGTCGCGGTGTTCGCGGTGGGTAACAGAATGAACGCGCTTGCTTTGCGGGTTGCCGAAAAATTCGGCGATGCGGTGGCGGCGGTAAATTGCAATTCCATAAAACCGATCGACAAAAATATGCTCGAAAAATTTGCGTCCGTTCCGATCGTTGTTATGGAAGAAAACGTATCGTGCGGCGGGTTCGGCGAGTGCGTTGCGGCGTACCGCGCGCAAAAAGGTCATTCCAAAGTCGTGTGCCTTTCCGCGGGCGACGCTTTTTGCGAACATGCCTCGGTGGATCGTCAGCTTGAAAAAAGAGGACTTGACGAGCAGTCGCTGACGGATGCGGTTAACAGGCTGCTTGATTAGTTTTCGTTTTCGGCGGATAAAAAACCGACTGCGTTTTATAGTGATTGCGGGCAGTCGAACCACAATATATAACGGTAAAATAATTCATCGGTATGCAATAATTATTCATTCGATGTATAAACAAAATACAGTTTCATATGTGCGTCGGCAAGTTAAAAGCGAGTAATCGAAAGCTCTTCTGTAAGGCAGTTGCAAAACTGCGCGGAAAGGGCTTTTTGTTTGCGATTTTTTCGGGCGAAAATTGTATTTTTTCAGGCGTATAATTATAGGTATATGCATAATAAAAAACACAACATATTGTGTTTGAAAAAATTTTCACATACAATATATTGTGAATACGTCGGTTTTTTCTTGACTAAAAAAAACGGCTGTGTTATGATATGAAGCGTTCAGACGTAAAGCGTTCGGGTTGGGGCTTGCAAAGGTTTTCACGATGGGCGTTTTTCACAAAAAATTACTATTACGGAGTATAACATGTATCAAGTTGTAAAGAGGGATGGAACAAAAGTAGCATTCGATCTGAATAAGATCAAAACGGCGATAACAAAGGCATTTCAGGCTTGCGAAAAACCGTACGACGAAAACGTTATCGATTTTATCGTACTCAAAGTCACTGCGGATTTTTCCGATAAGATTCACGACGGAACCGTCGCGGTCGAGGACGTGCAGGACAGCGTTGAAAAAGTTTTAAGCGAAGCGGGTTATCATGACGTTGCGAAGAGCTACATTTTGTATCGTAAAAATCGCGAAAAACTCCGCAATATCAAGTCCACTATTATAGACTATAAAGAATTGGTAGACAGCTATGTAAAATCTACCGACTGGCGCGTAAAGGAAAACTCCACCGTTACCTATTCGGTCGGCGGTCTTATTCTCAGCAACTCGGGTGCGATAACCGCAAACTACTGGCTGTCCGAGGTTTACGATCAGGAAATTGCCGACGCACACAGAAGCGCGGAAATTCACATTCACGATTTGTCTATGCTTACGGGCTATTGCGCGGGTTGGTCTTTAAAGCAACTCATCAAGGAGGGGCTTGGCGGCGTTGTCGGGAAAATCACTTCCTCGCCCGCAAGTCACCTTGCCACGCTGTGCAATCAGATGGTAAACTTCCTCGGCATTATGCAAAACGAATGGGCAGGTGCGCAGGCGTTCTCGTCTTTCGATACCTATCTTGCACCGTTTGTCAAAGTCGATAACCTTACTTATAACGAAGTCAAAAAATGCGTCGAATCCTTCATTTACGGCGTAAACACCCCCAGCCGCTGGGGCACTCAGGCACCGTTCTCCAACGTAACTCTCGACTGGACTGTTCCTGCCGACCTTGCCGAACTCCCCGCAATCGTGGGCGGCAAAGAGCAGAACTTCAAATATAAAGACTGTCAGAAAGAAATGGATATGGTAAACAAAGCGTTTATCGAAATCATGATCGACGGCGACGCCAACGGTCGCGGTTTCCAATATCCTATTCCTACGTATTCAATAACTAAGGATTTTGACTGGTCTGAAACCGAAAACAACAGATTATTGTTTGAAATGACGGCTAAATACGGCACTCCGTATTTCAGCAACTATATTAACAGCGACATGCAACCCAGCGACGTAAGAAGTATGTGCTGCAGGCTGCGTCTCGATCTTCGCGAGCTCCGCAAAAAATCGGGTGGTTTCTTCGGCAGCGGCGAAAGCACCGGTTCGGTCGGCGTTGTTACCATCAATATGCCGAGAATAGCATATCAGTCCGTCGACGAAGCCGATTTCTATAAACGTCTTGACAGGCTTATGGATATCTCCGCTCGTTCGCTCAAGGTTAAACGTAACGTAATTACCAAACTTCTCGACGAAGGTTTGTATCCTTATACCAAGCGTTATCTCGGCACGTTCGCAAACCATTTCTCCACGATCGGTCTTATCGGCATGAACGAAGCGTGTCTTAACGCCAAGTGGCTTAAGAAAGATTTAACTCATCGCGAAGCGCAGGAATTTACCAAACAGGTACTCGTTCACATGCGCGACAGACTCTCCGACTATCAGGAACTGTACGGCGATCTTTACAATCTCGAGGCAACTCCCGCCGAGTCTACGACCTACAGAATGGCTAAGCACGACGTCAAGGATTTCCCCGATATCATCACCGCCGCACCCAAGGGCGAAACGCCTTATTACACCAACAGTTCGCACTTGCCTGTAGGTTATACAGAAGATATCTTCTCCGCTCTCGACGTTCAGGACGAATTGCAGACGTTGTACACCTCCGGAACGGTGTTCCATGCCTTCCTCGGCGAGAAAATGCCCGATTGGAAATCGGCTGCAAACCTCGTAAGAAAGATTGCCGAGAATTATAGACTGCCTTATTATACGCTTTCGCCCACGTATTCCGTTTGCAGAAAGCACGGCTATATAAGCGGTGAAAAATACACTTGCCCCATTTGTGGTGAAAAGACCGAGGTTTACAGCAGAATAACAGGTTACTATCGTCCCGTTCAGAACTGGAACGAGGGTAAAATGGAGGAGTTCAAAGAGAGAAAAACTTACGACGTATTGAACCCTGCATATAAACCCACCAACAAAAAGGGCGGCGAAGCGGCTGAAAAGCAGGAAACCGCCGCAACCGAAGCCCCCAAGCTTAACGGTTACACGTTGTTCACCACCGCTACTTGCCCCAAATGTAAAGCGATCAAAGCTATTTTCGATAAGGGCGGAGTAAAATATAACGTAGTCGATTGTTATGCCGATACCGATTTGGTCAAAGCATACGGCGTAACCAACGCGCCTACGCTTGTCGTTTCCCACGGCGATACTTACGATATCTATCGCGGCGAGGGCGATATCCGCAAATTCTACGACAGCATCAGATAATTCCAAGTAAAATCATATATCAATCCCGTCTTATGTCGGCTGATCGGCTCGGCATAATGTGCGGGATTGATTTTATATTAAAAAATTGATTTTGTATTAAAAATAGTTGTAATATACGGCGTTTTGCACGTAAAAACTTGTTTTTTATCGGCAAATATTATATAATCATACATACATTGATTGTTTGGGCGCACCGTTATCGGTTGCAAATCACAAAGAGGAAAAAATGACATACGATATAATAGTTATAGGCGCGGGCGCGGCAGGGATGAACGCCGCGTTGTACGCATTAAGAAGCGGTAAAACCGTTTTGCTTTTAGAGAGCGAAGCCGTCGGCGGACAAATTGCCAATTCGCCTAAAGTGGAAAATTTCCCCACCATACCCGAGATAAGCGGCAGCGATTTTGCCGATAAATTTTTCGAGCAAATCACAAGTTGGGGCGCGGAACTCGAATACGATCGGGTAACCGAAGTCGAAAAGAAAGACGGTTTGTTCAAGGTCAAAACCGAGTACGGCGAATACGAGGCTAAGGCAGTTATCGCCGCAACGGGCGTAAAACACAGGCATTTGCGTTGCCCGGGCGAAGAAGAACTCATAGGCAACGGCGTATATTTTTGCGCGCTGTGCGACGGACCGTTTTACAGCGGACGCGAAGTCGCGCTCATCGGCGACGGCAATACCGCTATGCAGTACGCGCTTATCCTGTCGGGTATATGCACAAAAGTTCATTTGCTCACGCTTACCGATAAATTCTTCGGCGATAAGATTTTAGAAAAACGTCTGAAAGAAAAAGAGAACATTTTACACGTTCCCTTCGTTTCGGTAACAAAATTCAACGGAAGCGACAAACTCGAAAGCATAGAATTCGTCAACACTCAAAACGGAGAAACGCATACGCTTGAAGTTCCCGCGGCGTTCGTGTCTATCGGGCAGATTCCCGATAACAAAAAGTTCTCTTCGCTTTGCGAACTTGACGGGCAGGGGTATTTCGTTTGCAACGACGATATGTCCACAAAAACCGAAGGTTTTTTTGTCGCGGGCGATTGCCGCGTCAAGAAAATTCGTCAGCTTGCAACCGCCGTGTCCGACGGCGCGGTGGCCGCTCTTTCGGCTTGCGAATATATAGATAAATTAGGCTGAACTGCGCGACAATCGACCTATAGGTCGGTTTTTAAGCGCATATAACGCTTTCAAGGTGCACATGAAAGATAAAAAACAGGTTATCGAAACGATAAAACAAAACAAAATAATAGC
>ERZ857629.3923-NODE-3923-length-12042-cov-3.663052_pt1 | contig 12042 bp, 11 predicted proteins | sample MGYA00519700_ERZ857629 | MGnify/ENA primary metagenome ERZ857629 (study PRJEB31778, sample SAMEA3449351) | human gut metagenome | biome: human gut; feature: human-associated habitat; material: faeces | place: United Kingdom | collected 2010/2012 ... | reverse complement strand
CTTTAAGGTGTGTCAGAATTAGCAAAATGCAAGGCACTGAGGATGAGACCGACAGATTTAGGGAAGAACCCAGGAGAAGTCAAGATGAAGGTTTACGAAGTATTGTTCTTATTGTCCAGGACTTTCTACTTTCCCCATAAACAGGACTGCTCCCGTCTGGTTCTCTATGATTTGGAATAAGAAAGGACGATTTGCACAGAACGTTACTTCCTTCGGGTTCTCTGGGCTGATTATGTCTGTAGGATCAGATATAATCGTAGTTACAGCACTTCCCTCCGACCCCTCTTCGTCCACTTTCAGCCGGCATGCTTGGAATATTTGAGACACGTACGATTTTATGTCTGCCAATTTGTCAAAATCGGCTTCTGAACTGAAAATCTTCTTTACATTCAAGATGTGCAAAGATTTTTCTAAATCCAGATGTTCCATTTGTATTTCAAACCGAGGAATCTTGAACACAACATTGCAACGTTCTATCTTTTGGAGGCAACTCTCCAAATATCCTTTTTGAGCCAAAGCTTCAACTACGCTTCCCATGGGAGTGTCTTCATTGGGCAGAATGAAGCGCATAGAAAACGCATGGTTGAGATAAGGTAAAGACGACAAAGCAAAGAGTTCATTCTGGAAGAATCCATGGCCTTTAAGCTTATTTGTCATAAATGGAATTTTCATCGTGCCATCTTTTGCATAAAACGAAGACTCTGCTGTGTTTTTAGCTTGAAACTTCGTCTCCCATCCTGCTTTGAAGTAGACGATATTGAGCAAATACATCAGTGCGGAAGAAGTCCATTGATTTTCGTCTATTGCTTTGGCAATCATGCCTTCTGATTCTTTTTTACACCAATCATTAATTTTTTTCAAAGATGAAATGTCTGAAAAATCCAAAGAAGAAACTTTTGCCAAATATTTACTCTGGTTTACGTGTACGAAGTCCTTTTTCATCTGAATGTCTTGATTACTCCAAATGGAATTGGCTGTTCGGAATGTAATGCCAGGTTGAATCTTGCTCATGCCTGCCACTAACTTGTTGAAGTAATCATTGATTTCAGTTGGTGTATAACCCTCTAATTGAAGGGCATGGACAATTTCCTCCCAAGTTTCTCCTTCCGCACCATTTTGCAACATGCCCAATGCACATTGTAGACTAAATGGAGACACCAACACATTCCCAGCATAATCCTTTGTCTGGTACAAAGCATCAAACAAGTTGCAAGCAAAAGTGTTTTGCTCTGCAGCCATCCTCTTTTCAGTTGCCGTCAAAGGTATAGGTGTAGGATTTACGTTTTCTATCGTGCTGTTACACGATGAAAATAATATCATACCTATTAATAAAATATTTAAGATTCGTTTCATATTAATGCTTTATATTAGTTATTATACTTAGATTATATGTATAGTTGTTTGCATTGTTTAATTTAAACACTTCATGGTGGTACATCCCGTCATAGAGACCTTCGTATCCAAAATTACAATTAACATATTCATCATTTTCTTTTGTTTGTGTTTCTGACACTAATTTCCATTCAGAAGAAACAATTGGGTCTGATGGCTTCACGTTAGTTCCAATATATTCATATATAAATTCTTTACTGGTCCTTGTTTTTCCCTGTGCTCCATCAATGACCCATGCATGTCCTACGAGTTTATTATTCTCATCTAATTTATATCCTACGGTATGCACAGGACAATTCGTCATTATTGAGTTTATAATTGGATCTTTATCGTATGCTTTTATTCCATCTGTTTTATAACCAATATTTTTATAATATTTGTTTACATTCTCAGTGCTAATACCTGTGCCAGTATATTTGTAATTAGCTTTTAATTTTGAATAGCATAGTTTGCAATCTGTCTAAATATCCGCTATCTAAATTGTATGCATATTTTTCAGCTGTTATTTGATACCAATTAATAGATAGATTCTCTATAGTTGATGGATATCTATGATACGACAATATTTGAGCTAATGCCACCAAATTACATCCAACATATGCGTGTTCTAAAACATCCCCCTCTTCATTAGATACGCTTGGAAATTTTAAATTATAAGGATTGCCTTGTCCCCACTTAACCTTAACCAAAGGTTCATAATTGTACATAACACTCCATGGAGTAGTTTCATATTCAATTCGGCTTAAGGGCACAAATGAAGCATTTATTCCTAATTTATTTTTAGCACTGTTCAATAATGAATCATGACTCATTTCTGAGTTCTTAATCTTATATTCAATGTATAATGGAATATTTTCAATAAAAACATCTACACCAGTCCCTGTTAAATCTAATGACATTTTGCCTTTTTCGGAAAAAGCAAGCACTTCAGGAAGCCTAATATCACCTGAAATAATAGAACCTCCACCATTTTTGTAATTAATGACGTATAATGGCAGGCTATCAGTTTCTATTTCCAAACTTCTAAAAACTGTATTTTTATGACGTGAAAATCTTATCCAATAAGATTTACAAGACTCTATTTCATTTGCTGATTTTGTCGAATTTGCAGAAAAAATAGCATTTGCTTTGTCTATAGCTTCTTGTTTAGTCACAAAAGAGCCTTTCTTATTAATAATTAAAGCGTTTGCCTCTTCTGTTGTAAGAGTTATTATTTCATTTGAATCAGATATTGAATCTAATTCATACACCTTTGTGCAAGAAAAGCAGATTAATCCACTAAATGTTGCAGCTAAAAAAAATAAAATATTCTTCATACGCAGGATGAATTAGTTTGTAAAAAGGGATAATAAATAGTAATCTGCAGACATTTCCTCCTTTCTATAATCTGCTTTTCTAATTTAACAATTTCCTTTGCTCTCTTTTATGGATTTATATCTTCCAGTGGGAACACAGATAAAAATCCTATAGTGTTGGATAATGGCTGCAAACGTACGGCAATATTTGTAAAACAGCGACAAATTATAAATTTAACTGTCCCGCTCTTTATGTTTTCCTGTTCCCAATTGCCAATTGGCAACAATATATAAGCCGAAACCGCCTTTTCTCTTTATGTTTACTGACACAAATTCTGATAACCGAATGAGTTCATTGCAGCTCTCCGCCGTAAATATAAAGCATAATTTTCATGTTTCAATCTTTTTTTGGAGAAAAATATTATTTTTCTTTGTTCTGATGGAAAAAAAGTAGACTTTGGCCTGTATTGCGTCATATCCAAAGTCTTGTCGTAATTTTTAGCATTCCAAAAGCGGCAGGCTGTGTCTGAATTGTTACCTTTGCAACCGGTAAATTTAATTCATACATCATGTTACTTCCCTATTTGAATGAAGATAAGATAGAAGCGGGGTGTGACGAGGCTGGAAGGGGCTGCTTGGCGGGGGCGGTGTATGCCGCTGCCGTTATCTTGCCCCGGGGCTTCAAAAACGACCAGCTGAACGACTCCAAACAACTTTCGGAAAAACAACGCTATGCCTTGCGGGCGCTCATTGAAAAAGAGGCGGTGGCCTGGGCGGTGGGGGTTGTTTGCCCGGAAGAGATTGATAAAATCAATATCCTGAATGCCTCTTTCTTGGCGATGCACCGCGCTGTGGACCGGTTGGGCGTGCGCCCCGGGCACCTGCTGATAGACGGGAACCGCTTTAACCCCTATCCGGGCATCCCGCATACTACGGTAGTCAAAGGGGATGCGAAGTATCTCTCCATCGCGGCAGCCTCCATCCTGGCAAAGACCTACCGTGATGATTATATGGATGCCCTGCACGAAGAGTATCCGCTATACGGCTGGGACCATAACAAAGGATATCCCACGCCCAAGCACCGCGCTGCGATTGCGCAACACGGTACGACTCCGTACCACCGGAGGTCTTTTAACCTTTTAGGGGGCGGGCAGTTGACCCTTGACCTTTAAGGCTGCGCAGGATGAACGGGAGGATGATGAACAGCGGCACGCAGCAGAGCATCACCCAGGCAAAGAAATGCCGGTAGCCGATAAGCTCCTGCACCCATCCTGAAACCATGCCCGGCAACATCATGCCTAAAGCCATGAACCCCGTGCAAATGGCATAGTGGGAAGTCTTGTATTCCCCTTCGGCAAATTGCATCAGGTACATGGTATAGCCCGTAAATCCAAAGCCGTATCCTAATTGCTCGATGGCTACGCAAACATTGACCAGCAGGAAATCGGAGGATTGCGCGTAGGAGAGGTAGAGGTAAACCAGGTTGGGCAACGATATCGCCAATGCCATGGGGAAGAGCCAGCGTCCCAACCCGTCTTTGGCCATGCAGACGCCTCCTATGATTCCTCCGGCCAAGAGGGCTGTTACCCCGACAGTCCCGTAAACAAACCCGACCTGGCCGGTGCTCAATCCCAATCCGCCCGCATCAGGCGAGTCCAACAGGAAAGGGGATGCCAGCTTGACCAGTTGGGATTCCCCCAGGCGGTAGGTGAGCATGAAACAGACAGCCAAGCCGACCCCTTTCTTTTGGAAAAAGGAGAGGAAGGTCTTGAGGAAGTTCTGCCAAATGGTGCGGATGTCCACCCCGTGGCGGGGTTGGTCCGCCTGAGGGCGGGGCAATACATATTTGTGCCAAAGGGCCAAACCGATGAACAGTCCCGACAGGACAAGGAACACGGAATACCAGGCGGCAGTGATATGCCCCGTCCTTTGCTCCAAGAATCCTGCCAACATGACCAACAGCCCCTGCCCCGCTATCATGGCAATCCGGTAGAAGGTGTTTCGTATGCCGATGAAAAAGGCCTGCTTCTCCTGTGTCAGCCCCAACATGTAAAAACCGTCCGCGGCAATGTCGTGGGTGGCGGACGAGAATGCCATCAGCCAGAAGAAGAACAGGGTCATTTGGAAAAAGGAGCTGCATGGCAGCATGAAGGCGACCCCTGCCATTCCTGCCCCGACCAGCAGTTGCATCGCGCATATCCACCAACGTTTCGTCTTGACCAAATCGACAAAGGGGCTCCATAAAGGCTTTATGACCCAAGGGAAATAGAGCCAGCTCGTAAAGAGGGCGATGTCCGTGTTGGATATATCCAACCGTTTATACATGATGACGGATAGCGTCATGACGGCGACATAGGGAAGTCCTTCCGCGAAATAGAGCGAAGGGATCCAATACCATGCGGATTTGTTGTTTTTCATGTTCGTCCGGTTTAGTCTTATCCGATGTGGAATGTGTCTGCATCATTTGAAACCGGGAACTTCGTCCGGAAAGTGTCCAGCCCGGCATAAGACAACGCTGCCGTCTCGACCGCTTCCTCCCTGTCTGCCGCATCCAAGATGGTTTCCCCTTTGGGGGAATAGACGACCGAACCGCCCCTGTAGGCAAATCCTTTCCCGTCAACCCCGGTGCGGTTGACGCCGCACACATAAGCCTGGTTTTCCAAAGCCCTTGCCAGGAGCAGGGGTTTCCATACCGAAGCACGTGCTTCAGGCCAGTTCGCCATGTAAATCGCCATGTCATACCGGTTGCCCGTGTTCCTGCTCCATACGGGGAACCGCAAGTCATAACAGATGAACAGTGCGATGTTCCACCCTTTGTAAGATACGACGAGGGGTTGTTTCCCTGCCGTGTAGTGCTTGTCCTCTCCCGCCATGGAGAAGAGGTGCCTTTTGTCGTAACAAGCCAGCTGCCCGCCCGGTTCTGCGAAGAAGGCGCGGTTGTAATAATGGTTCCCCTCTTCCGCGATGAAACTTCCCGCGACCGCCAGCCCGAACTTGCGAGCCCACTCTTTTACCGCCTGCATGGTGGCACCGTCCATCGGCTCCGCCAACCGCCCCGGGTTCATGGAGAAGCCGGTGGTGAACATCTCCGGCAAGACCACCAAGTCGCTCTTCCCTGCCGCTTCCGCTACCAGTCCCTCGAAATGGCAGAGGTTGTCCTGTCGCCTTTCCCAAAACAGGGAAGACTGTATGACGCTTATCCTTAAATCTTCTTTCATGTGAATCAGCTTTATGATATGAAAAACAAATGCCTGTCCCTTGCCGCTTTGAATGAACAAGAAGAACAGGCATTGGCCGATACGGGGCTGTGTCAGAATTAGCAAAATGCAAGGCATTGGGGATGAGACCGGCAGGAGTTTACTGATGTAAATGGCTGAGGTCGGATTCCGAAAGTAACGCAGCAGTTTGCAATTATGACACGCCGCCCTTGAAATTCTCCGGATGGCATCCTTTGATCCCATTGTAGTAGGAACGGATGGCGGCTATGTCTTTGTCGGCATCGCCCGTGGGGTGGAAGACGGTGAGCATCCCGGCCTCCTTTTTCGCATAATCTATATATGCCAATAAGATAGGGACACCCGCTTTCAGGGCAATGTAATAGAAACCCCGTTTCCAGTCCTGGACCTTTTTGCGCGTGCCTTCGGGCGTGATGGCTACTTGGAACCGGTCCTTCGTGCGGAACATCTCAGCCACCTGGTCCGTCATGGAGGTATGTTTGTCCCGGTCGATAGGTATTCCGCCCATGCTTTTGAATAATAAATTCATCGGGAAGAAGAACCATGCTTTTTTCATTAAAAAGCCGGCAGTCAAACCGATGGACGTGTAGAATAATTTACCCAAGACAAAATCCCAGTTGCTGGTGTGCGGAGCCACGCATATCACGCATTTGTTTAATTCAGCCCCCTCGAATGAACCTGATTTCCATCCGGCAATGTGCAAGATGAACTTGCAAAGTTGTTGCTTCATCTCCTGCCTTTACTTGTTCAGTGCTGTGATTTCTTCAGCGATAGCGTCCACTTCTTGTTGTAATTCGGCTCTCAATTTCTTGTAATAGGCTTTCACCATGGCAGGATTCTCCTTCCCGTCCGGCTTTCCCGCGCGGCAGATGAAATCGTCTTGCATGTCCAAGACGCGTGCCATCAACCGGTCTGCTTTATCTTTGTCTGTTCCAGGGATAAACAAAGAACAGAATAATACTTCTGTGAATAATTCACTCGCCACGCAAGCGATTTCTTTCTTTAAAAGTCTTTTATTAGCCATAATATTTTCTTTTAGGAATTTGTGCAAAGCTACGAATTTTATAATAAATCGAACCATCCTTGCTTCAAAAAACAGGAAAAAAGATTACCTTTGCGAAATTTTATTTCGTATTGAATTTGTATACAAGATTAAATATCAATAGAATGGCTAATATAATTAATACGCCTGATTATATCTTTGAAAGCAGTTGGGAAGTATGCAATAAGGTTGGTGGCATATATACCGTTTTGTCAACGAAAGCAAAGACGTTGCAGACAAAATTGAATGATAAGATTATATTCATTGGCCCTGATATCTGGAATGAAGCCCTTCCAGTTGACTTTTTGGAAGACAAATCCCTGTTTAAGGAATGGAAAAACAAGGTGGGCATGACCGGGGAATTGAAGGTGAAAGTGGGACGTTGGGATGTCCCGGGAAATCCTCCGGTCATCTTGGTTGACTTCAAACCTTTCTTCGCCGAGAAAGACGCATTGTATTATTCCATGTGGGAGCAATTCCGGGTGGATTCCCTCCACGCTTATGGCGACTATGACGAGTCTTGCATCTTCGCATACGCCGTCGGGAAGGTGGTCGAGAGCTTTTACCACTTCTACCAGTTGGAAGACAAAAAGGTCGCTGCCTTGTTGAACGAGTGGATGTTGGGCATGGCTGCCCTCTATATCCAAAAGCAGCTGCCGAAGGTGGCAACGCTGTTCACGACCCATGCGACTTCCATCGGACGTTCCATCGCGGGCAACAACAAAGCCCTTTATGCCTATATGGATGGCTACAACGGCGACCAGATGGCTGCGGAGCTGAACATGGAGGCGAAACATTCCATTGAGAAGCAGGCGGCGCATCATGTGGATTGCTTTACGACGGTGAGCGACATCACCGCCCGCGAATGCAAGCAGTTGTTGGACAAGGAGCCGGATATCGTGACCCCGAATGGGTTTGAGCCGAATTTCGTCCCCGCCAAGTTGGAATATACCAAGAAACGGGCGGAGGCGCGCAAGGCATTGATCAACATGGCAGAGAAGCTGGTGGGCTACAAGATCGACCCGGACGTGTTGTTGGTGTCGACGAGCGGCAGGTATGAGTACCGCAACAAAGGCATAGATGTCTTTATCGAAGCGATGAACCGTGTCCGGACTTCCGGCCGCCTGCAGCGTGAGACCATCGCCTTCATCCTGGTGCCGGCTTGGGTCAAAGAGGTGCGCGCCGACTTGAAAATGGCGATAGAGACCAATTATGAGAACCATCTCCCGATGCAGTGCCCTTTCATCACGCATTGGCTCCACCAGATGCAGGACGACAAAGTGATCAACTATATAGGCAGTGCGGGTTTCCAAAACAGCAAGGATGAGAAGTTGAAGATCATTTTCGTCCCTTGTTACTTGAATGGCAAGGATGGCATCTTGGACAAGACCTATTACGATATCCTTATCGGCATGGACGCGACCGTCTATCCTTCCTACTATGAACCTTGGGGCTACACGCCTCTGGAGAGCATTGCCTTCGGTATCCCTACTGTCACCACGAACCTGGCAGGATTCGGGATGTGGGCGAAGAAAGCGGGTGTCTCAGGAGGGGATTTGTCTGAAGGAGTAGCCGTTATCGACCGCACGGACTTTAATTATTTTGAAGTGGCAGATGCCATCATGGAGCAAATCTTGTCGCTTTCCGGCAAAACAGAGAAAGAACGCCAACAGATTAAAAAGAACTGCCTGGCATTGTCCGGGAAAGCGGAATGGGACAAGTTCATAACCTATTATTTCGAAGCTTTCGACATTGCGCTGTCCCATGCGGCAGAAAGAATCTTGAAATAAAACAATCAAGACGTTGTAAAATGTTGTATCTTTGCAACGTCTTGTGCTATATTAAAAGAAAAGGGTAACACAAATAAACATCATTATATGAATATTAAATCGAATGATCCTATTTGGAAAGAGGTCTATTCTCAATCCAAACTTCCAGCTTCCTTGGAAGTTTTGAAGGAAATGTCTACTAACCTATGGTGGGTTTGGAATCACGAAGGGGCTAAACTTTTCGGTAAAATAGACCCCGAACTTTGGAAAAGAACATCAGGCAACCCGGTGCAATTGCTCCAGAGCCTCTCTTTCCAACGTATCGAAGAAATCTTGGCTGATGCGGAATTGATGGCTGAAATCAAGGAGGTGTATGCTCGTTTCAGGGCTTATGTCGATGTGGAGCCGGATAAAACCAAGCCTTCCGTAGCCTACTTCAGCATGGAGTATGGTTTGACCAATGTCTTGAAAATCTATTCCGGTGGCCTGGGTATCTTGGCAGGCGACTATTTGAAAGAAGCGAGTGACGACAACATCGACATGTGTGCGGTCGGTTTCCTTTATCGTTATGGATACTTTACACAGACATTGTCCATGGACGGACAGCAGATTGCCAACTATGAAGCCCAGAACTTCAATTTGCTGCCTTTGACGCAGGTGACCAATGAAAACGGAGAACCGGTCGTGTTGGAAGTCCCATATCCCGGACGTGTCGTTTATGCAAATATTTGGAAAGTGAACGTTGGACGTGTTCCTTTGTACCTGATGGATACTGATATCCCCCAGAACAGCGAATGGGACCGTTCCATCACTCACCAGTTGTATGGCGGCGACTGGGAAAACCGTATGAAGCAAGAGTACTTGTTGGGTATCGGTGGTATCTTGATGTTGAACAAGTTGGGCATCAAGAAACAGGTTTACCACTGCAACGAAGGACATGCTGCCTTGATCAATGCCCAGCGTTTGGTTGACTATATCCAGAAAGAAGGTTTGTCATTCAACCAGGCCATGGAGGTCGTGCGTGCTACTTCTTTGTACACAGTGCACACTCCGGTCCCGGCAGGCCATGACTATTTCGACGAGGATTTGTTCGGCCGCTATATGGGTGAATTCCCAGTCAAGTTGGGTATCAGCTGGCACGATTTCATCGGCTTGGGCCGTGTTAATCCAAACTCGAACGAGAAGTTCTGTATGAGCACGTTCGCTTTGAATACTTGTCAAGAGGCCAACGGCGTCAGCTGGTTGCATGGCAAGGTTTCACAACGGATGTTCGCCCCGATATGGAAAGGCTACTTCCCTGAAGAGTTGCACGTGGGTTATGTGACAAACGGTGTGCACATGCCGACTTGGGCTTCCACGGAGTGGAAACGTTTCTTCAACGAACGCTTCCATAAGAAATTCTTCAGCGACCAGTCCAACCAGAAATATTGGGAAGCTATCCAGACCATGCCGGATGAAGATATCTGGGATATCCGTATGGCTTTGAAGAAGAAGTTGATCAAATATATCAAGAACGAATATAAGACTACTTGGCTGAAGAACCAGGGAGATCCTGCCAAGGTGGTTTCTATCTTGGAGAAGATCAACCCGAACTCTTTGATGATCGGTTTCGGCCGTCGTTTCGCGACTTACAAGCGTGCCCACCTGTTGTTCACGGATTTGGATCGTTTGTCCAAGATTGTCAACAACGAGAAGTTCCCAATCCAGTTCATCTTCACGGGTAAAGCCCACCCGGCTGACGGTGGCGGACAGGGCTTGATCAAGCACATCATCGAGATTTCCCGCCGTCCGGAATTCCAAGGCAAGATTATCTTCTTGGAAAATTATGACATGCGTCTGGCACGCCACTTGATCTCGGGTGTGGATGTTTGGTTGAATACTCCGACCCGTCCGCTCGAGGCTTCCGGAACTTCTGGAGAAAAGGCTGAGATGAACGGTGTATTGAACTTCTCTGTATTGGACGGTTGGTGGTATGAAGGTTACCGCGAAGGTGCCGGATGGGCTTTGACTGAAAAGCGCACATACGACAACCAGCAGTACCAGGACCAGTTGGATGCCGCTACTATTTATAACATGCTGGAAGCAGAGATTATCCCGGCTTATTATGCTAAGAATAGCAAGGGTTATTCTCCTGATTGGATTCAGTATATCAAGAACTCAATGTCCCAGATTGCATACAATTATACAATGAAGCGCATGTTGGATGATTATATCGACCGCTTCTACAACAAATTGGCTGTGCGCTCTGCCGTGTTGAAGAAGGACAACTATGCGAAGGCTAAGGCTATCGCGGCTTGGAAGGAAGAGGTGGCTGCCCATTGGGATTCATTTGAAGTTTGCTCTTTCACAAGCGATGCCGACTTTGCCGCAAACGGCCCGGAAGTAGGTAAGAAAGCTACTTTCGAGTTGGTTATCGACCGTCATGAATTGCAGGGCCAATTGGGTGCGGAAATCGTGATCACGAAGCGCGAATTGGAAAAGAACCAACAGGAGCTTGTTTGTAGGACAGAATTTGAATTGAAGAAAGAGGAAGGCACGAAGATGTTCTTTGAATTGAACGTGACTCCGACGGAAGCAGGTAATATGGAAATCGGTTTCCGTATCTTCCCGAAAAACCCGGATCTGCCTCACCGTATGGACTTTGCTTTTGTGCGCTGGATTCAGTTGTAATTAAGCATTGACATTTATAAAAAAGGGGATGCGTCATGTTTTCGGATGGGACGTCTCCCCTTTCTTTTTCATATAGCAACTAAGAAGCTGTTTAAATATTATTCAAAAATTCTTTTATGGTTCTTTACAACATAACTCTGAATATAGACAATGATATAACCGAGGCGTGCTTGGATTATTTGAAGCGTTTTTATGTACCGCAAGCGACTCAAAGCGGAGTAATGCACTCCCCGAAAATCCACAAGATGCTCCCTTATGATGATGGCGATGCCCAGTCGGGCAGTTATGCCATCCAGTTCAATGTGAAGAATGTGGACACGTTGAATTATTGGATTGAGCATGAGGGACAGCATATATCCAAGCGGCTCGTCGAACGTTTTGGTGACAAGGTGGCAGGTTTCACAACTGTTTTGGAAGAGATAGACTTGTCGGAATGATTAAGGAGAGAGTGATATTGGGCATCGACCCTGGAACAATCGTGATGGGATATGGAGTCTTGTATGTCGAGGACAATAAGCCCAGGATGGAGACGATGGGAGTTATCCAACTCAACAAGTACGAGGACCATTATTTGCGCTTGAAAAAGATTTTCGAGCGGGTGCTGGGATTGATAGACCATTACCATCCGGACGAATTGG
>ERZ857629.3920-NODE-3920-length-12049-cov-4.811989_pt1 | contig 12049 bp, 10 predicted proteins | sample MGYA00519700_ERZ857629 | MGnify/ENA primary metagenome ERZ857629 (study PRJEB31778, sample SAMEA3449351) | human gut metagenome | biome: human gut; feature: human-associated habitat; material: faeces | place: United Kingdom | collected 2010/2012 ... | reverse complement strand
GTGAAAAAGAAAAATACCGCCCACGCAGCGCAGCGATGATTTTGTCGGGTGAAACAGCGGCAAAATGAATCGGGTGTGTTGCGGGGCGGTTGATCTTTTAGGGATGATCCACGGCGAGGCTGTGTTCAAAATGAACACGACCACATCTTGTGGATGGCTTCAAGCCAATCCACAAAAGCAGCGGGATTTGTGACAGAGAATATCACGCATTGAACGGTGCGTCAAGATAATTTGAAAAAAATTATTGCGACAAAGCGGTGATAGTAGGACTTATAGGAGGCTGCTTGAGCTGTTTTTTCTATTTACAGCTACAATGATAGCCATTGGGGGATTGTGATTGGTCAGGGCTGAAAAGGGCTTTCACAATTTGCTGCAGCGCATCATGTCCTCGACGCTCCCAGCGTCCTCAAAGGACGATTTGATGGGTGTGTAGGGATAAGCTGTAAAAAGAAGCATGGACGCCCCCGAAAAGGAGAGCGTCCATGCTTCTTGCTGTAACCGAATGGAGGAGATTGCGAAATCAGTGATTGTCCGGGCAGACGATTTCCAGCATCTGATCGAAAACCTCTTCCATCTGCCGCACCAGTGTGAACTGGGTGCGGGCGCGGTCGAGGTTGTGATCCGGGCGAGCAATATGGAAATAATGGTCGCCCTCCAGATAGTCAGTCAGAAAACGGATGCCGCATTCCAGCGTCATGAGCCTTGCACCCCATGCAAGGCTCTTTTTTTCTGCCATGCTCATGGATGCCCCGGCAGTGGAGAGATACCCTTTGGCGAACACTTCGTACAGATGCAGGTCAAAATGGACTTTGCTCTGGTCAGGTTCGTCCTCAGCGCAGTCGTTGGCACCGGTGCGGATGGAATCGCCGAAGTCGTAGGCCGAAAGTCCCGGCATCACGGTGTCGAGGTCAATGACACAGATGCCTTTTCCGGTAGCGGCATCGATGAGGACATTGTTGATCTTGGTGTCATTGTGGGTGACGCGCAGAGGAATTTCGCCAGCTGCCAGCTGATCCAGCAGGACATGGCAGTCCTGCTCCCTCGCATGGATAAATTCGATTTCCGACGTGATATTTTTTGCCCGGCCCAGTGCATCGGCGGCGAGGGCTTTTTCAAAATTGGCATAGCGGTTGGGCGTGTCGTGGAAGCGGGCGATGGTTTCGTGGAGGGTGGAGGCCGGGTAATCCTCCAGCTGGTTCTGGAATTTGCCCAGTGTCTCGGCCACGGTGCGGAAGTCGGTTTCGCTGCCGACCTGCTGCAAACAGATGGTATCTTCTACAAAGTCGTAGGCACGCCATGCGCCGCCGTCTGCATCCAGATAGCAAGTCGACCCCGACAAAGTTGGGATGACATTCAGCGTTTCCCGTGCTGGGTCGCCGCCCTCGGCAAGAATTTTCGCCCGCAGATGCCGGGTCACGTTGCAGACATTCTCCATCAGGCCCACCGGGTCAGTAAAGGTATCTGTGTTGATGCGCTGCAAAATAAAGCGTTTGGAATGATCTTCCCGCCAGACCACAAAGGTGTCGTTGATATGCCCCTCACCATAGTGGTGAGCATCGCAGAGCACAGGCCCGCCAAAATCAAAGGCATTTGCAGCAGACTGGAGCAGAGAAAGGGTAACGGATTTCATCATAAATTCCTCGTTTTCGTTATACTTCATGCCGTTTTGTCGGGGCGGGGCGTTTTCCCTGCCGCGTCTGACGGCGGTATTCGTTGGGGGTCATGCCCTCCGCCTTGCGGAAGCACTGGGAGAAATAGCTGGGGGAGGAAAAGCCCATCAGCTCGCTGATCTGCGCCAGACTGTAACCGGTGTTGCCCAGCATATACTTGCTTTCCTCAATGCGGCGGCGGTTCAGATAGGTGATGGGAGAGATGCCATACTCTTTTTGGAAGGTATGGGCCAGATAGTATTTGTTGATGTGGGCGATTTCAGCAAGGATATCCAGCGAGATATCTTCGCGGTAGTTGCTGTCCAGATACCGCTTGATCTCCACACACTCCCGGCTGTCGGAGCGGGGCGTTTCCTCTACCTGCAAAGAAAGCGTGGTACACCGCACCAGCCAGATGAGCAGCACTTCCAACAGATCCTGACAGACCGTTTCGCAGCCGTCCAGACTGCGGTCTGCTTCGGCCAGCAGCATATGGAGCAGCGTCACCATCCGCTCCCGATTTTCCCGGCAGTTGAATATGGCGTAGGAAGAATCTGATTTTCCAAATAAGATCTCGATGCCAGCAACGCCCAATACAATGTATTCCAGCGGTGAAGCATTCAGGCTCAACTCGGTATGCTCTACCTGCGGATTAACGATAATCATATCATCCGGTTTGACCGGATAAAGCTGACCGCTTAAATAAAACTGACCTTCTCCGCTCAGACAGTAGAACAGCTCTGTGCAGGAATGGGTGTGGGCAGTGCTGTTCCAATCGCCGCCAAATTTGCTTTTGCTGATGTACAGCAGCCGGAAGGATTCCCGTGGAGCGGGAGCATGGCGGATATCAAATCGCTCGGTACTCATAAATGGCTCCTTTTGAGGCAAAGAACAAAAAACATAAAAATAAAAGCAAGATACTAAAAATACAAGCCTAAAAACGATGCGTTGCTTCGTATGTTTTTTCTTATTATAGAGGCAATGAAGAAAAAATGCAAGCCCTGATTTTAGGCTAATTTTTATATTTTTGTTTCTCGAGTCCCTTCGAAATATGTCAAAATAGTTACAGGTTGGGGATTATGCTGAAACTTTTAAAAGATTTTTAGCACTTTTGCTGGAAGAATTTTTCAGAAAGCAATATCTATAAAAAATGAAACAACAAACCTCTTGAGCAAGGAAGCGAAAGAATTTATATTGGAGGCAGAAAAACACACAGTCCTTCGGGCAAAGCCTGTTTGCCCGGCTGTGTTTGAACGGAACAAAATGATGGAGGCAACACAGTATGAATCGTATTTCTCGTCGTAATTTCCTGAAGGCGGCCGGCGTTGGCGCCGCTGCACTGGGTCTGGCTGCCTGCGGCGGCTCTTCCAGCTCCACCGCATCCAGCGTGGCATCTTCTGCCGCTACTTCTTCCGCAGTGGCTGCGGACGTCACCATCAAGGTAGCCGCCATCGAGACCGGCTACGGCGCTGAGATGTGGAAAAAGGTCACCGAGGCCTTTACCGCCCAGACCGGCATCAAGGTGGACCTGACCACCGACAAAAAGCTGGAGGACGTCATCGGCCCCTCCATGCAGGGCGGCGACTACCCCGACGTGGTCCATCTGGCCACCGGCCGTGAAGCTGCCCTGACCGAGCAGTTCATCAAGGGCAACCTGATCGCCGACATCACCGATGTGCTGAGCATGACCGTGCCCGGCGAGAGCAAGAAGGTGAGCGAGAAGATCGCCGGCGGCTTTACCGACACCTCCCTGACCAACCCCTACGGCGACGGCAAAACCTATCTGGCTCCCATGTTCTACAGCCCCTGCGGCCTGTTCTACAACGCCGGTTTCCTGAAGGAAAAGGGCTGGGACGTGCCCAAGACCTGGGACGAGATGTGGGCACTGGGCGACAAGGCTGCCGCTGAGGGCACCTACCTGTTCACCTACCCCACCACCGGCTACTTCGACGCCTTCTTCTATGCGCTGATGTACGCTGCCGGCGGCCCCGACTTCTTCAACAAGGCTACCCACTACGAAGAAGGCATCTGGGACACCCCCGAAGCAAAGACCTGCTTTGATATCGTGGCAAAGCTGGCTTCCTACACCAACCCCATCACCCCCGCACAGGCCAACGATCAGGACTTTACCCAGAACCAGCAGCTGGTGCTGGACAACAAGGCCCTGTTTATGCCCAACGGCACCTGGATCGTGGGCGAGATGGCCGAGGCTCCCCGTGCAGACGGCTTTGAGTGGGGCATGACCGCCCTGCCCGCTGTCAAGGCCGGCGGCGACGGTTACAGCTACACCTGGTTCGAGCAGGCATGGATCCCCGCCGGTGCCGAGCATCAGGATGCCGCCAAGCAGTTCGTGGCTTACCTGTACAGCGACGAAGCCTGCAAGCTGTTTGCCGAGAGCGGCGCTATCCAGCCTGTGCTGGGCATCGCCGACAGTCTGGAAGGCGACAACAAGATGTTCTACTCCATCTACGACAACGGCGCAAAGGCCGCCATGGGCAACTTTGCAGCCTTCAGTGCCATCCCCGGCGTGGAAGTGCGCACCGTGTTCTTCGACCCTGTCAACTCTCTGGTGTCCGGCAGCATGACCGAGCAGCAGTGGATCGACGGCATCAAGTCCGCCAGCGACCAGATGCGCGCCAACATCATCGAGTAATTAAGCCCTGCCCAGCGGGGGCGGTTTTTACCGCCTCCGCTTTTTTGGGCTGTACAGTACCATCAAGAAAGGAGCGGTCAATCCCCTATGAGAACGGATAAAAGCCGCAAACGGTTCGTATTCCTCTGTGTGGCACCGGCTACCATCCTGTTTTTCCTCTTTATGATCCTGCCCACCCTCAACGTGTTCCGCATGAGTTTGTATGAGCGGGGTGCCTATTCTCCCAACGAGACCTTTGTGGGGCTCAAAAACTTCCAGCATCTGCTGAAAGATACCCAGTTCATCCGCTCGATGCAGAATATGATCCTGCTCGTGGTGGTGGTCACCATCGTCACCTTTGCGTTTGCACTAGTGTTTGCAGCCATCCTGACCCGCGAAAAGATCAAAGGCCAGAACTTTTTCCGCATCATCTTCTACATCCCCAACATCCTGTCGGTGGTCGTCATCTCCGGCATCTTCTCTGCCATCTATAAGCCGGAAAACGGCATGCTGAACAGCATCATCGGCCTGTTCCGCAACATGAGCGACCCCATCCTGTGGAAGGGCGAAAAACTGGTCATCCCCTCCATCATCATTGCCATGGTGTGGCAGGCCATCGGCTACTACATGGTCATGTACATGGCCTCCATGTCTGCCGTGCCCATCAGCCTGTACGAGAGCGCCAATCTGGACGGTGCCGGGCGGCTGACCCAGTTCTTCCAGATCACCATCCCCCTCATCTGGACGAATATCCGCACCACCCTCACCTTCTTTATCATCTCCACCATCAACATGGCCTTCCTCTTCGTCAAGGCCATGACCAGCGGCGGGCCCAACGGCGCATCGGATGTGGCGCTGAGCTATATGTACAGCCAGAAAGACGCTGGCCTGTATGGTTACAGTATGGCCATCGGCGTGGTAATCTTCCTGTTCTCGTTTGCCCTGTCCGCCTGTGTCAACAAGGTCACCAACCGCGATACGCTGGAATTTTAAGGAGGGAAGAAGATGCAGAATACCACCGAAAAATCTTCCCGCTCTGCGGAAGGTCTGTACAAGTTTTTCATCTATTTTGTGCTGGTTCTGCTGGCCGTTACCATCATCGTGCCGGTGGCATGGGTGTTCATGGCCTCCATCAAGCAGAATGCAGAGTTCTACGGCAACCCGTGGGCACTGCCCGCCGGGTTCTACTGGCAGAACTTCGTCAACGCATGGAACGGCGCGAAAATGGGCGAATATATGCTCAACTCGGTCATCGTCACCGCGCTGGCGCTGGCACTGCTGCTGGTCGTTGCCCTGCCCGCCGCCTACTGCCTGTCCCGCTTCCACTTCAAGGCGCGCAGGCTGCTGAACACCCTGTTCATGGCGGGTCTGTTCATCAACGTGAACTACATCGTGGTGCCCATCTTTTTGATGCTGCGGGACGGCGATGTGTGGCTGAAAAGCCACTTCGGCAGCGGCTTTCTGCTGAACAATCTGGTGGTGCTGGCGGTGGTATACGCCGCCACCGCGCTGCCCTTTACCATCTACCTGCTGTCGGGCTACTTTGCCACCCTGCCCCACGATTTTGAGGAGGCCGCCTATATCGACGGTGCAAGCTATTTTTCCACCATGACCCGCATCATCTTCCCCATGGCAAAGCCCTCCATCATCACCATTATCCTGTTCAACTTCCTGTCCTTCTGGAACGAGTATATCATCTCCATGACCCTGATGAGCTCCACCAAGGCACCCCGCACCCTGCCGGTCGGTCTTTTGAACCTGATGCAGGCGCAGCAGAGCGCCGCCCAGTACGGTACCATGTACGCAGGCCTTGTGCTGGTGATGCTGCCCACCCTGATTTTGTACATCTGCGTGCAGCGGCAGCTGACGCAGGGCATGACCGTGGGCGGCCTGAAAGGTTAAGGTGACAGACGATGAAAGCATATTGGAAAAACCATCCCGCCCTGCGCATGATCCTGATGCTGGTGCTGTTCGTACTGGCACTGGTGCTGGTGGTGTCCGGCTGGAAAATGACCGGACAGCTGGCAGGGCTTGGCATCATGCTGGTGGGCGTAGCGCTGCTGCTGGCTGTGCTGGCGCTGTATAACGCCGCCTACGATTGACCCCCTACGATTCAAAGAGAGGCAAAAGGAGAGTTTCCCATGGACGAACTGAGAAAGACCGGGCGCGTGACCATTCCCACAGACCTGGACGTTGTGCCCGAAACACTGGAGATCTTAAAAAAGTGGGGTGCCGATGCCATCCGCGACTGCGACGGCACCGACTTCCCGCAGCAGCTCAAGGATGCGGACGCCAAGATCTACTCCACCTACTATACCACCCGCAAGGACAACGCATGGGCAAAGGCAAACCCGGACGAGGTACAGCAGTGCTACATCATGACCGGCTTTTACACCGCCCCCGGCGACACCGTGACCATCCCGCTGATGAAGGGCATCAGCCCGGAGCTGATGCAGGTGAACACCAACGACGACATCACCCGCTGGTGGGAGGTCATGGATCGAACCACCGGTCAGCCCGTGCCGCCGGAGCAGTGGAGCTACGCCGACGGCAGTGTGACCGTACAGGCCGTACCGTTCCATGAGTATACCGTCAGTTTTCTGGCTTACCTCATCTGGGACCCGGTGCATATGTACAACGCTACCACCAACGGCTGGACGAATTTTGAGCACCAGATCACCTTTGACGTGCGTCAGCCCAAGACCCACAAGTATTCCATGGAGCGCCTGCGCAAGTTCATTGCAGAGCACCCCTATGTTAACGTCATCCGCTACACCACCTTCTTCCACCAGTTCACCCTGATCTTCGACGAGCTGAAGCGGGAGAAGTTCGTGGACTGGTATGGATACTCTGCTTCGGTCAGCCCTTATATCCTCAACCAGTTTGAGCAGGAGGTGGGCTACAAGTTCCGCCCGGAGTACATCATCGATCAGGGCTACTATAACAACCAGTACCGGGTGCCCAGCAAGGAATTCCGGGATTTTCAGGCCTTCCAGCGCCGCGAGGTGGCAAAGCTTGCCAAGGAGATGGTGGACATCACCCACGCGTGCGGGTGCGAAGCCATGATGTTCCTCGGCGATCACTGGATCGGCACCGAACCTTTCATGCCGGAGTTCAAGACCATCGGACTGGATGCCGTAGTGGGCAGCGTGGGCAACGGCTCCACCCTGCGCCTGATCTCTGACATTGAGGGCGTGAAGTACACCGAGGGCCGTTTCCTGCCGTACTTCTTCCCCGACACCTTCCACGAGGGCGGCGACCCGGTGCGGGAAGCCAAGGAGAACTGGGTTACAGCCCGCCGCGCTATCCTGCGCAAGCCCATCGACCGCATCGGCTATGGCGGCTATCTGAAACTGGCCTTGCAGTTCCCGGAGTTCGTGGACTACGTGGAGAGCGTCTGCAACGAGTTCCGCGAACTGTACGAGAACATCAAGGGCACCACACCCTACTGTGTCAAGCGAGTGGCCGTGCTGAACTGTTGGGGTAAAATGCGGGCTTGGGGCTGTCACATGGTGCATCACGCCCTCTATTACAAGCAGAACTATAGCTATGCCGGTGTCATTGAGATGCTGTCCGGTGCGCCCTTTGATGTGAAGTTTATCAGCTTTGAGGATATCAAGAACGACCCGCATCTGCTGGATTCGTTGGATGTCATTATCAATGTCGGCGATGCCGACACCGCACACACCGGCGGCATCTGGTGGGAAGACCCGGAGATCTCCTCCGCTATCCGCAAGTTCGTCTGGAACGGCGGCGGCTTTATCGGCGTGGGTGAGCCTTCCGGTCACCCGTATCAGGGCCACATTCTCCAGCTTGCCAGCGTGCTGGGCGTGGAGGAAGAAAACGGCTTCACCCTCAACTACGACAAGTACAACTGGGAGGAGCACCCCGACCACTTTATCTTGCAGGACGCCGACCAACCCGTGGACTTTGGCGAGGGCAAAAAGAACATCTACGCCCTTGAGGGCACCGAGGTGCTGGTGCAGCGGAACAAGGAAGTACAGATGGCCGCCCACGACTTCGGAAAGGGTCGTGCCGTGTACATCAGCGGTGTGCCGTACAGCTTTGCCAACAGCCGTACCCTGTACCGCGCTATCCTGTGGAGTGCCCACAGCGAGGAGGAACTGCATACATGGTTCAGCTCCAATTATAATGTAGAAGTTCACGCCTACGTCAAGAACGGCAAGTATTGTGTGGTGAACAACACGTACGAGCCGCAGGACACCACCGTTTACACCACAGACGGCAGCAGCTTTGCTCTGCATCTGGATGCCAACGAGATCAAGTGGTATGAGATCTAAGTTCTCCTTTTCATAAACGAACACAACGGGCAGCTCTGTTACCAGAGCCGCCCGTTGTGTTTGCTGTATCTGCCGATAACTCAACCTGTGTCAATCGAACGCTGCAATGGAGATGGCTGGAAACGCAGAAATTCAGTAATGCGAGCGTAATAGACCTGCAGAAAAAAGAAACTGACGAATTATCGCCTTTACACAGACTTGAAGTTGAATCCGGGCAATGTGAATGCATGGCTCAAACACAACGATTCCAGCAAAATGAGCCTTGACTGTGCACGGCAGATTTACAAGTATGCAAAAAGCTACCCGTCTGTTCGATAAGAAAAAGGAAGTGAGCCTATGACCGCCGTAATTTACGCCCGCTATTCCAGCGATAACCAGCGTGAAGAATCTATCGAGGGGCAGATTCGGGAATGCACGGCTTATGCCGAAAAGAACGGCATTACGGTCATCAAGCACTACATTGACCGTGCATTCTCTGCAAAAACGGACAATCGCCCGGAGTTCCAGCAGATGATCAAAGACAGCGGCAAGAAGCTGTTTGATGTTGTTCTCGTCTGGAAATTTGACCGCTTTGCCCGGAATCGTTTTGATAGCGCAAACTATAAGATGATCCTGAAAAAGAACGGTGTCCACCTGATTTCCGTTATGGAACCCATTGCTGAGGGTTCACAGGGCATTCTGGTGGAAACCCTTCTGGAAGGTATGGTGGAATACTATTCGGCAGAGCTGTCCGAAAAGGTGATTCGTGGTCAGACCGAGAACGCCTTGAAGGGTAAGTGCACTGGCGGTACGGGAACCATTGGCTATAAAATCGACGATGCCAAGTTCTATCATCTTGACCCGTTGACTGCTCCGCTGGTGCTGGAAGCCTTTCAGCGGTATGACAACGGTGATAAGATGGTGGAAATCGTAAACTTCCTCAACGATAAGGGCGTCCGCAATATGCTGGGCGGCAAAATGACCCACAGTAGTGTGAACACCATGTTGAAGAACCGCCGGTACATTGGAGAATTGTCTTTCCGGGACATCGTTGTGCCGGATGCAATTCCGGTTATTGTTCCGAAAGACCTGTTTGACCGGGTGCAGAAGCGTCTGGATAAGAACAAGCGTGCCCCTGCCTGTGGCAAGGCAGACGAGGAATATCTGCTGACCACCAAGCTGCTCTGCGGCAAGTGTGGTGCGCTGATGTTCGGCGAAAGCGGAACCAGTGCCACCGGACGCACCTACTATTATTATAAATGCGCCAACGTCAAGCGCCGCAAGGGCTGCAATAAAAAGACCGTGCAGAAGGACTGGCTGGAAGATCTGGTCGTCCGGGAGACCATGAAGCTGATTCAGGACGATGCGATGATCGACAAGATCGTTCAACTGGTCATGGATGTCCAGAATCAGGAGAACACCACGATCCCGCTGCTGGAAAAGCAACTGCGAGAGGTCAACAAAAAGCTGGACAACCTGATGAAGGCTATCGAGGATGGCTTGTACACCCGGACAACGAAAGAGCGTCTGGAAGCGCTGGAAATCCAGAAAGATGAGCTGACTGTAAAAATCGCAGATGAAAAATTGAAGAAGCCCAGCTTCAATGAGGATTTCATCCGATTCTGGCTGATGAAATTCAGAAAGTTCGATATTTCGCAGAAAAAGCAGCGGAAAGCGCTGATTGAAATTTTTGTAAATGCCATTTTTCTGTACGATGACCGGATGCTGATTACGTTCAACTACAAAGATGGCACCCAAACTGTCCGATTTGAGGACACTTTGACCGCTGATTCGGCGGAGGAAAAAAGTTCGGATTTGTCCAGCTCTGCTGGACCATAAATCCAACGATTTCACGTTAGAAATCGTTGGATTTTTTTGTTTGTGGGCTGACCTCATTTGGTTTTGACCACAATTTTGACCACAATGCCAAAGATTTTATCTGGTCTAATTAGTGCTGTTCCGTCTAATTTTCAGGCCGAAAATGCCTCACTGAACAACTGGATCGCACTCTGCCGAATGGATTCCTGAACATGGAGATAATGCTCAGTCATCTCGGTGTGATGCTCTGGATGGTCTGGATATCCACGCCCAACGCCTGCATCTGCGACACATAGGTGTGGCGGCAGCTGTGCGGCGTGAGCAAGCGGACATCGCCCGCTTCTTCCAGAGATTTGCGGAATACATCCCGGAAATGGGTGGGATTGCAGGGCAAGCCGGACTGGGTTGCGGCGCACAAGGTCATTGGCTTCTGCCTTTTGAAAGATCTGGTAGAGCATCCCTCGTGCCTTGCTGATGTAAGAATCCGAGCGGCCATCGCGCCGCATCCCTTTCAGGAAGTTTTCAATGTCGATGGGGCGTATGACGGTCAAGGGGCGATGATAAAATCCCTCTTTGAGCATTTTCAGGCAGTATTTATAGCTTTCCTGTGTCGTGGGAGCGATATTATCCCTGTGACCCTCGAACCATGTATCGGCCCAATCTTCAAAGTACAGGATCGTGTCCAGCTGGACACCGCTGATAAGCGCATCCTGATACTCTTTCAGTTTGAGCTTGACCTCCTTCTGGGTCTTGCCGTAGAAGGTCTTGAAGCGCGGCGAACCATCTTTCTGGTAGCCGTCCATCATACGTAATTCCCAGCGACCATCGCTGCGGTGGCGAAGCGTACCCTCGCCGTGTGAACGTTTGCTTGGCATATTGCCTCCTTCCTGATGTCAAGTCGTTTCGGGAATAGTATAGAAAAAGAAACCTCTTGAATCAAGGATGTCAGATCAGCCGTTTACGCTGTCCGTGATCCACTGAAGAAAACGGTCTTTGGGTACGACCATCCGCTTACCGATGTGGAGCGTGGGAAAGCCGTCCGAACGGAGCAGGATGTAAGCGTTGGCGCGGGAGATGCCCAGCGCAGCAGCGACATGATCGGCTGTCAGGGTGATGGGAAGCTGCTCATACGAAGTGAACTGAGAGCGCATAGAATACCTCTTTTCTCTATATGTTGTATTGAATGAATATAGGAACACCATATATTGCATTTTAATATGTAACAAGGGGCATCTGCGGTTTGCGGATGCCCCTTGTGTATATGGGAGGAATGCCTGTGAATGTCAGAATTTCATTGGCAGCGCGTCTTTTCTGCACTTGCCGTTGTAGGCGGTGTAGATGGGGAAAACGTATTTTTTCCATCCGCGCAGCTTTGCGGGGTCGTCCTGCCCGATGCGGTAAATATCGACCGGGTGGATGTTGCGCAGTGCACGGAGCAGCCGTTCTTCACTGAACTCGCCGTGGTACAGCTCCACAAAGTGCATCATGCCTTTCAGAACAGATGCCCGGAACGAATCGGGCTTGCCCTCCCATGCTGCCACGATCAGCCGCATCGTTTCACAGTAGAGCGGTTCGCCCATCTGCTTGTAGAGCCGGAAAGCCGTACCAACGCAGCCGATGCGGTAATCGGTCAGCTGCTGGCTGTCATAATTGAGACTCAACCCCACCCG
>ERZ857629.3919-NODE-3919-length-12051-cov-3.772674_pt1 | contig 12051 bp, 5 predicted proteins | sample MGYA00519700_ERZ857629 | MGnify/ENA primary metagenome ERZ857629 (study PRJEB31778, sample SAMEA3449351) | human gut metagenome | biome: human gut; feature: human-associated habitat; material: faeces | place: United Kingdom | collected 2010/2012 ... | reverse complement strand
CAGAGTTATAATAAAAATATTCAGTATCGGGGAACTTGTAATGAAAGTAGTTAATTGCCTATCAGGCAGCGGAAAAACAGAGCAACTTATCGTTGATATAAAAAATCTTTTAGCAAAAGGGATTTTGCCAGAGAAAATCTGCGTAATTTTGCTCAGCAAAAGCCATGGAGAGGTTTTGGAAAAAGAACTTGCTGATTTTGGAATAAAAATTAACAGTTTGCAAAATCTTGCAAACGAAATTTTTCGCAAAAACCCAAACAATGAAGAAATTTCAACGTTTTCCAACGACAATTCAGCAATAAATCTTTTGCAAAAATTGATAGAAATTAACACAAAAGGCACAGACCTTGAAAACCTCGGCAAAGTTAATGCCTTCGCAAGAGAAATTTACAACCTTATCGGAGTGTTAAAATCGCATAAAATCACTGATTTTAACATTTTGAAAAATGCTTGTACAGCGTCCGATATAGGGCAAAAAGAAGCCGAAAGATTAAATATAATTGCCAAAATTTACGGAGAATACGCAAAAATTCTTGAAAAAAACAATTTTGCGGATTTCAGAGATGTAATTTTGTCCGATATTCAAGCGTTGAAAGATTTACAGACGTTAAAAAACGAAATTTCATACAAATATGAATACATTTTTGTTGAAGGGGCGGAAAACATTACCTCTATTCAACTTGAACTTTTAAAAGCAATAACCGACGAAAGCAAAATCAACTTGTACGGCGATAAAAATGCTCAAATTGAAACATTTATGGGTGCAAACGCTTTCAATCCGCAAGATTTGAGCCCAAAAGAAAATTATTCCGTTCCGAAAGATATTTATGAGCGAGCGCTTTTTATAATAAATTCGCAAAACGAAATTTCAACAAAAAACGAAAACATCACCTACGCAAGCCTCACCGATACAGAGGAAGAAATTGATTTTATAGCAAATGAAATTAAAAATTCAAACTCTTGCAAAATGTCTGACATAGCAATTTTGATTCGTGATAACTCGCTCAAACAAAACATTTCCGAGTTATTGGCAGAAAAAAACATTCCCGTAAACGGCGAAGCGAGCAACAAGGATTTCCAATACTTCAAATTCAAAATTACAAACATTTTCAGCATTTTTGACATTATGCAAACTTTAAATGTTGAAAATTTCAGTTTCGACAGTTTCAAAATTGCGGAAATTAAGGCAAAAGAAGACAAAAAATCAATTGAATTAAAAATTCTTGCAGAACAACTGAATTTATTTTACCACTCAATTATTTCTGAAAAAATTGCAAGACCCTACAACTTAAATACGCTCAAATTCTTGCAGGAGAAGGAAAAAGAAACCTTCTTACCATGCACGGTTTTTAAGCATTTTTATCAAATTTCGCAGCCTGACAAAAATCATCTTGAAACCGTAAACGAGCAAATTAAAAAACTTTACAAATTGCACAAAGAAAATCGCATTCTTGAATTAATATCCGAAATTGCAGATTTAAAGGGCAATTCAGACAAAAATTTCAGCAGAACATACCACTTATTTCTCGCTAAATTTATGACCCAAGCGGAAGAAATTAATCAGGTATTTCTCAAAACAAAAGGCGATTTGGACGAACTTGTTCAAAATTCAGAGCAAAAAATCGAAAAACCGAACTTAAATCTTCAAATAATCAACGATTTATTCAACATCTCCGTAAAAGAAGTTCAAGATGATGAAAAAATCAACGTTTTGACGATTTTTGAGGCCTCGGGAAGAAATTTCAAAAAAGTATTTATTCCAAATTTAGTCGATGAATATTTTCCAAAAGCGACAAAAACGACCTCTTTCATTTCAAAATCCGCCGACGAAAAAATCTCGGAAGAATTGAGAAAAAGCGGAACAAAAGACTTTTCGCATCTTATAGATACAAAAGATGACGATTTAAAAGGCGAATGCAGTTTGATGTACACCGCAATGACCGCAGCAACGGAAAAAGTCATCTTAACCACGCACAAATACTGTAACGGCAAAGAGGTTTTACCGTCGTTATTTTTTGAAAAACTCGCAGCGGCAGACAATTTTGAACCTCAGCAAATGCCTGAAAAGGAAGATGTTTCGGAAGAAATTTTGCAGGAAAAAGAAGAAGAAAAGCCCGAAAATATAGAACAATCGCCTATTTTAGAAAAAAATGAAAAATTGAGGCTGAGTGCAACACAAATAAACAATTTTCAAAAATGCCCGAGAATGTTTTATTACTCAAAACTCCTCGGAATGAAAAGCAAATCAACTTTTTCGATAAATTTTGGAACGGCTGTACATGAAATTTTCAGAACCGCATACACTCATCATCTTTCAAAAATGAACTCGAAAGAAAATATCAAAACAACCCTGAAAGAAATAGGAGAAATTCTTTTTGACTCCGTAAAAGATGAAAATTCCTTGCAAAAAGCGATAGATGCAGGATTTGAATACATTGAAAACTCCGATTTTTCAAACGACAAAAAAGGTGAAAAAAAATCCGACATTTTGAACCAACTTAGAGAAATGAGCCTTTTCGATTTGGAAATTATGAAAAAAGAATATTTTGACACCTTGGATTGCTTGTCCAAAACTGTTAAAATTCTTGGGCTTAAAAGGACAAACAGCGGAGATTATTACAAAAAAGGAATAAGAGATGAAGGAGAACAGGATTTTTACAACAAAATTCCGCTTGATGCAAAATGCGAAAAGCAGTTCAAATTTTCACTTCCAAAAGAATATAGAATGGAAAATGTTGAATTTAACGGCTTTATTGACTCATTTATAGAATATGAAAACGGTTGGACTTTGTACGACTACAAAACAGGCGGCGAAGAAACAAACCTTTTCAAACAACTCACAAAAGAAACAAACGAACTTTTCCAAAATCAAACAACCGAAGCAGATGCAAAAGATCTGTTCGCAGAATTTAAGCATCAAATTATTTTGTATTACTTTGCGTGCCTGTACGATGAAGTTTTGAAAAACGAAGAATGCGGTAAAGTTAATGACCTCGGCTATTTTTACATAAGACCCGAATACAAAAACAAAGGCTCTGTGGAAGAAGTCGTTCCTGCGTCTTTGATTGACGAACTGAAACAAGAAATAATCGAAAATTTAAAAAAATACGTCGTAACACCGATATACAATGCCGACAAATTTTCGGCAGCACCGATAAAAAAGGATACTTGCGAAAGGTGTTCATTCAATGAAATTTGCGGTTTAGAAAACGAAGAAGGTGAAGAATAATGGTTTGCACAAAAGAACTGATAGATATCGCTCAATTAGAAGATAATTTATGCAAAAAATTAAACGCTGAGCAGACCCTCGCCGTAAAAACCGACCTTGACGAGTACACAAGCGTAATTGCAGGTGCGGGAACGGGTAAAACCACCATTATTTCCTCAAAATACGTTGATTTCATCGCAAAACTCTGCAACAAAGGTATCAAAACGCCGTTAGAGCATATTTTGGTAATCACTTTTACCGAAAAAGCCGCAGCAAATATGAAAAATAAAATTTTCAACAACCTGAAAGCGAACAATATCGACTATCTTGGTCAGGAAAGCCACATCTCAACCATTCACGCTTTTTGCTCAAAAATCCTTCGTGCACACGCAATAGAAGCAGGTTTAACCCAATATTTTAACGTAGGTAATGACGAAGATTTAAGCAAGATTTACGACACAATTATTCAAAAAATAAAAGAAGGTGAATTTGAGAAAATAGCCTTCATTCAAGATGCCGCAAAAAAATTAAACATAGACCTCTCGATTTTAGAGCACAAAAACCTTCTGAAACTGCAAGACATTTCAGAAAAAATCGACCAAGTTTTAGACTCTGTTTTGTCCGTGATAAATCAGGTAAAATCTCTCGGATTGAACGCTGTGGAATTTTTGGAGCACACAAAACTTGCCACTTCAAACTTTTCAAAATCAACCCAAAATATCCCGACAGGAGAATTGTCATACGAAGATTTTTCAAAAAAATGGTCTGATTACCTGTATGACAACGGATATGCAGAAGATAAAGATATTTTCGACGGAAATATTTTTGAAAAAAACTTTGCCGGAAGTAAATATTTTTTCAACAAAGAAAAAGACGGAAAAACTTTAAACAAAAAACGTTGCGGTGAATGGGAAAAAGGTGATTTCTTTGAGGATTTGCCGAAAATTGAAGAACTTGAAAATTATGTTACAGAAATAATCGCACTTATCTACGAAACCTATCAAATGCAACTGTTAAAAGCCGACCTCATCGGATTTGACGATATGATAAATCTGACTTTGCACATTTTGGACAACGAAAATATAAGGCAGGAATATCAAGATAAATTTGAGCACATTATCGTCGACGAATTTCAAGACACAAGCGTTGCGCAATTGAAATTGATAACAAAATTGATGAAACAAGATTACCCGAATGTTACCGTAGTTGGCGACAGAAAGCAGTCAATCTACGCTTTCAGATACGCAAATATGGAAAATATTTCTGATTTGACCGAGTTTATAAAAAACAAATACGGCACTCACAAGGTCAAAGAAATTAACCTTAAAACAAATTATCGCTCTACAAAAAGTGTTATAGAAATTGTTAACGACATTACAACAAACTTTATCAAAAAAGCCGATGAAGTTTTGGATACGCCGCATTTGCCCATTGAAAATTCAATAAAAATGTGTTCTTTCGGAGAAAAAAAAGCAGACGAAACCAAAAGTGATGAAGCAAAACAAATCGCAATAGAAATAAACAATTTTATAAACAATCCCCAAAATGAAAAACTTTCATTTAAAGATTTTGCAGTGCTGGTCAGAAGTGCAAAAGAAGGCGACATAATAGAACAGCAGTTAACTTCTTGCGGAATACCGTCCGTAAAAAAAGGCGGAGAGAGTTTTTTCAACAAAATTACAACAAAAAACTCAAAAGCCTTGTTAGCATTAGCGTACAACCTGACTGACGAATATTCTTTAATCGGATTGTTAACCCGAATTTTTTCGGACAAAGAACTTTATTTGTTGAAAAAAGGCTTAGATAAAGAAGTTCAAGGCATAGAAACTTTTGACGCCGAAAATGCAAATTTTGCTGAAAAAGTCTACATTTGCTATGCAAAAGGACTTTTGAAAAACATAAAAAGCACAAATCAAAACCTTGTTTCTACGCTTGAAAATCTGATTGCGACGGCGGAAAATGCAGGTCAAAATGTTAAAAATTTATCTTTATCAAACATCTATCAAAAATTAACGGAAGCATTTTCTCCCGACAATGGCTGCAAAGGTGTTGAAAAACTGCTTGCCGAAAGGGACATAGAAATTTTCAAAAGAATAATTGCCGAATACGAGCAAACAGAAATTTATCCGAGCATTAAAAACTTTTTGAATTATCTTGATAAAATCAAAGACGATAAGCAATTCATTTTGCCCGATGTTACAAAAGGCGAACTCAATGCCGTGCAAATTATGACCATTCACGCAAGCAAAGGGCTTGAATTTCCGTACGTTTTTATCTTCGGAATATCAGAAAACGGAAAACAAGATTCCGACTGTCTGAAATTTGAACTCGGCAGCGAAAAAAAAGGAAACTTCGGGCTTATTATTGCAAAATACAAAAACAACCCCTCGCTTAAATCAACTTTATACAAAAAAGCCTACAAAAGCCCGAAAGAGAATAAAGAAGCCGTAAGATTGTTTTATGTAGCAGCGAGCAGAGCAGAAAAGTATTTGAACATTTTCTGCCTGAATGAAAAAAGCAAATCAAAGCCTGCCGACTACGTTTTAAACCTTAATATTCCTCAGGAAGAAAGATTTGAAGTCAAAGATGAAGACTTGAAAAATCTTCCGAAACTCAAACTAAAAACACTTCCGATACAAAAAATCGCAAATAAAATTGAACTTACGGAAAGAAAAGAAACTCTGCCAAAATTAAACCTGAGTTTTTCAAAAATCAACACTTACAAGCACTGTCCCAAAAAGTTTTTGCTTCAATACGTGTACGCATACCCGCAACTTATTTCCAACCAAAAAAGTAAGGGTGCAGAAATCGGCACAACCGTTCACAGTTTAATCTACTCCTCTTTCGTCAACAAAAGAGCCTATACGGAAGATGAACTAAAAAAAATTTTCAAAGGCAAAATTGAAGAAAATGAAGCAAAAAGAATAACGAATATGTACAACGCTTTTCTAAAAAGCCCATACGCAGATTTCAGCAGTGAAAATTCTATTGCCGAACAAAGTTTTTCCTTTGAATTTGAAAATGTTGTTTTCAAAGGAGATATCGACTTAACAATCACAAATTCCGATAAAACAAAGACCATTATTGACTTTAAAACGAATAAAGAAATAGAAAAATCACTTAACGATTATGCAAAGCAACTTTATATTTATAAAGAAGCGCTTGAAAAAAACAATCAGCACGTCAAAGAAACCATTATTTTGAATTTGCAAAGTGATGAGTGCATAAAGCACGATATGACACCCCGTCTTAATTCAGCAGGAAAAGAAATTAAAAAAGACATAAAAGAAATTGAAGAAACCTGCAAAAATAATGATGCAAAAGCAAACATATCAAACAACTGCTACATTTGCGGATACAAATATTTGTGCCAAAGCGAAGATACTACTTGTTAATACATTTATAATAAGTACCTGTCTTAAACTCTTGTTTTGCAAGAATTTGACAGGATTCACCAATCCATTTGTTCATTGAGTTGAAATAAGTGTCATCAACCCACAAATAGTGTGCCGCAAACATGTGGATTGTAGAACCTTTCGGAAAAGGCATTACATTAAAAGGATTTATAGCATCATGACAAAATATCAGCATATTTTGCTTGTTGATAATTTCTTCCACGTCAAAATCATCAAACGGATAAAGAACAAACGCATCAAAAGTTTGGTCATTAATAAAAAGTTTGTCGCCTTTTTTTATACCGTTTTCAAACAAAGCCTGATGAAACTCTCTCGCCGTGCCTATCACGTAAGGAAGTTTTTCCTGTATTAAAAAGATTTTGCCCTGAATTAAAATGCAAATGGTCAAAACAGATACAAAAATCTTCAAAAAAACATTCTTCAATTCAAAACAGTCGAGTATTTTCGCCAAAAGAATGAAAAATATCGGAAATAAAAATAGGGTAAGCCTTCCGAAAAACGGGTAAATATAAAACTTTCCAAGTAAAAAAGCAATCACAACAGGCAAAACAAGCATAAAAAACTTTTTAAAATTTTCTTTTAAGAATAATGCACCACCCGTAACAAACGAAAACGTCAAAATTATCGGCAAAAATTTGTTATGAAAATCAAAAAAGAAATAATTCATAAACCAAGAATAAGAATACGGATTAAAATAATTCAGCATTTTAAATGCCGTAACCTGCTCTAAATAAATGCTTTTAAAAACCGCAATGTGCAGCAAAATTAATGCCAAAAACGGAATTGCCGATATTAAACAAAATTGTATTTTTTTATAATAATCAGTTTCTTGAAACAACAAAAAACAAATACAAAAAGCACACAAAATTTGAGCAAAACCAAAAGAAAAACACAAAGCAAAAGATGCCATACCACCGAAAATCAAGGCTTTTTTCCAATTTAATTCCTCAAAATTAACGGAAGCAAACACTAAAAGTGCCAAAATCGTAACCAAAACCTCAGCAGAATAATGCTTTATCGACTGAGAATAAAAAATTAACGAAAAATTAAGCGAAAAAAGAACATTCGCAAACAATACCGATATTTTTGAGTTCAAAAACTTTTTAGATAAAAAATAAAAAGCAGGAACTGACACAATTGAACATATCAACGGCAATATACGCATTCCCCAAAACTGCATGCCCGATAGCAAATAAAAAACTTTTGAAATCAGCATAAAAAGCAAAGGCGCAACCTGAACATCTTGCAAATTGAGAGAAATGTCAGAAAAACTCAGATTTTTTATATTATTGTGCAACCCGATTTCATCAGCATACAAAGAATAATCCTGTGCAAAAATCCAACAGCGCAAAAAGATGCCAACTGTTAAAATCAACGCACATAATATTCCAAATATTTTGTCTTTATTTCGTTCCAAAATCTGCAAAAACATACAATAATTATAAAATCAAACACAATTTTTTTTAGAATTGATAAAAAATTTTTACATAAAGTAATAAATGGCGATTTTTAGAAAAATAATTAAAGTAAAATGTTTTTTTTAAAATAAGAGGTAAATATGAATATTCAAAACGATTTTGTATCAAACGGCTACAAGCAATACATCGAAAGAGAAAAACAACAACAAAAACAAATGGAGGCAACTGCCAAAACGGCAACCAATCCTGAAATAAGAAAATATTTGGAAGCCTCAAACAAGGTTATGAGCCAACTGAACAGTTTGGACGAGTTTGTTTTGACCTCTGCTATGCCGAAAGAAAAACCAAAAGGAATTTTTGCAAAAATTAAATCGGTATTCAAAAAAATATTTTAAAAACATTCATATAACAAAAAAGACGGAAAAATTTCCGCCTTTTTGTTTTTTGGGAATTAATATTATTGTTTTGCTCTAATCGTATTAACTCTTGTTTTTGCATACTGAGTATATTTGTTATCATCAGATTCCATTTGCAAAAATTGTTGATATGCAGCCAATGACTTGTTAAACTCTTTGAGTTTGTCATAAGCAAGACCCAATGAATAATAAGACAAAGCATATTCAGGGTTGTTTTTTATAGCAGCCGAGAAGTTTCTCGCCGCATCTTCATATTTTTGAGTTGCATAACTTACGTGTCCAAGATAGTAATATGACTGAAAATCGGACGGATTATCCTGCAAAATTCTTTCCAAAAGTTTTCTGGATTCAGAATAATTACCCTCATTCATAAATGCTACAACTTTGTTCATAACCACGTTTGAATCTTGTTGAGTAATGTATTGACGAAGTTGAAGTGCATTTTGATTAGTCGGGTCAGCCGTTAATGCAGTATCTATATACTTCTTAGCCATCGGAACATCATTTTTTGTGTAATAAAGATATCCCAAAGAATAAAGAATTTGAGTGTTTGAAGGTGATAATTTGTCAGCCTTTTTGTAATACTCAATAGCCGCATCAGGGTTGCCGAGGGCATTGTAACAAGATGCCATTGCCGTCAAAGAACGCAAAGTTGCAGGCTGAACTTGTTTTAATGTATCAATAGCAGCCTGATATTGTTCTTGTGCAAGAAATTCATTTGCTTTTACGTACAAATCGGTGTTGTCATTAGCATTTAACTTGTCTTGAACCTTTTGTGAAGTTTTTGCACTGTGAGCCTTTTTATCTTCAACTTTTTTCGATTCCTTTTCAACCTTTTGCTTTTGTTTTTCTTGCTGCTTCAAGATTTTTTCGTTTTGTCTGTCGTTTTGCTCTTGAAGTTTATTTTGCTCTTTTTCTTGTTTGTGAGCAGCATTTACGGTACTCATCGGAGTTCCGTCAGCAGAAATCATTTGAACAACACGTTTTCCGTTTTTGTAAGTAACCAATAATTGTTTTCTGCCAGCATTTGCAGCCTTATATGACAATGCTTTTACGCTTGGATCACCCGTTGAAGTAGTTTCTGCAACAGGAGTTTCCGTTGTCGTTTGAGCAACAGGTTTTCTATCCGTAATGTAATCTTTTTCGTTAACCTGATATTTTGACTTTGTAGTCATTTCCGCTTTCGGTTGAACAGGTGCAGCCTTAGGCGTTGTTTTTTGTTGAACCGCTGGTTTTACGGGTGCAGGCTTAACGGTTGTTTTTTGCGTCGTAGTTTTTTGTGCGGTTGTTTTTGGTGCAACCGGTTTTTGAGCAGTTGTTTTTGCCGCAACGGGCTGAGTTTTTTGAACCGTTGTTTCAGGAAGCGGTTTTTCAAACGCAGTTACCTGAGATGTTGCAGGCGTATGCTCTGTTTTAAATTCATATTTTTCAGTATTTACGGGTCTACTTTCAGCAATGTCATAACCCGAATTTGAACTTTCAAGTTGAGATGAGAAAGTTGAAGATGCTTCTCTTAATGATTGAGAAGTATCTGTATCCGTGTTGATGTTTACGATTTTAACAACTTTTCTTCCGTTGATATAAGACACCATAACACGTCTTGAACCGGTTGGTGCTTTTTTAACTGTTTTTGCAGTGTTTTTCGCAGCAGTCATTGATTTATCAGCCTGAGTAACTCTCGTTTGAGTAGAAACGGCAGGTCTTTCTGATGTAACTATTTGCTTTTTGCCCGTAACATTGTTTGTTACTACATTTTGAGCAGGGGCAGTTTGTTTTGAATCCACAGATGCGTTGAAAGCAACCAATTTTTCGCCGCTCGGAGAAGCCACAGGCTTAACAGTTGTCATCGGATCATAGAATTGACCGCCTGAGTAGTGAGCAACCTTAGAATATTGTGTTAATTCGTTCAAAGCAACAACCGTATCGTTGTCATCAGGGTCAAATGCAAATGCAACACGATATTCTCTTATCGCATCATCATATTTTCCGCATTGAGTATAGGCTTTTGCTAAACCTACTCTGTAAGTTAATTCTCTCGGATATTCTCTTTTCAAAGTTTCCATAATTGCGATTGCTTTATCGTAATCATTTTCATCAAGAGCATATTGAGCATAATCATAATGATATTGAGGATTGGTTTTATCAATACTTAATGCTTTTTTAAGAGCCTCTAATGCAACTTCCGAAGAACCAAAATTTCTTTGCCATACGGAGTATCTGTAATAATATCTCGCAATATTCGGATGGAAGAACATCTGTTCTCTGACTCTTTCAGAATATTTATCAACCTCTTTTGACTTCATAGGCTCATCTAATTCTTTGAGCATGCCGACAAGTTCCATAAAAAGAGCATCTGATTTTTCAAAATCCATAGTTCTTTCATAGTAATCAATCAAAGCGTATTGTCTTTCAAATCTCTTTGCATAAGAGGAATTTTGCTCAAAAATTTCCAGCAATTCCATAGTATTATCACGAGGTAATTGTCTGATAATCGCTCCGTTTGAAGCCTGATTAACTTTGGCATTAGCCGGAATGTCCGCAATAACACCGGTTGCTAAAATTGTTGATGCCAATAACAACAAGGTTTTTCTATTCATTTGATTATAATGCTCCGAATATTTATATAATTATCTATTTTCATTTTATCTTATTCCACAAAAAAAACAAAGATGTTAAGCGGATTTAAACTAAAAAGTGTAGTAAAAACTTTTTAGTGATATAATAAAAGCGTTATGCAAAGAAAAACTTACGAGATACAATTTCACGAAACAGATTGCAAAAACAGGCTAAAAACGTCCGTTTTGTTAAATTTTTTGCAAGACATCGCCGCCGATAATGCGGAAAAAATCGGTTTCGGCTACTCAAAAATAAAAAATAAAAACATTGGCTGGTTCTTAACAAAATATCATATAAAATTATATAAAACTTTGACCAACGAAGGTCAAATACATTTGGAAACCGAATCCAAAGGCGCTGTAAGAATAGCCTGCATAAGAGATTTTGATATTTATAACAACGCTAACGAAAAAATAGGCGAAGCAACAAGTTCTTGGGTTCTTGCAGATTTGACAACAGGAAAAATCGTTCCACCGTCAGAACTTTTTGACTTTATTCCCACCGCAGACAGAGCGGCTTTACGCTCAAACTTCCCAAAAATTCAAATTCCCGAAAAATTTGATTATGAAAAAGAATTTACAGCAAAATTCAGCGACTTGGACGTAAATCAACACGTTAATAACTCTATTTATATAACTTGGGCAGAAGATACACTGCCGCTTGAAAAACTTATCAACGAAAGAATTTCAGAATTAGAAATTCAATATAAACAACAGGTTAAATATAACGATATAGTTACCGTGCGAGCAAGTTTTGACGAAAATACAAATACTTTTGTCGAAGAATTAAAAACTCAAAACGGCGAAACAGTTTGCCTGATTAAACAAAAAAGAGTAACTGATTAACTTTTGTAAAATAAATAATAGACTTTTTAGAGTATTTTTCAAATTCGGCGGAAGATTTTAATTATTTCACCGAATTGTTTTTTTATTTCAAAAAAGGAACAAAAGTGAAAATTAAATCGTCGAAAGCCATGA
>ERZ857629.3918-NODE-3918-length-12055-cov-4.990250_pt1 | contig 12055 bp, 10 predicted proteins | sample MGYA00519700_ERZ857629 | MGnify/ENA primary metagenome ERZ857629 (study PRJEB31778, sample SAMEA3449351) | human gut metagenome | biome: human gut; feature: human-associated habitat; material: faeces | place: United Kingdom | collected 2010/2012 ... | reverse complement strand
TAATGATATTGGTATAAATAATAAACTTAAAACTATATATGTAATATTTTTTCTAGTAAAAATATTAACATTAATTTTCATCTTTCTTTTAGCATAATTATAATGAATAATAAATACAGATAATTCTGCTAAACCTGTTGTAACTAAAGCAGTTATAGGATTAAAAATGTTAAGACCAATTAGTAGAAAGTTAACACATAAATTAGAAACACCACATAATGCAGTTATTTTCAATATTCTGTTTTCTTTATCATTTGGATACATTACTAAATTGTTCATAACAGATTCAAGTGAAATAAAAATTCTAGATATACATGCTACCATCAACGGAATTGTTATATTTGTATATTTTTCTCCTGCATATAGAATCACTATTTCTTTAGATAAAACAAAAACTCCTAAGCACATTGGAACTATTATGAATAATAGTGATGAAATAGAATTTGCAAGTTTTTCTTCATATTTTTCTTGAGTTTCATTTTTTAAAATATATGATAATCTTGGGATAGAAACATTTATTATTGAATATGGAATGGAAGCTAGAGTACTTACTAGGTAATAAGCTGTATAATATACTGTTACAGAAACATCACTTACAAATTTTCCTAATAAGACTCTATCTAATTGGCCATATAATAATTCTACATTTGAAATAACTAAAACTGCTAATAAAGGCTTTATGTATTTTTTAAATTTAAGATTTGAAAAGTCAAATTTTATCTTACTTTTTGCATATATAAAGCTAATAATATTATTTAAAAATATCGTAGCTGATACAACAATTGCATATATAACCACATCATCGGGATTTTTTATAAAAAGTAAAATAGAAATTAAATATATAATCTTGACAATGATTGATTTAATAGTAATAAATTTATAATTTTCTAATGCTTCATTAACGAATTCAACATAAAAAACATTTGCTATAATTTGAATATTAAATACAAAATATATCATTTGAGCTGTGCCGCTAGATGTTAAAATAGCATATAAAATATATATTACCATTATAAGTAAATTTGACATCAATGATATAACAAATAAATTTGTAAATAACTTAGATACCTTCTTTTCATCATCTCTAACTTTACTGATTTCTCGAACTCCTAAGGTATAAACTCCAAAAGCCGCAAAAACCATAAATACCTGAAATTCTGATAATACCCTGTTATATGTTCCATACAAATCAACATCAAGAAGCCTCATAATATATGGGCCAATAATTAAAGGTACAACTATATTAACAATATTTAATAAAGACTTAAAAATTGTATTTTTAAATAATGTATTTTTTTTACTCATAATAATCCTCTTTATTTTATATAATCTTTATAACTTTTGTTTAAATCCATCTTATAGACATTATGTTGCATACTTTCGATTTTTTCTTTTGAAGGTATTTTCATGTAATCTCCGTATGTTATTGTCAAATATTCATGGCTTTTTTGGGGAACAGGAAATTTATGACCATTAAAATCTGCAAGAATTGGTTTACCATATATTTCTTTATTTAATATATTTTTTTCGTAATCATCACCAAAAACACTCATCCACAAGCCTGTTTTTTGTGTGTCATATTTAACAATTTTTTTCTCATAAAAATGGCTTATTTTTTTTGAGTTTGTTCTCAAATATATTATTTTGGCTAAAATATTCATGAATTTATTATTAATCATATTTGAATATGGGTACATAGCAAGAGCTCTGTTTATTTTAAATATAAGTTGTTTTATTTTTCCGTTAGGGTAACCTACTAAAGGAAAAACATCTATGTATAAGCCTTGAATCATATTTCTATTCTCATTACCACATTCAATATATGTAGTTTCAAGATTGCGAACCTTAGCAAATTGTCTATTATACTCTGGATCATTATAAATAGTTTGAATAACATATTTAGACTTTTGTAATTCCATAACTTTAATAAATTTTTGATAGTTATCATAAGTCATAACAATATCATAATCGTCATCCCATGGAATAAAACCTTTATGTCTTATAGCGCCTAAACAAGTACCATAAGCTAGATAGTATTCGATATTATTTTTTTTGCAAATTTCATCTATAAAAATAGCCATCTCTAATAATTTACCTTGTATTTCCTTTAATTGTTTTTTATCTTTCATCTTTGCCTCTCTTTATTTTACCCAAAATTTTTCTGTTGGACCTTTAAAGTTAATCTTTTCTTTTTTGTTTGCTATTTTTTTGTAAATTTTAGTTGCAAAATATATGTTATGAATAGAAATTCCTATATTATACACTAAAATGCGTTCTTTTTCATTCGTTCTGCCTTCTATCCTTTTATTGATAACATCACTAACTTCTCCAAATTTTTTAAATTTGTCAAAATATTTAAAATTTTTAACATGACCATAATCATCTGCAAAAACCCTGTCAAAAAACAAGTCGCAATTAGTAAATCCCAATGTATGAACAGGTACTACCAAAACGCCTTCCTTGAATTTTTCATCTTGTTCACATATATTATCAGGAAGATATGTTGCAGCAGAAATAATCACATCGGAGTTTTCCACTAATTCTTCTCCAGTATCTACAAATGAAAATTTTATTTTTTTATAATCGTTAAATTGTTTTGCAAATAATTCTTCTTGTTGCTTATACTTTAACAATTTAACTTGTAAACAGTTACCATTGTAAACATTCTCAAGAAAAGATTGAAAAGTAGTACGAGCTGTATTTCCCAAACCTAAAATTCCAATTTTTTTAATATTTTTATTAGCAAAAAGACCGATGGAATGAGCTGCAACAGAACCTGTTCTCATCGCGGTAATCCAATTACCATCCATAATCGCTAAATTTTCGCCAGTATCAGCATCAAATAAAATAATTTTACTATCTAAAGATGGTTCTCTATCTGGATATCTTGTAACTATTTTTACTCCACCATATGTTTTATCATTAATTTTAACAAAACTTGGCATTACATTGCAAAAAATTCCCGCAGATGGCTTTATGCTTATTTTGGGTGGCAATATACATTCTTGTTTGTGTTTAAGGCAATCTACAACCCAATTATAGCATTCATTTTTTGAAATGTTGAGATTTTCAATATCGTTATGAGTTATTAGCATCATTTTATAGTCACCAAAGAAATTATACTATAACACCAAATTATTGTCAATTTTTGTAATTTATATTTCTTCTTTTTTACTAAAAAATAATTCTCTTACCTTTATACATCATAAGCTTTATCAATAGCTTTTAGTTCATTAAATGTATCAATTTCTATTATGTCTTCTTTTTGGCATTCTCTTAAGTATATATTGTAATTTTTCTTGCAAATATCAAGAATGACTTGTTCCCAATATTTTTCTTTTCCTCCTGGAGAGTTGAAGACTTCCTCCATATCTTTTTCAATACTTTGTCCGTCATTTTCATCATAATAAGAAATACCAACCATTTGATAACAGTTTATTCCCCCAACTTTTTCTTTAGTTATTATTCCATTTTTAACTTCAATACACCAATCATCACTTCTATCAACATAATATCCCAAAAAATTACTATGATATTCATATTTTCTTATTAATTTTGTATTATAAAGGTATAAATCCGATTCTAAAACATATGCATTTTTTATTAAATTTCTTACTAAATATGCAGAAGAAATATTATTTGCTTCATTATACATGTTGTTTTCAATAAATTTTATTTGTGGATATTTTTTCTTTAAAATTTCAAATTGTTCTGATAAATATCCTGTAACTATATAAATTTCTTCTATTTCCGCTTTAACTACAGCATCTAATAGAGTTTCAATTATTCTTTTTCCATTAACTAAAACTAATGGTTTTGGTGTATTTAAGGTAATTGGAACAAGTCTAGAACCAAATCCTGCAGCCAAAAAGATAGCTCTTTTAACTCTATATGGTTCTAAAACTTTTAAACCATTCTGAGTAATAGCATTCTCTTTGTCAATTAATTTATTTTCTAATAGTTCTGAAATAACTTTATTAATTGTACCAAGTGACAACTTAGTTTCTTTAGCTATATCCCTCTGAGATAATTTTTTTTCATTTCCTTCAATTGTTGTTAATACTTCAAATTGATTAATTGTTAAATGCATTTTTACTACTCCTATTCTCTTTTCTATTTATTAAGTATACCACACTTTTAGCAATTATGTTAAAGAAAAGTATAATTATTGATATAATTGCAGCTTCACCCAATAACATATTACCCTCGTATGTATTAATTAAAAGGGAAAGCGGCATAGTCCTCGTATTAAATAAAAATGCTACCGCAGATATTGTTATCATTGAATTCACAAAGAAATAACAAATCATTTCACGAATAGTTTTTTTTGTACAAGGTATTATCACATCTTTAATTATTTTAAAAGAATTAATGTTATACGTTTTTGCCACAACTTCATAATTTGGATCTACTTTTTTTAATGCGTTATAAGCCATTAAGTATGGGCTGGCCATAAAATGGATAATATTAACTATTATTAAGATAATAAATGTATTATAGATAAATGTTCCACTAAAACTTATTGTATATGATAAACCTAAAACAATACCAGGAATAGCTAAAGATGATATAGCTAATAGATGAATAATTTTAGATATTTTATTATTAATTCTTGCAGTGGAATATGCTGTAAAATAAGTTATTATTGTACCAATTATAGCTGTAAATATTGATATTAATAATGAATTAATTATAAATTTTAAAATATTATTATTTAGTACATATTCAAAATGTTTTAAGGAAAAAACTGGATTAAGTCTAGGATTATCAATAAAAGCAAAATAAATAAATGAACCTATTATTAAAAATATTATTCCTATAATTAAATAAACAAATATTGTTAAAATAATATCTCTTTTTTTATTATTTTCAAAATTAAATTCTTTATTATAATTTCCATTTGAAAAATCCTTAGAAAGATAATCAAACATAAAAGATATAAAAGCTGGTATAAGTAAAAATAAACCAATTATAGTTCCACTTGAAAAATTTAAAAGCCCTATTACTTCTTTATATAGATAAACAGGCAAAGTTAAAAATTTACCACCTACTGCTAAAGGTACACCATAATCGGTAAAAACCATTGTAAAAACTGCGAATGTAGCAGAAATTAAAGGTTTTTTCATATAACATAAAGTAACTTTTTTAAATGTTTGCCATTTATTTAAGCCTAACACTTTTGCAGTATTATAAAGATTATTATCAACATAATTAAAACCATCGCAAAACATTAAAAATGCTACCGGAAAAGAATAAAGGACAGAACCAATTATTATTCCTATCGGACCTATGATATTAAAATCAAACATTTTAGAAATTATACCATTATTTCCAAATAAATTAATCAAGCCAAGACCATGTGAAATCGATGGAATTAACATTGGTATAGTAATTAGCATTTGAAGAGCAGCTCTATGTTTAATTGGGGTTCTATTAATTGTAAACGCTAAAATATATGCAAGTATTATTGAGATAAGCGTTGATATACTTGTTACAATTAATGAATTATTTAAAGCTTCTTTAAAAGCCAAAGAATTAATTATTTCATTGAAATCAGCCCAATCAACTTGCAATAGCATTTGAACCAATGGATAAAAAACAAAAAATAATAGAAAAATAAATACAAATACATTAACTTTACTAATCTTTTTCATTATAAATCAATTCCTGTACATTTTTCAATTGAACTTACTTTTTCAATTAAATGATTGGTAACAAATTTTTTTACATATTCATTAGCAGGTTTATTAAATATTGTATTTGGTGTATCAATTTGTTCTATATTTCCATCTTTCATTACCATAACTCTATCAGACAAAGAAAATGCTTCTTCTTGATCATGGGTTATATAAATCATAGTTGTTTTAAATTTACTTTGTATGTTTTTAAGTTCTTTCCTTAATGTTAATCTATTATCAGCATCTAATGCAGACATTGGCTCATCAAATAGAATTATATCAGGATTTAACACAAGTGTTCTTGCAATTGCCACTCTTTGTTGTTGTCCACCAGATAACTCATGCGGATATTTATTTTTATGTTCTTCCATTTTTACTAATTCTAACATTTCTAAGCTTAATTTTCTAGCTTCATCTTTATTTTTTATTTTAATATTTAAAGCATACATGACATTTTGTAAAACGGTCATATTTGGAAAAAGGCAATAGTTTTGAAAAACTATTCCCATTCCTCTTTTTGATGGATCAGCCTTTGTTATATCTTCTTTTCCTTTAAGAACATTCCCACTATTTGGATTTTCAATTCCAATAAGTATTTTTAAAAGAGTAGTTTTCCCACATCCAGATGGACCAAGTATTGATAAAAATTCTCCAGATTTTACTTCAAAACTAATCTTATTTAAAACAGTTTTTCCATCGTATATTTTTGTTAAATTTTCAATTTTTAAATTATCCATTAACTTTTCCCCACACTTTAGTTAATCCTTCTTTTACTTTAACGTCATCATAACCTTTCATATTGGCAACTTTTTTAATAGTTGGATAATTTTTAAAATTTGATTTTTCATTTTTTACTATGCCTTCTGGGAAAAAGTTTTCAGAATTAAATTTAACACCTTTTTCTATTAAATATTTATAAACTTTTTTTACACTTTCATTTTGGTCTTTTTCCTTTATAATTGCAAATGATGTAGTATTATAAGGCATACCAGTTTTTAATTCAACAATCGAAAAATCATAACCTTCATTTATTGCAGTTGCGCCTTGGCTTACCATTCCCATCGCAATAGCAATTTCGCCTTGTTTAAGTAAATTTGATGGTCCAGAACCTGATGCTGTAAATTCCCTAATATTCTTTTTCAATTTTGTGAAATATTCAACAGCTTTGTCTTCTCCCATTTCATTTACAGCATTTAAGAAAAATGCATAACCAGTACCAGAAGTTTTTGGATCTGGCATAGCAATTAAACCTTTATATTTTTTATCTAATAAATCTTCATATGTCTTCGGAACATCTAATTTATGTTCTTTTAAGTATTTATTGTCAACTATCAATCCAATACTATATTTAGTCCATAGTAAATATTTATCAGAGTTATTAGTGCCATCTGTATACACACTTGTATCGTATGATGATATATCTGCAAAATTATCCTTTAAATTTTCTGCATGTGATGTTTCTAAATCTAGAACAATATCTGCTTCAATTTTTGAGCCTTCTGTTTTAATTTTAGCTGCCAAATTACCAGTTGAAATATTTTGAATCACAACATCTACATCTTTTAAATCTTCTTTAAATTTTTGATTTAACGCTTGTGTTACATTTTCCTCTGTACAACTATAAATAATAACCTTATCTTTTTTACTACCACATCCTGTCAAAAGAAATAACCCCATAATTAGAACAATAATTTTTTTCATATATCTTCCTCCTTTTAATGTTCATATTTTGATTTTATCACTTTTTTTTGAACACGTCAACAAAATTTTGCAAAAAAAAGAAAAAAATTACTAATTAAATAGAAGAAAAAATGAACAATTTCACTTTTTCTTCTTATGTTCGAACAATATATCTGTTCTAAGGATTACAAATAGTAGTAAAATCATTAGAATAACGTAAATTGCTATGGCAACTTGGTTGTCTCCTAGAATATAAAGTATTGATACAGCTGCAAAAGTAATATCAATTGCATAAATAATTAATATACTTGATACAGTACTGTATTTCATTTTTAATAATTGATGATGAAAATGTTCTTTATCGGCTTCTGCTATACTTTGTCCTTTTAATAATCTTCTTAAAATTGCAAATAAAGTATCAAAAATTGGTATAGCAAGTACTACAATTGGCACAACTAATGATGTAAATGTTGTAACTTTATAACCCAAAAGAGCTATTACTGATATCATAAAACCTAAGAATAAACTTCCTGTATCCCCCATAAATATTTTAGCTGGTGGGAAATTATGAAATAGAAAACCTAATGTTGCTCCGAGCATTATTAATGATAAAATAATGTCTATTCCTCCGATTTTATTTGTAATTAAAGCTATAATGGCAATTGTTAAGAAATAAATGGCACTTATTCCACTAGATAGGCCATCTAAACCATCTATTAAATTTATGGCATTTGTAATTGCAACAATAAAAAATATTGCTAAAATGTTGTTGATAAACATTGGAAAATGAAATGATAACCCAAAAATTGTTAGTTCTGAAAACCCTAATTTACCATATATAACAACTATTGATGCTGCTATAATTTGTACCAAAAATTTATATTTGGCAGGAACTGAATTAATATCATCAAATATACCTACAATAATAAGTAAAAAACTACCTATTAATATTGAAATCATTTGAGTACTTACTTGACCATATAAAATATACCCAAATAAGAATGCAATATAGATTGCTAAGCCTCCAAGTCTTGGCATTGGAACTTTGTGAACTTTTCTGGCATTTGGAACATCCATAGCTCCAACATGCTTTGCAACTTTTTTTACTATCGGCACTAAAAGTACACTAACTAGAAAAGTTACAAATACTATTAAAAATACATTATGATTATTTACTACTAAATTCATATTATCTTCCCTTCGTACTATTATTATAACCTATATTTTACAAAAATAAAAGTTATATTGATTATTTGGTGTCAATATAACTTTTTCAGCCATTTAAATTAATTAACTATTTTTCCAATATTCTATAATACGTGTAGTATCATTTTCACTAATAAAAGGTACTGTTATAAGTGATGGAATTGTACTAAAATTGGAAATATAATATCCCATACCTGGAGATAATGTTTCTGCTCCACATTCACCAACTACACTTTTTGATATTTCTTTTGTGGTAACTCTGAAACATAATCTAGCAGGAAAATAATATCTAGTAAATGTTTGATTTTCTTTTAATAAAGTGAGATTTGTTGCCATTATTGTGTAAATGTTTACTCTTGGACCATAAATAGTGATATATTCAATATATCTTTTCACTAATTCACTTAGTAAAGTATCACTTTGGGTATCAATTATAATTATAATATCCTTCATTTTTAATTCGCTTTCAATTTTTTCATTATATTTTATTGCACTTCTCTTTTCATATTTTGTTAACATTTCAACTCTATTACTAATTTCTTTTGAAATGTTTCTTAAATATGTTTCTAATATTTCAATTTTTGAACAAACATCACAAATTAAATGAGGAATTCCATTGTACTCACATAAATCTAAAGTATTTGTAAACAAAAACAAAGCAACTTCTTCTGGTGTTCTTGTTAAAATAATTGAACTTATTATTGTCTGTAAATACGTTGATTTTCCTGACATAGTTGTACCAGCTATTAAAAAATTTTTTATTTCACTGATTTTTTCATAATATATTTTTCCTTCTTCACTACCAATTGGAATAAATGTTTCTTTTGACTTTTTCATTTCTTTTATGAATTGTTTAACATTAAATGAACTTTGTTCTTTTATTATATCTAAGGTTGGTATTTTATAATCATTTATTTTTTTCTTTTCAATATTATTTTGTTCTTCTTTTAATGCATTATAAACATTTTTATTCTTATTATTTTCTTTTGTATTATTTTTAAATTCATTTGGTTTAAAAAATATTTCATTATTTATATCTTCAACTATTTTTTTGTTAGTAATGAATTTATATTTTTCTGTAAGAATACATATTTCAAATAAATTTAAGTAATTTGATATGTATAAATTAAAATCTACATTTTTCAAACTTATACGACCATAATAATTTTTTTTCTCATTATAATTATTCTTTACATATACTGTATCCTTATATTCAATGTCATTTTCCACAACTTTTAATTTATATAGTTCAAGTTCCAAATCTTCATAAAGTATTGATTTCTTTTTATTTTTATCAATATAAATTATTCTGTCGGGCATAATAAAAATCTTTTTTTCAAAAAAATTAATAAAATATATATCTTTGTTACTTCTTATGAAGTTTCTAGTCTTTTTAATTTTAATGTAGAATCTTTCTAAATTACTTCTACCAATATTATTGTCAGAAGTAACCCATACTTTATCTGATTTATTCAAATTTAATATTATTTGTTTTATAATGAAATATTTTTCTTCATTTATCTCATCAAAATTATATATAATTGTAGGTTTTATAAATATTAAATTAATAAGTTTTATTATAAGCCCATATATAAATATATTTATGAACATTGTATTAAAATCCGCAAATACTATAAAACAAATCATAATATTAGTTATAATTCTTATTTTATTATAAATTAACATCTTGGTAATTATCTTATTATAGTAATTTCTGTCAACCATATTGTTTTTGTAATCATTATATTTAATTTCATCGTTTTCCATATCAATTTTTAACATCTCGCACTACCTCTTAAATAAGAGTATATCATATATTTCTTTTTTTTAAAATAATTTTTTATTTAATAAATCTATAGAAAAAACTACTTAATCAAAAAGTAGTTTTACTGATGCAGTTATGCTTTCATCTGGATTTTGACAATCAATTCTAATTTTTTTTATCATTGCAGAATAATTTACATTTTCCTTTAATAAATTAGCTGTCTCTTTAGCATAATATCTTGGTACATAACCTAATTCAATTAATTTATTATCAACTTTTGTTAAAATTTTAACTGCTGGTTCATTATTATATTCAACCAGTTCTAATATTAAATTAGAGTCATTTTTAATTTTATTTTTGTTTTTTGCTAATTCTTTACTATATCTAGTTCCTGCAATTTCAAATTCAATTTTATTTTTATCAAATTCTGGCACAAATTCAAAATTATCTGTAATTAATCTTCCTTTTGTTTGTTTTAAAATTTCGAAATCATTTGAATTGCTTTCTAAATCATAGTAATTTAATATTTCAATATAGTCATCTCTTTTTTTATTCGGTAATCTTCCTAAGATGTTTGGAAATAATTCCTCAGATTTATATTCTTCGTTATAGTTTGGAAATCCTGGATATGTTGTAAAATTTTTATCAAGTGCACTATCAAGTTCTGGATTTACATAATGAAATAAATACCCATCTTCATTTTTTATTAATTCGCCGATAGTATATCTAGTTCTTGAATCTGGGTCTTTCCAAATTAACAATAATTTTTCCATATTATTCATCTCCTAATTTATCTAATAAAATATCTCTTCGCTTTTTAATGAAGATTATTATACATTTTTTATGCTTTTCTGGCAAGTAGTTTTCTGGGATAGCAGTAACAATTTCTTCTATGTCAGTATTTTTTAAATTTTTTAAGGTACTAATTATTGCTCTCATTTGCTGTGGATAAATATTTAGTAACTTTGAAACTAAATCAAAGTGTTTGTATCTTTTACCAGTTTCATCATAGATAAGACTTTTACTTCTATTAATATAATTATTCATTTTTTCTGAATTATTCAATAATTCATCCAAATTTGCAAATTGGTCTCTCAAGAGACTACATCCATTATCGTAAATTGGAGACAATTTTATGGTATTATCTAAGCCCTTTGTTATTCCCCAATTTTCTTCATGTCTATCCTGCTCTCCAATTAAACTATCAAAAACCATAATTTTCAAAAAATCATAAACCATATTCCCATTTTGATTTTTCAAAAGTTTTAAAACATTATCTAAAGTGTGATACTCCTCTCTACTATTTCCGAGTTTTCGCAAATAATAAAGTGCATCATTGTGAATATTGTCTTTTTTTAGAAAATAAAAGTTTAATATAGCTGGAATTCCATTTATATCCTTAGCCAACTCTATTCTAGCACAATTAAATCCTAAAACATTTGCTATTTCATATGCTATTTTTTCAGATGCTAATTCTGTGCAATTTAAATATTTATTATATTTTAATATTGCTTTTTCCTTAGTTTTAATAATAAAAGCCATTTTCTTTGTTCTAGTACCAGTTAAATTTCGTATCTCTTCATCAACTATAAAATCTTTTTTTTCAATATAAATTTTGTATTTTTTCATAATTTTTTTCTTTCGTTTTATCCACTTTTAGAATATCATATTTTTTATAATAAATCAAATTATTATCTTATTATGTTTCAATAATGGTATTCTTTTC
>ERZ857629.3914-NODE-3914-length-12072-cov-2.576600_pt1 | contig 12072 bp, 8 predicted proteins | sample MGYA00519700_ERZ857629 | MGnify/ENA primary metagenome ERZ857629 (study PRJEB31778, sample SAMEA3449351) | human gut metagenome | biome: human gut; feature: human-associated habitat; material: faeces | place: United Kingdom | collected 2010/2012 ... | reverse complement strand
TCGATGGATTTCGAGGAGTTTCTCTGGGCAAATGGAGTCGGACAGTTTGCAATAGACGAACTTCGCCGCTGTTTCGATGAAAAGGTCTCTCCGAATGACGCCATCCACAGACGAATGCTTGACCTCTTCAGGAAATATCTTCTCGTCGGAGGATTCCCCGATGCCGTAAACACCTACATATCAGAACACAACATCGCTAAAGTACGGGATGTGCACAAAATAATCAGGGAACTCTATGCACTTGATGCGGCAAAATATGAAAAGGAGTCCGCGCGAAAGCTCAAGATTATGCGGATTTACGAGATGATTCCGTCAAATCTTGAAAACAAAAAGAAACGAGTCAAAGTAAAGGACATTGAAGGTAAGAAGGGAAAACGAACGAGCGACTATCAGGATGAGTTCGACTATCTCGTGTCATCCGGTGTCGCACTTGAAGTTGACGCAATAAGCCAACCTTCCTATCCCCTTGTTCAAAATGCGGGAAAGAATCTTCTGAAACTGTATCTCAATGACACCGGGCTATTTACGGGCATATTATACGGCAACGACATCAGGCCTGTCCTCGAAGACAAACGCTCCGTGAATCTCGGCTCCGTCTATGAAACTTCGGTCGCCCAAGAACTGAAGGCTCACGGGTTTTCCCTATATTACTACGACAACAAGAAGAACGGTGAGGTCGATTATCTGATTGACGACACAAAAAATATGTCTTCCATCCCGATTGAGGTAAAATCCGGTAAGGATTATATGATTCACAGCGCACTGGACAAATTCATCGCCAACAAGGATTATGCTGTCCGACAAGCATACGTTCTGTCAAACGAAGCCAATATCTTCGAGAAGAATGGCGTCACCTACATCCCGATCTACTTCGTGATGTTCTTTGAACACGATGTAAGGCTCGCACCGGAAGAATATATTTTCTGAGGGACGATGGTTGCCGCATATTTGCCTTCCTCTCGGAACGAAGTTTAAGGCGTATTGATTTTCCAACATTTATGTCTAACTTTGCAGGCATTACATAAAATATGTAACATAATATATGTAACACAAATTATGGAAAAGTTGAAGAACCCATTCGTAATCTACGGATATAAGGGCGCAGAGTATTTCTGCGACAGGAAAGAAGAGACAGAAAGGCTTGTGACGGCATTGGAAAATGAACGGAATGTCGTGCTCATATCGCCGCGGCGTGTCGGGAAGACGGGCCTCATCCATCATGTTTTTGAGCGGATTGGGAAAAAAGAACAGGGCGCGAGATGCTTCTATATGGACATCAATGCGACAAGGAATATGAGCCAGTTCATACAGTTGCTGGCAAAGACAGTGGTGGGAAAAGTCGATTCATTTTCGCAGGCCGCGCTACGGAAAATCACGACATTCTTTGCCAATTACAGGCCCACTGTTTCATTCGACGAACTGACAGGAATCCCTACTTTTTCCATAGCGGTTGCTCCCGACAGACAGGAAGAATCGCTGAAACACATATTTGAATACCTGAAACAATCCGGCAAACGGGTTTACATTGCAATTGACGAGTTCCAGCAGATTGCGGAATATCCGGAAAAGGGTGCCGAGGCACTGTTGCGCTCCTATATTCAGTTTCTTCCAAATGTCTATTTCATATTCGCCGGCAGCAGCCAGCACCTCATGTCGGAAATGTTCCTGTCAGCGAAACGTCCGTTTTACCAAAGTTCCCAGATAATGAGCCTTCCACTCATAGAGATCTGTGAATATGAGACCTTCGCGAACAAATGGCTTAAACAGGAAGGAATCGAAATCAGCGACGGCGACTTCAGGTATCTTTATGACATGGTCGATGGACAGACTTGGTATGTCCAGTGCATCCTGAACCGGCTCTACGAAAACGGAGAGGTCATCGACAAGAGGGCAATAGTTCAGGCGGTCGAAAACATCATCAACGAACAGGAAGATGCTTTTATCAACTATTGCAAGTCTCTCACTGACAATCAGGTAGCCCTTCTTACGGCCATCGCCAAGGAAAAAGGAGTCTCATCAGTGCTGTCGCAGGAGTTTATCCGCAAGTATAGCTTGCCGGCAGCCAGCAGTGTGAGCATCGCGCTCAAAGCCCTGCAAAAACGAGACTTCGTGCATGATTTCAACGGTAAAATCATCGTATATGACCGATTCTTCTCAATCTGGCTGCGGAAAGAAACGGATTGAAATTACGCCTACAGACGAAAGGACGGCATATGGGTAACACTTGCAGGCCAGCCTAAAACTCGTAGTCGCAGCAAATCGGATAGTGGTCGGAGATGTGGGCCAGGCCGTAGGCTGTCGGAGAGTCGAGAGTGCGGTAGCGCAGAGGGGTGGCGTTGCGGGAGAAAATGTAGTCGAGCCAGAGACTGCGGGAGGTCTCGCTGAAGCCTCCGTAGGTGCGGTGGTCATCGGTTTTCTTTGCTCTCTCACGAGCATCGTCCATCCAGCCGTCGTAGGGTTTCAGGAACTTGCCGGTCTTGCTGTCGCGCTGCGAATTCATGTCGCCGGAAAGGAAGGCCACAGCCTTGTCGCCGGCTATCTCCTTCATCTTCCCGACATTCAGCTCGGCAGCCTTTTGACGTGCCGTCATGCCACGATGGTCCATGTGCGTGCAGAAATACCAGAAGTCCCTGCCGGTCCGCCTATCCTTCAGGTGCACCCAGACGGTTATTCGACGGTTGCCATCCCAGCCTTTGGAAACCTTCTCCGGGGTGGCGCTGAGCCAGTACATTCCCTTGTCAAGCAGTTCATACTTGTCCTTGAGCCAGAAAATCGCCTCGCACTGCGATTCCTTGAGTCCGCCCTCCTTGTCCTCAGCGTAGTGGTCGTAATCGGGAAGTTCGGCATAGAGATAGTCCAACTGTGGCCAGCGAGGCTCCTGAAGCCCGAACACATCGGGCTTTTCCTTGCGTATCATATTGATTGACGCAAACTTGCGGGCATCCCAGTCCGCGAGTCCCGTGTCCTTAGGGGTCGTCATCCTGATGTTGTAGGAAATCAGGCGAAGCCTTGTGTCTGCCGCCTTTTTCGGCCTGCGCCTCGCATCAGCAACGACAAGCGTCGAAACCACGAGCACAGAGGCGAGAAATATTTTCAGAAACCTTTTCATATTCAATGAATTTTTGTTCCAAATATTTTATCGATCACCAGCGCAATCGCCGCATCGCCGCTCACGTTGCAGGCCGGGCCGTAGCCGTCGAGGGCGAGGTAAATCGTCATCATCAGGGCGCACTGGTCAGGGGTGAAGCCCAGCACAGACTCAAGCAACCCGATTGAAGCCATGAGCACTCCGCCCATCACACCCGGGGCAGCGACTGCCGCAACAGCCTGAATCAGAGCGAAATTAACGAACATCGCAGGCGTGATTTCAATCCCACACATATAGGCTACGGCAACGGAAGTCACCGTCAGTTTTATCGTCGAGCCGCACATGTGCACCGTAGAGCAGAGCGGAATTACGAAATCGGCAATGTCCTTGCGCGTACCGTTCTTCATCGCACATTCGAGAGTGACCGGAATCACCGCCGAACTTGAACAGAGGGAGAAGCCCGTGAAATAAGCCGGCATGATGTTCCAGAGACACTTGAAAGGGTTCTTGCGGGCAACCGCGCCTGCAATGAGGTACTGAAGAATGAGGTAGCATATCGACAAGGCGACACCGGTAGCGATAATCTTCACTCCTGAGCCCATCACCACGGAAAGTTTTCCGGACGCGCTCATCTCGCACATCATCGTGAAGATGTAGAACGGAAGGAATGGTATGACCGCCTTCTCGATGGTGAGTTTCACGATGTTCCCGAATTCGTCAAAACCCCTCTTGAGAGCCGTGGAATTCGTGAATATGATGCCGACACCGACCATAAACGACAGCAGCAGGGCAGTAAGAATGTCGCATATCGGCGGAATCTTGAGTTCGATGTATGGCGCAAAAGTCTTGGCGTCAGCCGCCGTCGCCGAAAGCTCGCCGACCTCAAGATAGTGTGGAAGCAGTCCGCTCGCACAGCCGTAGGAGAAAAGTCCTGCCCCGACCGTGGAAAGATAGGAAATGGTCATCACGGCTATGAGCATCTTGCCCGCACCCTTGCCGAGGTTCGCAACTGAAGGAGTCACAAGGCCGAGCACGAGCAGAGGCACGATGAACTTGAGAATCTGCGCGAACAGAACATTGAACGTTTTGAGAATGCGCACAAGCACATCCGGCGCCACAAGACCGAGCAGCGAGCCGAGCACTATGGCAATCAGCACTTTGGGAAACAGTCCCAACTTTATTTTCTTCATCTTCACAACTATTGTCAATAGATTCTTGCGACCCATCCGCCTCCAGGAGCCATGCTCAGGCTTACTTTCCGGTCGGAAGGAAGCGTCTCCACAACCCTCTTGTAGTCGGAGGCTATCTTTTTCGCGTTCACGCCGTCGCGGAAAATCTCAATCTCATACTCCCCTTCCGGCAGGAAACCGAGGTCGAGTGTCATCTCCCGCGCGTTCCAGTCGGTCATAGCCCCGACATACCAGACATCACCCGAGCGCCGGGCCACCGCAACATACTGCGCCACCTTTCCATCAAGGGCCACAGTCTCGTCCCAGACTGTCGGAACTGCCGAAATGAAGTCGGTACATTCCTGATTCGCCCTGTAGTTTGTCGGAGAGTCGCACATCATGTTCAGCGGGGACTCGAAAACGACATATTCCGCAAGTTGACGACAGCGCGTGCCCTGGCTCATAGGCTCGGAGCGCACAGGAAAATAGTTCTTGCGCGTGGCGTTGCGCATCGCCCCCTGCGTGTAGTCCATCGGACCGGCCACCTGACGGATGAACGGAATGGTCACGTCGTAGGTCACCTGATCCACCGACGGGTCGCTCCACTTCATTTGTTCAAGGCCGTGCACACCCTCGAAGTTCACGACATTCGGGTAGGTACGCTGGAGTCCTGTCGGCTTGTAGGAACCGTGGAAGTCCATCAGCAAGTGGTATTTGGCGCACATCTCGGCCGCCCTGCGGAACCAGTCGGCCATAGGCTGGTCGTCGCGGTTCATGAAATCCACCTTGAAGCCCTTGACGCCCATCTCGGAGTAGTGCCGGCAGACATTCTCCATATCCTTCGCAAACGGCCACCAGCCAGCCCAGAGGATGATGCCCACACCCCGCCCGGCGGCATAAGAAATCAGTTCGGAAAGGTGAATCTCAGGCACCTCCAGCATGAGGTCGTTGGCATATTTCACTGCCCATCCCTCGTCGAGAATCACATACTCGATGCCGTTCTCCGCAGCGAAGTCGATGTAGTGGCGGTAGGTTTCGTCATTGACGCCGGTCTCGAAATCCACTCCCTTCAGGTTCCACGCGTTCCACCATTCCCAGGCGACCTTACCGGGCCTTACCCAAGACCAGTCGGCGTCTGAAGCAGGAGTCGCGAGTTTCCAGACAATGTCGGAGTCCGCAAGTTCCCTATCCTCGGAGGAAACGACGATTACGCGCCAAGGGAACGACGTCGCCCCGTCAAATTCGGCGATATGGTCCTTACGTGTACAGACCATCTCCTGCACCATATTGTGCCCTCCGATTTCGGTTTTGTCCGGAATCCGCGCAAAATAGCCGCTGAGCGTCGTCTCCTCTCCTTTTTTGTAGTTGTAAAGGAACATTCCGGGGTAGTCCATAAGGTCGGCTTCTGTGAGCACAACCTTCTTGCCCTGAGGACATTCGACCAGAAGCGGGACTATGCTCCAGCGCTCCTTCCACTCCGAAAGCTTCGAGCGGGTGTAGGTGCATTGGAAATCGTTGACGAGAATATCCTCAAGACTACCCTTCCATTTCTTATTGATATACGGAATTTCCGCATACCGGTCCTCCGCAAAACGGAAATCCGCCTGTTCGTCGGTTACGGTGAAAGGAGTGCGGGAAAGGGATATGAACCTGTAGGCGCAGGCGTCATCGTATGCACGGAAGATGACCTTGTAGCTGCCGCAGTCAAGTTCGAGTTCATTGAAGTTTTCGCGGACCTCGGACTTCTTGTAGGCCACGGCCTCGGCAACATCATCAACGCTGCGGGTGCGGGCGCGACGTACCTTCATGGCCGTGCCGCCGTAGATCGTGCCGTCGCCGAGCGTCATCGAGGCCTGCGACCGCTCAAGCAGCAGGATTCCATCGTGGAGCACGTCGTAGCGGATGCCGTCTGCAGTCGAAATGTGCATTTCAAGCCTTCCGTCAGGCGATTTCAAGGTATATGCCTTCGGTGCGGCGCTCATCGTCAACGCCGCAGCCGAAAGCGAGATAAACATTAACAGGATTTTCTTCATAGCTTCTAAATTTCAAAACCGCACATAACCGGATAATGGTCGGAAATGTAGGTCACGCCATAGTCGGGACTGTTCACCGTCACAAAGTCCAGGGCCCCGGCACCGCGGTAGAAGATGTGGTCGATGTTACCGACCTTGCCGTTCTTGTATTCGGTGAAGCCGTTGAAGCTGATTGCCCCATCGTAAGAGTGCGCATCCTCCCGCGCCGACCACATATACTCGGTCAGCGGCTCAAGGCTGCGCGGGCCGTTGCGCGTGGCCCCGTCCGCAAGCGAGCAGTTAAGGTCTCCGACAAGGAACATCGCAGCATCCTTCTCTTTCACAATCTTTTCCATCTGTTCCACGGCAATCAGCGAAGCCTTGCGGCGTTCTTCAATGTTGTAGTGCTTCTTGCCGGTCTCCGGGTCTATAATCTCCTCCGGGTCGTGGGTGTAGTGCGTGTCGAAGAAATAGACAATCCTTCCGTTCTCCTTAAGCTGAAGTTTCACCCATACGCTTCCTCTAACCTGCCAGCCGGAAGCTCCGCAAGGATTGTGGCACGGAACCGAAGGGTCTGCCTCGTTGTAGTAGAAAACGCCCTTGTCGAGAAGTTCAAACTTTGACGTCCGATACATTATCACAAGCGGAGGAAGATGATCGTCCGTGACATTAGAAACCGATCCGTCATAGGTCGGAACCCGCCACAAACCATACTCGGAGGCGATGGAGAGTGTCTGAACTTTCTCCTCATTGCACTCCTGCAGTCCTATGATGTCGGGCTGGGTGTCGCTGAGCATATTCATATAGGCGAACTTTCTGTACGACCATAGCTGTATGCCGGCGTCGGACTGTCCGCTGCGGACATTCGACGACATCACCTTAATCCGTACCTGCTCCGGCCGCTCCTGCTCCGAATACTCGGTCTGCGGTTTCACCGGCCCGGCCTTTGTGCACATCACAAGAGACAGAGCCGACATTATAATAAGCATTCTTTTCATAGCATTGAATTTCTGAATCATTGTCTTAGCCCGCGAGCCTAATTATACCTTACGGCGAAGTAGTCCATGCCATTGGCCGACTTTGCCCCGGCGGGAGCGAGTCCTTCACCGAAATAAGAGGTGTTCGTGTAGCGGTCGGACGGCTGAAGCCGGATGTAAACCCTGTCTTTCCCGAGCATCTCAGCAGGAAGAGGAAAATCGTACTGCTTGAACGCCGGGAGCTGCCAATCCTGCTGGGCCGCACTTACCACGCCGTCCGGAACCACATAGTCGGCAATCTTCGTCCACGCAGAGGCGTCCTTGAGGTCTCCGCTCTCCGACCACCATGCTGTCCAGTTGTATGGACTCTTGCCGGAGGAACTTGTCTCTGCGCCGTATGATGTAAACTGCATGGAAAGATGCTCAGCGCTTATGCCCCTGGTCGAGAACTCGATTATCCAAGATTCCGGCTCCGAGTCCTCTGAAGCCCACCATGTCTTGTTCATCCAGCCGTCAAGGAGAGTTGTAGAAGCACCGTTGTAGGTGCATTTATTCGTAGAGCCCACCTTGCCCCTTCCGTCGTCATTGGTTTTGGAATAGTCGAACACATAGCCTTCAGCAAACGAGTAGCCGAGCGGCTCGGCGAGCGACGAGTCAAAACCCACATGGCCCTTGAAAGGAGCCACTCCGGAGTTGGTTCCCGTCCAGCCTATGTAGTTAAAGGTAGAAGGACACTTGGTGATGCCTCCTCCGGACGTGTGATAGAACTTCGCGGTAGGGTCGCCTTCGGTCGCCGGGAAATACGACACGCCATCGACGGTCTTGAAGCCTGCTGCATAACGGAACTCGACGAGTATGTTCGAAAACGAGACCTCCTTGTCGAATCCGATGTCAGAGTAGGACTGATGACGAATCTGGTAACGCCCGATATTGCCGTAAAGGTCCTCGTCGTCGTTGTCGCCATAGACATAGTTAGTTCATGAACTATGACTCCCTTGAGTGTCCCGCTGCCGTATGGAAGCTTCACGCCGTCGCGCCTGTAAGGGCATGTGGTGCTGGTGTAGGTGTATATGCTGCTGCCCTCCGAATCGCGTACAAGACGCGGATACTTTGAGATGTTTCCTTTTCCATGAGAGAGCGTGTAGGCATCGTTCAGCGGAGTGAGCGCCCCTTTGCGGACCGGAAATTCGCAGTCCTTGAGAGTGACATAAGTGTAGATGTCGGCATCCGTGAGTTCGGAGATATGTTTTTCCTTCGACGGAACCGCATTTGCCGAACCGGCCTCGCGGACGAGCACATTCGACACGGTGAGTCCGCTGAGTTCATATCTCTCCGGATTGTCCTCCCTCAGGATTTCCGCGCCTTTGAGAAGAAGCGAGACTTTGTCGTAATGCCCGAAGATATTGTCGTCCGCAGTCTCCATCCTCAAGAGGAAGCCATATTGTCCGTCGAGACTTTCGATGTATGCCTTGCGGAGATATGCCGTATTGTCGGTGATGGTCGTCGAAACCTTCTCGTTGTCGCCGACATTGCCGCTCTCGCGGTTGCTTACGATGTAGCCCTCTATTATCACGGTCTCGTCAATCGCCACATTCTCGCCGCTGCGACCAAGTGCACGAACCTCTGCGAAGGACATGGACTTGCCGATGCCGTTGTCCTTTGTTTTCTGGACAATGTAGAGAGTCTGGCCGTATTCGGTGCCGAAACCGTCGGTGTAGCAGACTTTCACCGAAGCTGTGCGGAGGTCATCCGTCGGATTCTTCGCACAGGCGATGCTGACGCTACCCTCTTCCACAGTCGCCGAAGTAATCCAGTCAGTCGCATCACCGGTGTAGCTTACCTTGCAGAATATGTCTTTCCATTCGGAAACATTGGTAGTGTAGGCAACGCTGAACTTGCTGTCCTTGTCGCCGTCGAGAAGTTCGGACGAACGGACGAGGGAAAGCTCCGGCACGCGCTTGCCGTTCTGCTTGACAAAGATTGTGTCCGTGCGGGACTCTGTCTTCACGACGAGCTTCACCATACGGGCGTAGTCACCGTTCTGGTCGCACTCTATGCGGAAGGAGCAGTCGCCGCTGAAAGCTATCTGGCGGCATATCTGCCACGAGTCAAGGTCGCGGATACGCATCCAGTCAACCTCGGAGTCGGCATAGCCCAGGACACAGTCCTGATTGGAGTAGATGTCGATTACCTTCTGGAGTTCGGTCACAGGCTTCCCGTCCTTGTATTCGGCCTTGGCCGGGAACTCAATCTCGGACTCGGAGACGCCGAATTCCACAAAGTCGAACTTTTCCCTGTCTATCGAGGTGCAGGCAGCAAGGGCCCACACCATCGACGCGACAGTTGATATTCTTATGATTGAACTTGGTTTCATGGCTGTCATTTATTGTATTTCACGGCGACTGGGCCTATTACAAGCCTGGAATTGCACCCATCGACAACCTTCGCGGAATAATCCTTTTTCGAGAAATCTACGGTGGCATCATCTGCGGCAATAAAACGGATAGTCACATTGTCCTGGCCGGCAATTGCATCCGGCAGTTCAACACATTGGTCATCCAATGACGCAGGAAGGAACAGCAAAGTTGACTTTTCTGCGCCCATCGGACGAATCATCACTTTTTCAATGAGAATGAAATTCGTTCCGTCAAGCGAATATTCTACATTCCAATGAACAGGCCCCTGCGATGCTGCCTCTTCCTTATAGTTGCCTATAAGTGCTCCAAAAGAAAGGGTCATCTTCTTTCCTGCGGCATCCTTCGTTGAGAATTGGAATGTGGCGGCATCTTTTGCAGCACCATCTTTCCACCATACGGATTTATCTATATTTGCACCTTTCGGATAACCTTTCGGATATGGCGACGTATGCCTGAATTGTAAGAAAGTGTTGGCCTGGGCCATAGATGACGCGGTAAATGTTCCTGTACCTGTCGTTGCCTCCAAGGATGATACACGACTGAAACCGAGGCTATAATCCCAAGCGACAAGGATTTCACTGAAACCATTATCTTTTATCTCTATGTCAGAAAGTTTCATCGGACGAATCTGGTATTTTCCGAGAATGTCTGAGCCATAATATTCGCTTGTGGTATTTACAATCACGCCGGATACCGGACCAGAACCTTTCGGGACTCCAGCATCCGTAAGATACCACTCAGCGTCCGTGTTTACAATCATTCTTATTTCATTGCCGTTCACATCACGCAAAATGCGGTTATCAAAATTGATCCTCTTCGCGTCAATCCATTCCTTACGTACATTCACCCAAGAACCATAGCAGAACGGAACCTCGACGTCAGGAAGTGTTACCCAGGTGTAGACATCCTCATCCGTAAGCTCAGCAATCGTCTTCTGACGAGCCGCCAGCTGCACGTTTTCCTCCATAGTCACGTTGTTCGCACTGACTCCCCTGAGAGTGTAGCGCACCGGATTATCCTCGCGTACGAGAGTTGCTCCCGCAAGGGAAATCTTCACCTTGTCGCCCTTCTTGAGAGTGTTGTCGGCAGCCGTTGCAAACTTGAGGCGCATGCCGTACTTGCCGTCAAGGGACTGGACATAGTTGGTTATCGCGGACTCATTGTCATCGTATGAAGTCGCGGAGGTCATCGGGTTCGTCTCCATATTCTTCTGACCTGCGTCAGCGACAATCACGCCCTCGAAGAAGTCCCCCTCGAATGCCTGCTCGCCCGCAGACGGAAGAACAGCGCGGAGTTCCTCGAAACTATACTGCCTTGTCTTGACGCCCTGGGTGACCTTGAGTTCGACAGCTATGCCCTTCGACGCAAGTTCGACCTTAATCACGGCCGTGCGGGCTTCCTTGGTATCATTGTCAGTCACATCGAATGAAAGAGCCTCTGTCGTTGTGGTGACATTGCTTATCCAGTCCTTCTGGCTGCCCTCGTAGGTCACACTTGAGGTAAGCTCCGGCATGAACGTTCCGAGAACGCAGTCCCAAGGGGCCGTCTTTGTTCCGGCAAATGCCTCGATTGCCATCTTGGTCTCGTTCAGCGCGAGATGTCCCGGCTCGGCGCCCTGTGTAATTTCGGCAACAGCCCGATAAACGGACTCGTCAATGTCAGTGTAGGAAACCGTAAGCGTGCCCTTGCGAGCCTCGCCGGTAGTGTTCTCGGCAACGGTAAACGACAGCTGCCCGTCCTTGAGTTCGAGAGAGCCTATCCACTCCACAGACGATTCCGCCTTAATCAGGCTCTGGTTGATGTTGGACTCGACTGCAATCGCGTCCTTCACCTCCCAGGCAATGTAGGACTTCTCGTTCTCGGCAAACGCGAGTTTCGGAGTTCCCTTCTCGCCTTCCTGATTCACGGTGATGGTTATGGTCTTATCCACGCCGGCAGCGGTGAGCAGAATTTCCGCCCTGCGGAGGATGTCCGGGTTCTTCTTATAAGTGAGGATGAACTCCCCGTTACCGGTGCCGCTGCCTTCTTCAATCGCTGCCCATTCGACGGCTTCCTTAAAATCCGCGTTCCACTGTCCCTTGGCATAGACGAGCACATGCTCCTTGCCGGACTTCGGCTCAAGGTTTATGGTGTTGTCGTTCACGGCCAGAGTCATAGTCGTCGGAGATTCGGTCTCCTTCTGGCAGGATGCGGCGAAAAGCGCTGATGCGAGGGTCATCGCCGCAAGACATTTTCTTAAAATCGGTTTCATATTCATATATTCAATTATGCAGTGTATAATTCGTATCATCATCTTCCGTACTGCGCGTACTCGTTATTGTCGAGCGCTCCACCGGAATAGGAAACCTGCACGGCAGGAATCGGGTAGTAGCGGTGGCACGGGAGGATGTTCTCTTTAATCTTTGACGA
>ERZ857629.3906-NODE-3906-length-12084-cov-2.729820_pt1 | contig 12084 bp, 9 predicted proteins | sample MGYA00519700_ERZ857629 | MGnify/ENA primary metagenome ERZ857629 (study PRJEB31778, sample SAMEA3449351) | human gut metagenome | biome: human gut; feature: human-associated habitat; material: faeces | place: United Kingdom | collected 2010/2012 ... | reverse complement strand
GAAAAGTGAACGGATATCCCCGTTTTGGGTGGGTGGATATCCTCCGTTTTCAGCAACCAGCCACTTATTGCCCTGACTTTTAGCAAAAAATAGCCTCCAATTGCCCTAACTTTTAGCAAAAAGTCGTATCTTTGCACTGTGAATCAGCAAATTACACGAAAATGACGTATTACAAGCGAAACATAGACAAAAAACTCTTGGAATGGAAGACATCTCAAAGAAGGAAGCCTTTGCTGATACGCGGGGCAAGACAGGTGGGGAAATCGTCTGCTGTACGCCAGTTGGGCAAAGAGTTTAAGTACTTTGTGGAGATCAATTTGGAGAGTCAACCATCTATCCGAGGACTTTTTCCAAAGGATATTGACGTGCATAGGACTTGTGAGGGAATCAGTGCCACCACAGGCATTCCTATCATACCTGGGGAGACGCTGCTTTTCATAGACGAGATACAAGTGAGTCAGGAAGCTATCATGTCGCTTCGTTATTTCAAAGAGGATTATCCAGAGCTACATGTCATAGCCGCGGGATCTCTGCTGGAGTTCACCCTGGAGGAGCTGCCTTCTTTTGGAGTGGGGAGAATACGCTCACTATACATGTACCCATTCTCCTTTGACGAATTTCTTATGGCGCAAGGACTGGAAACGACGGTCAGCTACAAGCACCAGGCTTCGCCTTCCTCTCCGCTTCCCGATGCCGTCCACAACAAACTGGTGGAACAATTGAAGACGTTCTATCTCGTGGGCGGTATGCCTGCCGCAGTCACAGAATGGATAGCGTCCAAAAGCTACATCGAGTGCGCCCATGTTCACAATGACATTCTGGACACCTACCAAGATGACTTTGCCAAGTATAAGTCGCGCGTGTCTCCAGCTTTGCTGAGAAAGGTCTTGCGCTCCGTAGCTTTGCAGGCAGGCAGCAAGTTTGTCTATAGACAGGTGGCCGACGATGTTCGCTCTTCGGTCATCAAAGACGCGCTTCGTCTATTGACATTGGCGGGACTGATAAAGCCGGTGACGCATAGCGATGGAAATGGTGTTCCACTGGGAGCAGAAAAAATGATGGCTACAAGAAATATCTTTTTTTAGACTTGGGACTGATGCAGACCATACTGGGTACTCCTGCCGCCAATGTCCTTTTGGCTTCGGAAGTTGATTTTGTCAACAAAGGGGCTGCTTCGGAAATGTTCGCAGGCTTGGAACTCGTCAAGAACCATGACTGTTTCCAAAAGGCAGAAATGTATTATTGGCAGAACATGTCAAGGGGTTCCAATGCGGAGATTGATTACCTGGAGGCCAAAGAGGGGGTGGTTGTACCAATAGAGGTGAAGGCTTCCACCAAAGGCAGTAAGCAAAGCTTATGGCTATTTATGAGGAAGAAAGCCCTTCACCATGCTGTTCGTACTTCCTTGGAGAATTTTGGGACGTTTGAGTATATTGACAAAGAAGCACAAAATGCCCTCCGCCACATAGACGTTGTGCCACTTTATGCCATGAGCAATTTATAGCACCACTTCTTGGTTGGACCGACTGGATAGTCGCTGTCAGTACAGTACGGGCTGTGATCGGCGTATCGATTGCAGCCCGTACTGGCGTCTTGCGCCCCCTTGCGCCCACCCGAAAGACACGTTTTTGGCGAACATTTCGCACACAATGGACGAACCAAATAAAAATGTGCGCGCATTTGACAGGAAAATAGGTACTTTTGCACACAAATCATCAAAACAAACCTACGTATGAACATCATCAGACTTTTCCTGTTTCCGACAGAGTGGTCCGCCACGCTCGTCCTGTTTTTTTTCGCACTCCGCCGTATGGCCAACTGCCAGCACCTTTGGGAGGTTTTGATCCTCTTGGGCTTCTTTCTATCCATCTTTTTCATGGTGTGTCTGGCCTCACTGACCTATGCGCGCATGGACACGCACGTGAGGGATTGGGCCAAACTGATCGCCGTGCTCGCCACGCCAGTAGTCATGTACGCCGTGCCTGCATAGCGAGCAAAACGAGAAAAACGAGAAAAAACGAGAAAAATCGCATGGGCCGCGATCTAAATGAAAATGTGCGCACCATCGCTTGCGGAATGCCTAATTTTGCACTCGAATCCTGGCGACACCAGCAGCGCAAGAAAGGCGCGACGGACTGTCATAAAGGATGAGCATAGAGCGAAGGCCGCCCAGCGGCACGAGGTCTATCAAGAGAGAACCAATAAACAAAATGATCAACTCAAAACTATCAAAGTCATGAAACGAAGAAACATTTACATCGCCAGCACACTCGTGCTCGCACTGGTCCTGATGGTGGGATTCCCTACCTCGGCAAGACCCCAAATTCACGTTAAGGTGAAAACACCCAACTTGTATGTCAACATTATACCCTCTATCACCAAAATCCAGCAAATGGTAGAGCGAGTGGAAAAGGGGATCAAGATCCCCATCATTGCGGTTCCCCAACCCAATATGAATTCCGTGGCTTCAAGAACACACACCCTGCAGCTGCCGGAAGCTCCCTGTCCGAAGCCCGCCAAGACTGCAAAGCCCGTCAAAGCCTCCCCACTCCTCAAGGCCACACCGGCTCCCGACCTCAAAGCTGCCAAAGCTGCCAAGGAGAAGAGGCGCAAAAAGACGATTGAGACCATCATCAGTCGCTTCACGACCTACGCCGCTATCAACACCCAGCCGTGGGACTCCTACGACCCCACAGAGTTTCCGATCACCCTGGATCAGGAAAAGCTGGCAGAACTGATAGAGGAGGAGCTGCGCAACATCGGAGCTGACAAGGACCTGATCGTCAACCGTAGCGAGTATCAGTACGTCTATGCCACGATCCCGGCCAACTGCGAAGGCGTGCCGAGCATGATGTTCATGGCGCACATGGACATCACACCCGAGTGTGTCGGCGAGGACATCACACCCATCGTACACCGCAACTACGATGGCGGCGACATCCTGTTGCCTGCTGGCATAACCCTCAGTCCTCAGATGCCTCAGGGCAAGCACCTGGCCAACTGTGTGGGCAAGACCATCATCACGAGCGACGGTTCCACGCTGCTGGGCGCCGACGACAAGACGGGCTGCACAATCCTCGTCACGCTCATCGAGACCATCCTCAAGGATAAGAAACTGAAGCATGGCGACCTCCACTTCGTCTTCTCACAAAACGAGGACATTGGCCGTGCCGCCGACCGCTTCGAGGAGGAGTATCTAGATGGACAGCCTGACATCGTCATCGACGTGGACGGCGACGACCCCACGGCCTTCTCGGTAGAGAACTTCACCGCGGTTGGACGCAACTACATCTTCCATGGCAAGAACGCTCACCCCGGCAACGGCTTCTACAACCAGTATGGCGACGCGCTGACCGCCGCTTCCTACTTCATAGGACAACTGCCGCCCGAGACTCATCCCTCGGCCAGCAAGGGCAAGGAGGGCTATATCCACTGCTACTCGGTCTCCCCCCTCGTCGACGTAGATGCCGATGATACACAACAGGAGTATCTCGTGAAGGTGCGCCTGCGCTATTTCGACCCCCTGGAGGGCAAGGCGTTCCGCCAGCTTCTGGACCGCGCCGCTGAGCTCACAGCCGAGGCTTTCCCCTATGTCGTGACCGAGGCTGAACCCGAGGTGATGCAGTATGAGAACGTGGCCTACACGATGTATCCCGGTCTGGACGACCTGATCATCGAGGCAGCAGAGAAAGAGGGCGTGAAACTGACGCCCCGCAGCGAGCGTGGCGGCACGACAGCGGCCATGCTGGCGGCCAAGGGACAGAAGGGCGGCCCCTGCCTCTACAGTGGACAACAGGCTGAGCACAGCGTCTACGAGTGGACTTGCGCCGAGGACATGTACCAGATGGTCATGGTGGCAAGATCCATCATCGAGACTGTGGCCAACCAGTGAGACCGGCCTCCGCTATCAAGGAGGAAAACTGAACCGAAGATTCGGAAAGGAATGAACCCGGACATGCGGAAAGAAAGGAACCGAAGTCTCGAAAAGATATGAACTGAACACGCGGGAAGAAACGAACTGAACGCGCGAAAGAACCGAAAGGCAAACTCGCCCGCTTCACGGACGACCCGACCCAATAGCTGCTGCGCTTATCACAAGCAAACAGAGAGTAAAAACAACTTTGACTAAGACACACTATATATATATATACCAACAAAAAAAGAAGGGCAAGCAGCGGGCAGACCTCTTACAGAAACCGCGCCAAACTCGTGTCGAGAGGACACCGGACGGCAGCAGGGGGAGTATCTGCCCACACGGGGGAGGGAGCCGTGGAGCGAGGCGGCGTTGCGTTTTGGCGGGACATCCGCCTCGCAAGGGCGTTTAATCTGAAAAAATTTTGGGCATCAGCGTTTTTTCCGTAACTTTGCAGAACAAGACATCAAGAAGCGTTATGGAAAGAGAAAGAATAGCGCGTGTGGACCTCCACTCGCCCCGCCCCTCGTCGGCGGCAGTGAGAGAGATGGCGGAAGCAGCGCGCACACAATACGTATTGATACAGTTGACCGACAACACCGTCTCCTTGGGCTACGGCGCGGAACAAAGGCTGCTCCAAGTGGCCGACAGCACGGGGGCCGTCATGGTCTATGCCGACTTCTACGAGACGGAGGAGGGCCAACGGGCGAAGCACCCCGTGATAGACTACCAGGAGGGTGCGCTGCGAGACGACTTCGACTTCGGGCCGCTGGTGCTCGTCAGGACGGACGCGATCCTGCGCTGCGACCTCGGTGGCAACTGGCTGTATGGTGGCTGGTACGACCTGCGTCTGCAACTGAGCCGGCAGGGCGCGATCTTCCACCTCAACGAATACCTCTACACGGAGGAGAAGCAACCCGTGAGCGCAGAAGGCGAACGACAGTTTGACTATGTCGATCCGCGCAACCGCGACGTGCAGGTGGAGATGGAGCAGATCGTGTCGGAGCACCTGCGAGCAGTCGGCGGCCTCGTCCATACCGACCGCTACCAGAAGCCCGATGTGGCGGGTCACGGCCTCCGTCATCATCCCCGTGCTCAACCGCGCCAAGACCATCGGCGACGCGGTGAAGTCGGCCTTGGGACAGGAGACTGGCTTCGACTTCAACGTCCTCGTGGTGGACAACCATAGCACCGACGGCACCTCGGACCTGATAGAGCAACTGGCGGCCCGCGACCCGCGCGTCGTCCACATCATCCCCGAGCGCGAGGACCTCGGTATCGGTGGCTGCTGGAACTGGGCCATCAACGACCCGCGCTGCGGACGCTACGCCGTACAGCTCGACAGCGACGACCTCTATCTCGACAGCCACACGCTGCAGCGGGTAGTCGATGCCTTCCAGGAGCAGGACTGCGCCATGGTGGTGGGCTCCTACCGCATGTGCGACTTCCAGTTGCAGACGCTTCCGCCGGGCGTGATCGACCACAAGGAGTGGACGGACGACAACGGGGCCAACAACGCCCTGCGCATCAACGGATTGGGAGCGCCACGGGCCTTCCTCACCTCGATAGCAAGGGGCATCGGATTTCCCAACACCAGCTATGGCGAGGACTATGCCATGGGACTGGCCGTGAGCCGAGAGTACCGCATCGGCCGCATCTACGACCCGATCTATCTCTGCCGCCGCTGGACGGGCAATAGCGACCACGGACTGAGCATCGAGAAGACCAACGCCAACAACTTGTACAAAGACCGACTGCGCACCATCGAACTGCGGGCGCGCATCAGCCTCAACAACGACCTCAAAGCATGACGCTCTCCGAGTTTTTCCACAATCAGATGGCCACATGGCCGGAGACGGCCGCACGCTACGCCGACCTGGCACGCGTGGAGGTGAGAGACTTCGGTGCGGTCAGTGCTCAGTACAACCCCGCACGCATGGTGAGCACGGGGGCCAAGGTCGATAAGAAGACGCTGGCCCAGCGCCCCTGCTTCCTCTGCAAGGACCATCGTCCTGAGATTCAACAGGAATGGGCCTTTGGCGAGGACTTCGACGTGCTCGTCAATCCCTTCCCCATCCTCCCGACCCATTTCACGATCGCCGCCAGGCGACACCGCCCCCAGACGATCCTCGACACCTATGCCACGCTCTACGAACTGGCTGACCGCTTCGAGGGCACCCTGTTCTTCTACAACGGGCCGAAATGTGGGGCCAGTGCGCCCGACCATCTCCACTTCCAGGGGGGAGACGGAAGTGTGGTGCCGCTCTGCCGCGACTGGCGCGGATGGAGGGAGCGGCTACGGGAGGTGGCGCGGCTGGACGCCGACAACCGCCTCTGCACCATCGAGGACTACCCCTTCCCCACCCTGGTGCTGATCAGCAACGACAAAACCCTGGCGCAGACGCTTTTCCGCAGGGCCTATGCCGCCCTGCCCTGCCATCCCGACGACACCGAGCCGATGCTCAACGTGCTGGCATGGCGAGAGGAGGACAGCGTCGTCACCATCCTGCTGCCTCGGGAGAAGCACCGCCCCGCCTGCTACACGGCCTCGTGCGAAGCAGACCGCATGTTCATCTCGCCGGGTGCGCTCGACATGGCAGGACTGGTCATCACGCCGCGCAAGGAAGACTTCGACCGCCTGACGCCCTCGCTGCTGGTGAAGACGGTCGGCGAGGTGGCGCTTGGGCAGGAGGCCTTCGCCAAGGTGTTGCGCCGTTTGCAGGAACCGAGGGTCGCCGTAGGCATCACGAGCGGGCCGGAGGTGGCCTTTGTCCTGGAGGACGCATTCATGGTCGACGGCACGCTACAGACGGGACCGCAGACCGTGAGGGCGAAGGACGGAAGGCTTCTTTGGCAGGAAAACTCATACGACACGCTCACGTTCGCTCCCCATTCCCCGCAGTCTTCGTTCACGCTGCCCGAGGTCACGATCGGCATCGGATTCCACTGGGAGCGCAAGGAGGCGCAGACCTTCGAGGGGATGCTGCGGCTGGAGGCCGACGGCGATCGGGTGTGGGTCATCAACGAACTGCCCGTGGAGCGCTATCTCGCCAGTGTCATCTCCAGCGAGATGCGGGCCACCTCGTCGTCATCGCTCCTGCGGGCCCATGCCATCATCTCCCGCAGTTGGCTCCTGACGCAGATGGCGCATCGCATCAATGCGGACCATCCCTCGGAGGAGACCTGTGGAGGATGGGAGACGGAGGAGGAACTGGTGCGCTGGTACGACCGCGACGACCACCAGCGCTTCGACGTATGCGCCGACGACCATTGCCAGCGCTACCAGGGCATCACCCGCATGGTGTCGGATCATGTGGAGGAGGCGATACGCAGCACCTATGGACAAGTATTGTGGGACGGCAAGGGCATTTGCGACGCGCGCTTCAGCAAGTGTTGCGGCGGTGCCACGGAGGTTTTCTCGGCCTGTTGGCAGGATGAGGACAAGCCTTATCTCGCCGCCTTCCTCGACCGCCCCACGCAAGCAGGTCAGGCGGCAGACGCGCTGCCCGACCTGACCGACGAGGAGACGGCCCGCAAGTGGATTCTCTCCGCACCCCCCGCTTTCTGCAACACGCAGGACAAGCAGGTGTTGCGCCAGGTGCTCAACGGCTACGACCAGGAGACAGCCGACTTCTATCGCTGGCACATCGACTACACGCAGGAGGAGCTCGCCAGCCTCATCGCCCGCAAGACGGGACTGCGCTTTGGCAAGATTCTCGACCTCGTCCCCCTGGAGCGCGGCAAGAGCGGACGCATCGTCCGCCTGAAGATCGTGGGCACGGAAAGGGAGCGCGTCATCGGCAAGGAACTGGAGATACGCCGCACGCTGAGCGAGAGCCACCTGAAGAGCAGTGCCTTCGTCGTCGAGACGCAGCAGGGCGAGGATGGGGTTCCGCAGTCGTTCCACCTCTCGGGCGCAGGCTGGGGCCACGGCGTGGGACTGTGTCAGATCGGGGCGGCCATGATGGGCGAGAAGGGCTACGACCACGAGGCCATCCTCCGCCACTACTACCCTGGCGCCACGCTGAAAACGCTTTACAAACCTTCCATAGAACAATGATTATGACCGAGAATAGCAAGCGACATATCAACCCGTGGGCGTGGGTGCCCTCCCTCTATTTTGCCGAGGGACTGCCCTACGTCGCCGTGATGACGATAGCCGTCATCCTCTACAAGAAGATGGGCATCTCCAATACGGACATCGCCCTCTATACTGGCTGGCTCTACCTGCCGTGGGTCATCAAGCCCTTCTGGAGCCCGATGGTCGATCTCGTCCGCACCAAGCGGTGGTGGATCGTCACCATGCAGGCGGTCCTCGCCATCGCCTTCGCGGGCATCGCCTTCTTCATCCCCGCACAGTTTTTCTTCCGGCTCACGCTGGCGTTCTTCTGGCTGGTGGCCTTCACGTCGGCTACCCACGACATCGCGGCCGACGGCTTCTACATGCACGGCCTCGACAGCCACGAGCAGTCGTTCTTCGTCGGCATACGCAGCACGTTCTATCGCATCTCCACCATAGCGGGACAAGGACTGCTCGTCATCATCGCAGGACTGATAGAGGACCATACGGGCAAGATACCGCTCTCCTGGACGGTGGTCTTCGCCATCCTCTCCATCCTCTTCTTCCTCGCGAGCCTCTACCACGCCTGGGCACTCCCCAGACCTGCCTCCGACCGCCACGCCCCCGACCGCACGGTGGGTGGCATCCTGCGCGAGTCGCTGCTGACGTTCCGTTCGTTCTTCATGAAGAAGAACATCGTCCCCGCCCTGCTCTTCATGTTGCTCTTCCGACTGCCCGAGGCGCAGCTCGTCAAGATCATCAACCCCTTCCTCCTCGACCCGATAGCGAAGGGAGGACTCGGCCTCTCGACCAGCACGGTGGGCATCGTCTATGGCACGGTGGGCATCATCGGACTGACCTTGGGTGGCATCCTCGGTGGCATCGCTGCCTCGCAAGGGGGACTGAAGCGCTGGCTCTGGCCGATGGTCTGCGCCATCACGCTCCCCGACCTCGTCTATGTCTATCTCGCCTACGCCCAGGACAGCGCGCTATGGATCGTCAACACCTGCGTCTTCATCGAGCAGTTTGGCTACGGCTTTGGCTTCACGGCCTACATGCTCTACCTCATCTACTTCTCGGAGGGCGAGCACAGCACGTCCCACTACGCCATCAGCACGGGCTTCATGGCCCTGGGAATGATGCTGCCGGGCATGATGGCCGGATGGCTGCAGGAACTCATCGGCTACCGCCACTTCTTCCTCTGGACGATCCTCTGCTGCGCGGCAACGTTTGTCGTCTGCCTCTTCATCAAGATCGACCCTGAGTTTGGCAAGAAAAAACAGCAGGGCTAAGGGAAAATAGTACAATGATGGAAAAGGGAAGCAATCTGGTAAGAGAAAGGGCTGCAAGGGCCTGGGAACGCCACCTCTCGTGGGTTCCCACGCTCTATCTGCTGCGCGGCATACCCTATGTCGCCATCCTCGCCCTCGTGCCCATTGTGCTCAACCGCATGGGGGTGAGCAATGCGGTCAACCTCTTCTGCTGCTCCTTGGCCCTCATCCCCTTCATCCTCCGCCCGCTGTTGGGCCGCTTCTCCCGCCAACTGACCGACTGCCACCATCTCATCCTCTACGCCGAAGTGCTGATGGGACTGATCTTCCTGGCAATGGGGATCGTGCTGCGGCTGAAAGTATGGCTTCCCGCCTTCCTCTTCCTCTTCTATGCCGAGGCCTTCGCGGCGGCCTTCCACGACGTGGGGATAGGCCGCTACTTCATGATCTGCTCCGAGCGTCGCTTCTACCAGCAGGTGCCCGCCACACGGGCTGCCGCCACCTGCGCCGCCTTCGCCCTGGCGCTGGGCATTCCCGCGATGGTGGGAGGCAACCTGGAGGTGATCCATCGCCGCATACCGATGGCGTGGAGCACGGTCTGCGAACTGCTGGGGGGCTTTATCCTCCTGCTGGCGGTCTATCATGCCGTGGTCCTCGTGCCGCTCGGCGAGCAACTGGTGCGCAAGCGCAACGACTACAAGGCGCTGCTGCTGGAGGACCTCCGCAAACTGACGGACCGTCGCTATTTCCGCTTCGAGATGCTCTTCCTGCTGCTCTTCCTCCTCCCCGAGGGCTTCTTCTACCGCGTCGGCATCCTGTTTCTTGTCGACCCCGGGAGCAATGGCGGACTGAGCCTCTCGCCACAGGAACTGGCCTTCACGCAGGGCACGGTGGGTGCCTTCGGCATGCTGCTTGGTTGCCTGCTCGGCGGACGCTGCATCCACCTCCACGGCTTCCGCTATTGGCTGTGGCCGATGACGCTCGCCATCACGCTGCCAAAAGTGTTCTACGTCCTGATGGCCTACACGCTTACGACCAGCTTCTCCCTGATCACCCTCAGCGTCTTCCTGGAGCAGTTTGGTTTCGGCTTCGGCATCATGGCCTTCGTCGCCTACCTCGCCCACCTCTCACGGGGCTACCATCCCGTCATGTTCTACTCCTACTGCTTTGCCCTCGCCGCCATTGGCATCACGGTCTCGGGCGCACTCTCCGGCATCCTCGCCGACTATCTCGGCTACCGCATCTACTTCGCCCTACTGATGCTCCTCTCCCTCACCTCCTATCTCGCTGCTGCCTTCGTGCGCACCGAACCGATAGAGGGTCTGAAACTGTGAGCGAGGACAGACTGTTGTTTCCAATACGGCCTGCCGAGTTAGGGGAAACAACAAATACAACTTTTACAACTAGTAACAACGAGCCACACATGATACAAGACATCGCAGGGACATATCACCAGGACAATTAGCAGGAAATGTGTCCAAGGCGAAGCGTTGTATATTGTTGTTTCGCAACAAGCAACCCTTGGTCTGCATAGGCCTCGAAGAGGCGATGTCCCCGCGAAGCGTTGTAACTTGTTGTAAAAGTTGTTCAAGTTGTTTTTCTATATGTCCACGTATTGTCGACAGGCAATATCCCCCGCGAAGCATTGTTCATAGTTATAAAAGTTATTCAAGTTGTTTTTCTATATGTCCACGTCGAATCCCTCCATGTCCCGGACGAACCTGACAAAGGGTCTGAAACTGTGAGCTAGGACAGAGTTGGCCTCAACTTTTTCTCCCTGCTACTCGCTTTTTCCAGAAATTTTATGTAAGTTTGCATCCATGAAGCAATTATTGACCATCCTTGGGCCCACGGCAAGCGGCAAGACGACCCTTGCCACCCGACTTGCCTATGAGTTGGACGGCGAAGTGATCTCCGCCGACAGTCGTCAGGTCTATAGAGGCATGACGATCGGCACGGGCAAAGACCTCGCCGACTATGTGGTGGAGGACAAGCCGATCCCCTACCACCTGATAGACATCTGTGACCCAGGGACGAAATACAACCTCTTCGAATACCAGCGCGACTTCCTCCAGGCCTACGAGGACATCCGCCGTCGTGGACGCCAGCCCGTGCTCTGTGGCGGCACAGGACTCTATATCGAGGCCGTGCTGCGGGGCTACCAGCTCTCGCCCGTGCCCCAGAATCCCACGCTGCGGGCGCAACTGGAAGGGAAGACGCTCGACGAACTGACCGTCATCCTCCAGGACCTGAAGGCGCGCAACCACTCCACGATGCATAACCGCACGGACGTAGACTCCTGTCAGCGGGCCATCCGCGCGATAGAGATAGAGGAGTACAACCTCCATACGCCCACAGAGAACCGCCAGGTGCCACCCATCCCCTCCACCATCATCGGCACATGGATTGATAGGGAGACACGCCGCGCACGCATCACCCGCCGCCTGCACCAACGACTGGAGGAAGGAATGGTAGAGGAGATAAAAGGTCTGCTCAAGACGGTCCCCGCCGAGGACCTGATCTACTACGGCCTGGAGTATAAGTTTGTCACCGAATACGCCCTCGGCCGCACCTCCTACGACGAGATGTTCAGCCGCCTGGAGATCGCCATCCACCAGTTTGCCAAACGACAAATGACCTGGTTTCGGGGCATGGAGCGCCGCGGCCTCACCATCCACTGGATCAACACGCAGCGCCCCATGGCAGAACAAGTGGCAGAGGTATTGCGCCTTATGGCATAACTTTTACGAACTGCGCCTCATGGCGTAAGTTTTATGGAATACGTCTCATGGCGTAAGTTTTATGGAATACGTCTCATGGCGTAAGTTTTATGGAATACG
>ERZ857629.3901-NODE-3901-length-12089-cov-33.195529_pt1 | contig 12089 bp, 8 predicted proteins | sample MGYA00519700_ERZ857629 | MGnify/ENA primary metagenome ERZ857629 (study PRJEB31778, sample SAMEA3449351) | human gut metagenome | biome: human gut; feature: human-associated habitat; material: faeces | place: United Kingdom | collected 2010/2012 ... | reverse complement strand
AGTATGGCAAGGAGAATGTCATCTTGAACCAGGGTGTTACCTATAATGAGAAGGGAAAATACTGGGAGGAGAACGAACCTCAGATTCAGGGCGCAGTTGATGCCGTAAAGAATGTTGATGTCATCGTTGCCTGTATCGGTGAGAACTCTTACACAGAGACTCCGGGCAATCTGACCGACCTTTGGCTTTCAGAGAACCAACGCAATCTCGTGAAGGAACTCGCCAAGACCGGTAAGCCTGTCGTTCTGGTATTGAATGAAGGTCGTCCTCGTCTCATTGCTGACATCGAACCATTGGCACAGGGCATCATCGACATCCTTATCCCTGGCAACATGGGCGGCGATGCCTTGGTAAACTTGGTATCGGGCAAGTCAAACTTCAGTGGCAAGATGCCTTACACCTATCCTAAGGAAATCAATTCGCTCGCCAACTATGACTTCAAGAAGAGTGAGGAGGTGGGTACGATGGAAGGTGCTTACGACTACAATGCGAAAATTACCCAGCAGTGGGGCTTCGGATATGGTTTGAGTTATACCTCTTACAAATATAGCAACATGAAGGTTTCTCAGTCTGATTTCCGCCACGGCGACATCATCAAGGTGAGCGTGGATGTGAAGAATACGGGAAAGGTGGCAGGCAAGGAGAGTGTCCTCCTGTTCAGCAGCGATCTCATCGCTAGTATGGTGCCTGATGGCCGTCGTCTCCGTGCCTTCGACAAGGTGGAACTTCAGCCTGGTGAGACCAAGACCATGACATTTGAATTAAAGGCAGACGATTTGGCCTTCGTAGGTTGGAATGGCAAATGGAGATTGGAGGAAGGCGACTTCAAATTGATGATTGCCGACCAGAGTGCTGATATCCATTGCACTGATACTTATCAGTGGCCTACTGCCAACCGATAATGTATATTTAAAAGATGAGTTAAAGAAAAGAGCGTGCCAATAGTGGTGCGCTCTTTTTGTTTGCATAGTAAAATGCGAAGAGTTAAATATCTACAAGAATCCCTCATGATGTTTGGTGTTATGTCTTGAAATGATTACTTTTGCAAATCATAATTTTTGCAGATTTACAGAATCATTCAAAACAAGGATAAATGGAAATAGTAATTGGAATCATCATAGGGCTTGCCACCGGATTCTTCGTGGGGAAACTGATGGAAGCAAAAAGTGCTGGAGAGGAGAAAACCCAGCTCGTAGCGAAGGCTCAGGTGCTGGCGGCTAACATCGAACAGATAAAACTGCATCATGCTTCTGAGGTTCAATCAATGAAATCTCAAATGGAGAACGAGCGGCTGTATGCGGCAAAACTCAGGGCGGAAAGCGACCAGCAGTGGGCACAGAAACTCGAGAGCCTGAAGCAGGAAATGCAGCGAATGACGATAGAACAGCAGAAGGTGGCGGCTGAGCAGCTGGCTGCCAAGCAGTCGGCTCTGCAGGAAAACAACCGTCTGCAGATGGATGAACTCCTGAAACCTATCAAGGAACAGTTTGCTGATTTCAAGAAATCGGTAGAGGAGAGCAAAACCCAGAACGAGGTGAACAAGAAGGAACTGCAGAACACCTTCGAGGCAACGATGAAACTCTTCCAGCAGGAACAGCAGCAGGCTGTACTGAACCTGAAGGAGCAGACTGAGAAGATTGGCTCCGATGCAGCCAATCTGACCAAGGCATTGAAGGGCGACAGCAAGATGCAGGGCGACTGGGGCGAGATGGTGCTGGAAACCATCCTGGAGAACAGCGGACTTCGTAAAGATGAGGAATTCTTCATTCAGGAGAATACGAAAGATGAAGAGGGAAAGAACTATCGTCCGGATGTCATCGTCAGATTCCCGGAAGGCAGAAGTGTGGTCATCGATTCCAAGGTTTCGCTTACCGCCTATTCCGATGCTCTGGCAGCTGAAGATGAGGCTGAACAGGAACGCCTGATGAAGGCACATGCGCTGAGCGTACGAAAGCACATCGATGAACTGGCAGCCAAAGACTATTCCAAGCTGGTGGATGATGCCATCGGCTTCGTACTGATGTTCATTCCTAACGAGACCAGCTATATCGCAGCGATGAAGCAGCAGCCGGATCTCAGCCGTTATGCTTATCAGAAGAAGATTATCATCATCTCACCAAGCAATCTGCTCATGGCACTCCAGCTTGCCTATAATCTCTGGCAGTATGACAGACAGAACAAGAATGTGGAGAAAATTGTGAAGACGGCTGCTGACCTGTATGACAAGGTGGCTGGCTTCGAAGATACCTTTATGAGTGTGGGGGATCTGATAACCCGCCTTTCGGGTACTTTTGATAAGGCTAAGAAGCAACTTTATGACGGCACCGGCAATGTGATGAGAAGGGTAGAGAGCCTGAAGGGACTTGGAGTGACACCGAAAAAGCAGATCAAGGAACTGGATAATCTGTAAAGTGTATATAAATAGTCTACTGTTGGTTAAAAGGGAAACAGGGCGAAAAGCATTTTTTGTTACCGAAACATTTCTAATTGTTCAATTTAAGTTTCTAATTGTTCAATATTTTGAAATAATCTCTAAAAAGGAGCGGTATTTCAGATTAAATTCGTAATTTTGCCCTGACTCAACAGAAGAGGAATCATTGTATTGCTTATAAAAAGGTAAAAATTTACATAAAACAACATCAATAATTATTAATTATGAAACTGAACGACATTCTTTCTAACAACTTTAATGCATCAGAATGGGAAGCCAAGGGTTATGAGCTCCCTAAGTATGATATTTCTGCAGTTGCCAAGAAGACTCATGAGGAGCCTACTTGGGTTCACTTTGGTGCAGGTAACATCTTCCGTGCGTTCCCTGCTGCAATTCTTAACGATGCACTTAACACCGGCAAGTACGATCGTGGTGTTATTGTTGCTGAAAGCTTCGACTACGAAATTATCGATAAGGCTTATCGTCCTTACAATAATCTCTCTCTTCTCGTAAGCCTCCAGTCTAATGGTACTATCGAAAAGAAGGTTATCGCATCTATTACCGAAAGTATCAAGGCTGACAAGCAGTTTGCTGACGACTGGGCGCGTCTGGTTCAGATTTTCCAGGCTCCAACTTTGCAGATGGTTACTTTTACCATCACCGAGAAGGGATATTCTTATAATGATGCAGATTTGGCACGTGGTCTTGATGCAGTATTTGCTATGGGTAAGCTTACCGCTCTTCTCTATGAGCGTTATAAGGCAGGCAAGTTGCCACTTACTCTTCAGTCTACCGACAACTGTTCTCACAACGGCGACCATGTTAAGGCTGGCGTAAAGGCTTATGCTGAGCGTTGGGCACAGGATGGTATCGTAGAGGCTGGTTTCGTAGATTATATCAATGACAGCAGCAAGATTACCTATCCTTGGTCTATGATTGATAAGATTACTCCTCGTCCACACGAGAAGGTACAGGCGATGCTCGCTGAGGATGGTTTCGAGGATAACAATACGATTATCACCGAGAAGCATACTTTCACCGCTCCTTTCGTCAATGCCGAGGAAGTGCAGTATCTCGTTTGCGAGGATACTTATACCAACGGTCGTCCGCCATTGGAGTTGGGCGGTGCGCTCTATACATCCCGCAAGACTGTAGATGAGGTTGAGACCATGAAGGTAACCACCTGTCTGAACCCTCTCCATACAGCGATGTCAATCTATGGTTGCATGCTCGACTATACCTTGATTTCTGCCGAGATGGCTGATGAGGATTTGCGTTCATTCATCCAAAAGATTGGTTATATCGAGGCAATGCCAGTAGTAACAGATCCAGGTGTATTGAACCCATACGAGTTTATCGGCACTGTTATCAACAAGCGCCTGCCTAACCCGTTCATGCCAGATGCTCCTCAGCGTATCGCTACTGATACCAGCCAGAAACTCTCTATCCGTTTCGGTGAGACTATCAAGAAGTACATCGACCGTGGTCTCGACAAGAGCAACCTTGTGTTGATTCCTCTGGTATTGGCAGGTTATGCCCGTTATCTCAAGGCATTGGATGACAACCTGAAGCCATTTGAACCATCTTCTGACCCATTGCTGGCAGAACTCCAGGCCATCATGGCTCCTCTGGAGGTAGGCAAGGCAGATCAGGACTACTCTTGCCTGAAGAATCTCTATTCCCGCAAGGATGTTTTCGGACTCGATCTCTACAAGGCTGGCTTCGGCGAGCAGATAGAAGGCATGGTGAAGGAACTCTTCGCCGGCAAGGGTGCCGTAAGACAGACATTGCACAAGTATGTTGCTGCAAGATAATTCATTTTTAAACTTATACATTATAATATATATATGGAAAGAACATGGCGCTGGTTTGGCAAGAAGGATAAGATTACGCTTGCCCAGTTGAAACAGATAGGAGTTGAGGGCATCGTTACAGCATTGCACGATGTTCCTCTGGGCGAGGTTTGGACACGCGAGAAGATTCATGAGCTCAAGGAGTACATCGAGTCTTATGGTATGAAATGGAGCGTGGTAGAGTCTTTGCCTGTTGTTGAAACCCTGAAATATGGTGGTCCTGACCGTGACCATCAGATTGAGGTTTACAAGGAAAGTCTCCGCAACCTGGGCGAGGAAGGCATCAAATGCATCTGCTACAACTTTATGCCGGTTTTGGACTGGGCTCGTACCGATTTGGCACACGAGAATCCTAACGGAGCCAACAACCTCTATATGAACTGGGGCGAGTTTGCCTACTTCGATATCTATATCCTCCAGCGTGAAGGTGCCCGTGAGGACTGGGCTGAGTTCTCTAAGGAGCACAAGTGGGGCAGAAACCTCGTGGCTGAGGCTGATGAAATCAAGAAGACTTCTACACCAGAGCAGGATCATGCCTTGGTTGAGAATATCATCATCAAGACCCAGGGCTTTGTATCCGGTAACTTCAGCGAGGGTGATTCTGCTCCTGTCCAGAAGTTCCGCGACCTCTTGAAGCTCTATGATGGCATCGACAAGAAGAAGTTGCAGGAGAACATGAAGTACTGGCTGGAGGCCATCATGCCTATCTGCGATGAGTACGATATCAACATGTGTGTTCACCCAGACGATCCTCCTTATCCTGTATTCGGTTTGCCAAGAATCATCGGTCGTGCTGAGGATATCCAGTGGATGCTCGATGCTGTGCCAAACAAGCACAATGGTCTGACTTTCTGTGCAGGTTCATTCTCTGCCGGCGAGCACAACGACTGTGTGGCAATGGCTAAGCAGTTTGCTGACCGCACTCATTTTGTTCATCTGCGCTCTTGCTACATCTTCCCTAACGGCAACTTTACAGAGGCTTCTCACCTGGGTGGTCGCGGCCATCTCATTGAACTTTGCCGCATCTTCGAGAAGGCAGAGCAGGAAGGCAAGTGCAATTCCGGCCGTCGATTGCCAATGCGAGTAGACCACGGTATGACCTTCACTGATGAGCCAGGTGGCGTATTCGATGAGAGCAATCATGGTCACAATGCCGGTTACACTCTCCTCGGCCGTATGTTTGCCATGGGTCAGATTCAGGGTGTCATCGCCACAGTTGATGATGAACTCGGCATCGAGTATAAGCAGCCGGGATTCTATGATTAGTGATTAGTTATTAGTGATTAATTCTGATGAAATATAAAAAGGGCTAGCATGCACAAGCGCACGCTAGCCTTTTTGTTTTTACACCCTCTTGGACCGCATGTGGCCATGAGTCAATTTCTGGGTGTCATCGCCACAGTTGATGATGAACTCGACATCGAGTATAAGCAGCCGGAATGATCTTATTTTAAATAGGAATGTAGTTTTTTTGTTTGCCCAATGATACAAATCATTCAAATGTAGCTGAATTGACGAATTTTGCTGTTTTTTTGACGAATTTTAGGTGTTCTCTTCCAATTATTCGTATTAATTTTGCAGCAGAAAACAAAAGATATAGTCGGTTATAGTAACAGAAAATATAAATTATTAAGAATATCATATATGACATATAAGTATATTATAACTCAGAGTTTGGCGATGCTGATGAGTCTTGCTTCGAATGCTTTCGAAGTGAAGAGCGGGCAGATGGTGGTGGTTTCTGCTGATACTGCCCGGATGGAACCCGTGGCTAAGACAGCTTTGAAGATGTTGAAGGGCGATATCCGAAAAGTGCTGGGTTCGGAAATGAAACTTGTTAATACTTCTGTTAATAGTTCCATCATCCTGCAGAGGGATGCCGCTGCCTTCGCCTACAAGAAGGAAGCTTTCCTGCTAAAGTCTGCCAATGGCTGCCTATATATAAAAGGTAGCGATGATCATGGATTGGCTTACGGCATCCTCGAGGTGTCTCGCCTCTTGGGCGTTTCACCGTGGGAATGGTGGGCAGATGCCGAGCCTAAGCAGCTCAAGGCATTCTCCCTGAAGGAAGGATATCACAATGAGCAGGCACCATCGGTGGAGTATAGAGGCATCTTCATCAATGATGAGGATTGGGGACTGATGCCATGGTCGGGAAAGACCTATGAACCATCGGATATTCCAGGTCATATAGGTCCTAAGACCAATGCCCGCATCTTCGAACTTCTGCTCCGTCTTCGTGCCAATACCTACTGGCCGGCGATGCACGAATGCACCCGTCCTTTCTTCCTGACAGAAGGCAACAGAGAAGTGGCTCAGCAGTATGGCATCTACATCGGCGGTTCCCATTGCGAGCCGATGGCTTCGAGTACGGCTGGCGAATGGAAGATGAGAGGAATAGGAAAGTATGATTTTCTGAACAACAGGGAGAATGTGCTCCAGTTCTGGGAAGACCGTGTGAAGGAGGTGGCTGGTCAGCCTATCCTCTATACCATCGGAATGCGTGGCGTTCATGATGGAGCCATGCAGGGAGCCAAGACAACTGAGGAACAGAAAACAGTATTAGATAGCGTCCTTGTGGCGCAGAGAGAGTTATTGGGAAAATATGTGAATAAGGATGTGACGCAGGTGCCGCAGTTGTTCGTGCCTTACAAGGAGGTGCTCGATGTGTATCATGCAGGCTTGCAGGTGCCGGAGGATGTATGCCTGGTATGGTGTGACGACAATTATGGCATGGTACGCCACTTCCCTACAGCTGCTGAGCGTGCCCGCAAGGGTGGTAACGGCATCTACTATCACGTGAGCTACTGGGGCCGTCCGCACGATTACCTCTGGCTCGGAACCTTCTCGCCAGCTTTACTCTACCAGCAGATGTCTGAAGCCTGGCACAAAGGCATTCAGAAGTTCTGGATTCTCAATGTGGGCGATATCAAGCCTGCTGAGTATCAGATAGAGCTCTTCCTGGATATGGCGTGGAATATGAATCGCATCTATCCGGGCGATACCCCAGAGAAGGAGCTGCAACCTAACAATGAATGGCTGGCAGAGCATGAGAGGAACTTCTGGACCCGCGAATTCGGCAGGAAACTGGCAGCTTTGATGTTGCCGGTGATGCAGGAGAGCTATCGGCTGGCGTATATCCGCAAGCCGGAGTTCATGGCGAATACACGATGCGAGGAAAGAAATCCGAAATATAAGATTATCTCTGACCTGCCATGGAGCGAGGCCTATATCCGGGCAAGATTGACTGATTACAAGTCGATTTCAGACAAGGCAGAGAAGATAGGGGGAATGCTCGATAAGGCGATAGCCAAAGGTGAATTTCCTAAGGAACGCAAGGATGAGTTCTATCAGCTATTCAAATATCCTGTGCAGGCTGCTGCTCAGATGAACAATAAACTCCTTTATGGGCAGCTGGCTCGCCACGGAAAGGAAATTTCTAGTTCTTCCCGTGATGTTTCTGCCGAGTATTGGAAGAAGAGCGAGGCGGCTTACGACAGCATAATCAGTCTCACCAAGGTATACAACGAGGGTTATTACAATCAGGGCAAGTGGAACCGCATGATGGATTTCCAGCCACGCAGGCTGCCGGTATTCAACCGTGTGCCTCATACCGTGGCTACCCAGCCTTTGACAAAAGATCCTGAATATATAGCATGTTTGAGCGCCAACGATTGCATTTCTGCCAGTCCTCTTTACTTGTGGAAGGGATTGGGTTATGAAGGTAAGGCGATTAGTATAGTCCGAAATCAGGAGATCGGTTTTGTTTTCGACGGTAAGAAGGTGAAGGGTGATTCGATTACCATCCAGGTTCGTTGGGTTCCGACTCATCCTATGGATGACAAACTTCGTTTCTCTCTGTCGCTGGACGCAGGAAATCCGGTTGAAGGGGAGGTTCAGACCAGAGGCAGAAGTGAGCAGTGGAAGGTGAACACCCTGCAATGTCAGGCTCGCGTATCCTTTACATTGCCAGTAGCCCAGATGAAGAAGCATCGCATTCTCATCAAGGCATTGGACGAAGGCTTGGTCCTTGACCAGGTTTGTGTGTATTGAGAGGGCGTGTTTTACGGGAATTATTTCTTCGCATCGAGTTTCACCTCCTCTACATATTTCACCAGCGAATCCTTGCCGTTCAGCAGATAGTAGTCTACTCTTACCACGTGGTTGATGTCGGCATTTCCCTTCACCCTGACGTGCAGGGTCTTGGTATATATAAAGGTGTCGCGGCGCGAAGGGTAGGATACGAGCTGTATCATGTCCTTGTTGGATCCGCTGCCCACCAGGAATATGTCGGTACTGTCCACGATGGCAGCCTGCTCAGCTGTCTTCTTCGCCATCTTTTTGGCATGGGCAGACGATGTGTCTTCCGGATAAAACTCGCTGGCAGCCACGGTGTCACCATCCTGCTGTTCGGGTGCAAACTTGCAGCTGGTACCGGTTGTCGTAATAAGGGTTGTGGCGGCAATGGCAGCCACGAAGTATAAAATCTTCTTCATGATTATCTGTTTTTTGCCTGCAAAATTACAAAAAATCCTCTGAAAAACCAATTTCTTTTTGGTCTGATAGTCTTTTGAGCGTATAATTATCGTTCATTTGATACAATAAATCGTTCTTGATGCGTAAAAATGCCAAAAATTGCTGTTTTTTGAACGTTTTTTTCACCTATTATATACAGAAATACCTTATCTTTGCACCAGAATTCAGAAAGGTTTGGTTTACTTACGGTGAATCGATTCGTTTCGGGATGATATGGTTTACGATTATAAGTTTAGGTTTAGTTGTTTTAGGTTAAGTTTAAGGTAAAAGTTTTTAAGTTTAGGTTAGTTAGGTTTTTAGGTTTATAGGTTTAGTTTTTTAGGTTTATAGAATTGTATTCTAGAAGTCCACAGCCCGCTGTTGAAGCTCGCTGTGGATTTTTTTTATCCCCAAAATACAAAAAAAATTATGAGAATGTTTTTGGATTCCTAGGTTTTACTCGGTAAAAATCTGCGACGTTTGCGAATTGAAAATCGGCGGCAGGAGGGAAAGGTGAAGCTGCGGGAGTTATTTCTTGTCCCACAGATTCCACAGATTTTCACAGATACAATAGAAAAAAGGGTCTATATGCCACGATAATCGGGTGGCGTATAGACCCTTCTTATTGTATCAGGGATACCGAAGGATGGCGCCATGCGGTCTGATGGGGCGCTGCATGACTAGAGTTTCATCTGCTTGATTTCCTCTGCCGTCAGCCCCGTCAAATCCATGACCATTGCTTCATCCATACCCTGTGCCAGCATCTTTCTGGCAATCTCAAGGCTTCGCTGGTTCATGCCTTCTTCTTTACCTTCAGCTCTGCCTTTTTCTATGCCTTTCTCCATTCCCTCTTCCTTACCTTTCTGGTAGCTGTCATCAATGAGGGTTCTTTCAACGCTTACGGAATCCCAGAATTTGTCGTAGGCCCAGAGTTCGGCATCTGTGAATCCGGAAATCTCCAGTTCCTCTACGGCTTTTCCTATCTCCGGGTCATTAAGCAGGTCGGAAGGAATCTCCTTCGTGTTGGAATTGATTTCCGTCAGGAAACGGAGCCACAGCACCATCATGCGCTTGTCGGCGATGGAATGTGGTGTGAACTTAGGGAGTTCAATGAAGGTGAAATGCAATCCCTCGATGACCTTATTACTGTCCTTGTCGTGCACGATGCGGTAGTTGTGGATGAAATCCGGAGTATCATGCGCAAAGATATCATTTATCAGGTTGAGAGAATACACGGGTTGGAGTTCGCTGTATTTTCCTCCCTTTTTAGCCTGACTCACATAGAGCTTGGATGCATTGAACAGTACTCGCTGCTGGAAGGCATCAGACCATTCCATCTGCATTTCCACGCAGAACTTTCTGCCTCTGACGTCGGTGCAGAGTACATCCACAATGGTATTCTTGCCCCCTTCGAGCTGGGGCACAAGTTCTGTAGGCAGATACTTGATTTCTTGTATCTGCTCTTCTTCGCTGAGTGGCAGGAGGGCGTTCAGAAGACTGATCAGTCTTGCGGGATGATTGCCGAATATCTTCTTGAACGTAAGGTCTGCCTTAGGGTCTAAGTACTTCATAACCATCTGTTTTAAAATCTACAGCGCAAAGTTACGACTTTATTTTCAAATCCGCAAGCTTTTTCTGGAATTTCTTTGTTTTTCCTTGGGGGTGTTCTAAAGAAGCTATTAGATAGGGAAAATATCTCTGAGAAATAATAAAATATCTCTGAGAGATAAAATATTATCTCTGTGAGATAAAACTATATCTCTGAGAGATAAAATAATAGCGTATTGAAAAATCTTGATTCTTTGGGAAAAAAGGGAAAATAAAAAAATAAGACACGAAAACTGAAGGAACTGAAGGCAAAGTTTTTTGGAGTGTTAAAATAGGGTTAAAAAGTAAGGAGAATGGACAAAAATGTTGGCTGAAGGACTGAAGGCACTTTTTCAAAATAATAATTTCATGCTAAAAACTGTATTTTAACACTTGGTGCAAATATCGGGTAGTATTCTGATAATCATATAATTACCTCTCTTTTGCTCTACGCTGCATATAAAAATGAGTTTTTAATTTCAGATTTCAGTTTTTTTTTGTGACCCTTCCTTCACAACCTTCAGTTTTTCAGAGGGTATCCTTTACTCGTAATTCTTTACAAATTCTAAAATCCTAAATCTGCGTTATCTGTGATATCTGTGGGACGATTAAAGAAACGAAAAAGAGGATGTGCCATGGACTCATGACGCATCCTCTTTTTTTTATTTACATTTCTACGATTACCTCGTGTTTGCCTTCCTGACATGGAATGATGGTGCCTGGGATAGGTTGACCATCAACGGTTATCTGCTTGACGCCCTTCTCCTTGCCTTCTGGGTTCTTTACCACGATGTGGTATTCGCCACCACGGAACTTGCGGGTTACCTCGTACTCATGGGCGGTGCTTGGGAGACATGGGTCGATGTTCAGACCCTCGTAATCTGGCTTGATGCCGAGGATGAACTCGCTGACCGTATACCACATCCATGCTGCTGTACCGGTGAGCCAGGAGTTCTTTCCTTCGCCCGGTTTGGCTGCATCCTTACCGGCTACCATCTGGCAGTTTACGTAAGGTTCTACCTTGTGCAGAGTCTGATACTTCTCTTCTACATAGCTTGGCAGAATCTTGGTATAATGGTTCCAGGCATCGTTGCCACGACCGGCTACGGTTTCACCGATGATAACCCAAGGATTGTTGTGGCAGAAGATGCCGGCATTCTCCTTGTAACCTTCAGGATAGGATGATATCTCGCCCATCTCTACATGATAGGTGGTATAGGCAGGGTTGTTCAATACCAGTCCGTGCTCGCACTCCAGACGCTCCTTGGCGCTGTCCAATGCCTTGTCGCAGAGACCGTCTTCCAGTCCGATGCCAGCCATGGTGCACCAGCCCTGGCTCTCGATGAAGATCTTGCCTTCCTCGTTCTCATCACTACCTATCTTGTTGCCGAAGAAATCGTAGGCACGGAGGAACCATTCGCCGTCCCATCCATGCTGCTTCACGGCTTCGCTCATTGCGTCTACCGCCTGCTGCATACGCTCGGCTTCTGCCAGGTAATCTTCCTCGGCTAGTCCGGCGATAGCGCCTTCATGGCTGTTCACGGCTACCTTGGCAAGCTGCTTGCAGAGGGCTACATAGTCCTTGCCGGTTACTACGAACAGGCCGGCAATCATCAGGCTTTCAGCCTTGCTGCCTTCGCCCTTGTTCTCGGTGGTCTGGAAACTCTCGTTAGGATCCCAGGAGAAGCAGTTCAGGTTCAGAC
>ERZ857629.3897-NODE-3897-length-12102-cov-2.698929_pt1 | contig 12102 bp, 10 predicted proteins | sample MGYA00519700_ERZ857629 | MGnify/ENA primary metagenome ERZ857629 (study PRJEB31778, sample SAMEA3449351) | human gut metagenome | biome: human gut; feature: human-associated habitat; material: faeces | place: United Kingdom | collected 2010/2012 ... | reverse complement strand
GCAACGGCGGCCAACTTGGGGTTTTTCGACAGACTGGGGGGCGCCCGCAAGGGCGCCCCTTTTGGAGTGCAGAAAAAGCTGCCCTCCGCGGGCTATACTGCCTGCGGAGGGCATGAAATGAGAAATCAAGGATTCTATTTTTTCTTCCGAAGCAGGATCAAACCGACGGCAGCCCCCGCCAGAAGCGGCGGAGCCGCACGGACAAACACCCACTCAAAGCCGTGGAGCGACGCGGCAGCCACGGCGGTTTCGGGATCCTGAACATTCCATCCCAGATAGGGACTATGCGCGGCGTACAGCCCTGCCAGCAGGGCGATGACGATCAGACACAGACCCAGCAGCGCCCAGAAGAGGCATTTTCTTCGGCTTGCTTTCCGCCGGGCCAGCTGCCCGTTGATCTCCTCCAGCTTTTCCGCAAGAATCCGTATCTCGTCCGGCTTCTCCGGGGCGACGGTCTCGCCCAGCAGCGTGCTGACGGGCGTTTCCAGCGCCTCCGACAGGGCAATGAGCAGATCGGCATCCGGAACCGACAGCCCCTGCTCCCATTTGGAGATGGTCTGCCGCACTACGTTCAGCCGGGCGGCAAGCTCTTCCTGCGAAAGTCCTTTTGTTTTTCGAAAGGCTTTGATATTTTCACTCAGCATTGGGCATTCCTTCTTTCTTTTCTTTCCCGTTCTTTTTGTTTTTTGGGAAAGAAATTCGTTCCCGGAAACGCTCTTTATTGTACGGAAAACAGCCCGTTGCGGCAAGCAACGCAAAGCAACATGCCTTCTCAAAGCGGCTTGAATGCCTTTGTTGACCGCCTTTTCCCAAATGTGCTATCATAACGGAAGAAAACCACTGTCCAAGGAGGCCGCCGTCATGCGCATTCCCGTTCTGGTGGAGCCGGACTACCGGAATTCCCTCTGGGCCCGGCAGACATTGGAGGGCATCGTCCGGGAAGCTGCCCGAAAAAAATATGAGCTGGTGCTGCTGGAAGCGGCGCAGGAGGAGCAGATCGACTGGGACGGGCTCTTCGACCGCGAGCGCCGTCTGGTGATGCTGATGGGCACTTCCATGAGCTGGGTTCCGGCGGCGCAGGCGCGGCTGGGCGCGCTGGGCATTTCCTGCGTGCTCATCAGCGTCAATCCCTCGCAGGGGGCTCCGGCAGAGGGCACGGTATCCATGAACCACGCGGAAGCGACCCGGACGCTGCTGAAATACCTTCGGGACTGCGGCCGGGGAAAGACGGCCTTCTTTGCCCTGAACCCCAATTCAGCGGCAGACCTGACCAAGCAGGAGACCTTTGCCGCATGGAGCCGCTGCTTTCCTGCGGCGGCGGAGCCGAACGTGTTCTGGAACCGCGGTTCCCTTACGGAGTGCTATACGGACTTCGCGCCCCATATCCGCCGGTTTGATTCCGTGATCTGCGCCAACGACATTGCGGCGGCGGCGCTTCTGGAGCAACTGAAAAAGGACGGCGTGACCGTCCCGAAGGAATTATATCTGCTGAGCTACGGCGACTCGTCGCTGGCCCGTGCCCTGCGCCCGGCCATTACCAGCGCGTCGCTGAACCACGACGAGCTGGGGCGGCGGGCGGTGAGTCTGTACGCCTTTCTGGCCCGGCAGGAGCCGACGGCCAGCGTGGCGGTGCAGGTACACTGCCGCGTAGCGGTTCGGGAATCCACGGAAAACCGGCCGCTGCGGCATGCGGGGGAAGGGCTTTCCACGCCGCTTCGGGAAGCGGTGGACTTTTACGGCGACAGCGAGACCCTGCGGCTGATGGCGCTGGAAACGCTGCTGGATCGCTGTGATCCGACCGACCGGCAGCTATTTTTCGGTCTGCTTCAGGGCGAAAAGCCGGAGGTGCTTCAGCAGAAGCTATTTTTATCTTCCTCGGCGCTGCGCCACCGGGAAAAGAACCTGATGCTCTGGGCAGGCTGCGCCGCCCGGGAGGAATGGCAGGCCTTCCGCGCCTTTTGCCGCACCCTGCCGCTCACGGACGAATAAGAAGAGACGTTGGGGGCTGCTCGCCCCCAAACCCCTCGTCAGGGCTTTGCCCTGAACCCCTTTTTGACCGCGCATTGTGCGGTCAATGGTGGGATTGTTAAGGGCATTAGCCCTTAACTGCGGGGTTTGGGGCCGCATAGGCCCCAACGTCTCTTTATGCGTCTTACGCTTCGTCGATCACGGCGGCGGCGGCGCGCTCGGCGGGGACGACGATGGTCACGGCGCGTCCGGTCTGGCGGCTGCGAATGGTCACGGCCTGATCCTCGCCGGTGGGATTCCACAGGCTGACGGCCAGACCGCCGCGGCAGCCTTCCCAACCCTTGACCAGTACGTTTTCGCTGTCCGAAATAAAGCCGTCGCTGTCCACAAAGCGGCCCCGAAGCAGATAGTCGCCGTACTGCTCGTATAGGGCGGACAGCTCCTTCAGATAGGCGGCGTACCGGGGAATATCCCGCAGAGAGCCGCAGCAGCGGTAGATGGTCATGTCAAAGCGCAGGCCGTAGAGGAAGCTGAACCCGGCCATGGCCTTGTAGTGCTCCTCGTCCTCGCCGCATTCCCGGTTGGTGGCCACCAGCTCGGGGAAGGTGTAGCGGTACATTTCCGGCATGAACAGATCGTTGCGCACGTCGGCGGCATGCTGGGCCGTCTCCGGGGAACGCAGACGCTCCGGCGGCTGGGTGTTGGCGCTGTGGGAAATATCCATGGACTGGCCGAAAATGTCCGTGTTGTGCTCCATGAGGATGATCTTGTCCTGTCCGAAGGTTTTGATGTATTCCCGCAGCCCGGCGTAATTGGCGGCCTTGCTTTCATGGGAATGGCTGGGCTTAGCGTGGGTGTGTCCCTCGGCGTAGCAAAAATAGGGGTGCAAGGAACCGATGTCGTACAGCACGCCGTCCGCGCCCAGCTCCAGACAGGTCTTGGCGGCCTCCTTCATCTTTTTCTGCCACAGGGGCGAGCCGGGGCAGGCCAGATACATGGGCATGGCCGGGTTGCCGATCTTGCGGTAGGTGCCCTCGCCGCAGTAGGTCTCAGCAAAGGGAATATCCTCGCCCCAGATGGAGCGGATGGTGGCCTTGTCTCCGCCTTCCTTAAGGTAGAAGTCGCTGTGATGATCGATCAGGGCATAGCTCAGGAACATCAGCACCTTGCCGCCCTTTCGGTGGACATACTCGATGCCCTCCCGCAGCAGCTTTTCGCCGCCCATGCGTTCATCCACCCGGAAATCGGGCCACTGGCGGGCAAAGCCGCCTTCTTCCCACCCCAGCAGGTACAGAGTCTTGAGGCCGCTGGCCTCCAGCTCGTCGTACATGGTGGGGATGTCGGCATAGCTCCAGTTCAGTTCACAGTGGTGCTGCTTGAAGATCAGCCGCAGCCAGCCCGTCATGTCCCGGCTCCATTCGGGGTTGACGGGCGGGACGAAGCCGCCCTTTTCTTCCATGAAGGCCCGGTACAGCTTCGCGCCCGCGTGCCAGTCGCCCAGATGGGGATAGCAGTCGATGGGGGCCATGGTGAAGCGCTCTCCCGCGTCGATCATGGGGTAGCGGATAAAGCCGAAGCGAAGCACGTTCAGCTTGGCGTCCCGCTCGATGTGCAGGCCCACCGTCTGATGGGTGGTGTCCTCGCTGGCGCAGTACAGGCCCTCGCCGCCGGTGTACCAGTCGTACCACTGCATGGAGGCCTCGTCCGAGGGATAGAGCGCGTCCATGTCGGTGTGATACTGGTCGTGGCGCTCATATTTGCGGAACCCGGCGAAAGTGCTCAGGTCGGCGTAGGCGGGACGGCGCACCCGGCGGCCCAGTCCGTTGGGCCACGCGATGAAATCATTGTCCGGCTCTCCGGCCAGCGTCCAGGCCCCGGAGACCGGGGTCAGCTGCAGCTCCATCAGCGTTACTTCCGGATCCCGGTTTTCCAGATCGGCCCAGACCTGCAGGCCCAGATCGTTCATCTGAAAATGAAGGTTCAGAGATGCGTTGATTTTCCGGCCCTCATCGCCGGTAAGCCCGTCATAGCAAAGGGTCAGGCTGTTTTCCCCGGCCTGGACGGAGAAGCACTGCTCCTCCGCCCAGACGGGAACCTCTACCCGTTCCGTGTTCTTTACCGCATAGATCAATTTCCACACCGCGCCGGGCGTGTGGATGTACTCATGCCCGGTCTGACGGTGATAGCAGCTGATGGAACGGCCCCGGCTGTCCAGCCGGTAGATCATGGTCTTTCCCTGAAGCTCATACATGGTCTCTTTCCTCCTGTCTTACGGCTTGAGCATGGTCTTGTGAACCACCGCCACGCCGATGCCCTTGTTCACCACGCGGTACTTGCCGAAGGTGGCGGGCACCACAACGATGTCCAGCATGTTCAGGTCAAAGTAACGGCTGGGATCCTCCACGGATTCCACACGCACCTTTTCGCCGTCCACCAGCGCCAGCACGTGGAAATCGTCTTTGGTGTCGTCCTCCATGGAGGTGGTGAACACCAGATTGCGCAGGGAGAAATACAGAAGGTCGTGCTCGCCGACTACCTTCTCGCACCAGTCTTCGCCCTGACGGACGATACCGCCGTGGTTGACCAGATTGTCCTTTACGAATTCGGCGGTGCGCTCGGGGTGGATGACGTCGCGGCCCATCTTCAGGTGGATGGGGCGGGGCAGGCCGGTCTGGGGATCGATGCGCTGATAGTCGTACAGCTTGTAGGTGTAGGAACCCACGGTCAGGCTGCCGATCTCCAGAATGACCTGATTGCGGCCGGAGGCATGCACCGTACCGGCGGGAATCATCACCTGCGTGCCGGGCACGGAGGGAACGGCGTTGATGTACTGGGTATAGTCGATCAGCTCGTGGGTCTCCTGCGCCTTTTCGGCGGCGGCGAAGAACTTTTCACAGGAGTCCTCGTGCTTGAAGCCCAGATAGGTCTTGGCGTCCTGCGCGGTAACGCAGACATAGTAGCTTTCATCCTGACGGCCCAGCTCGGAATGGTTCTTCATTACGTATTCCGCGTCGGGGTGGCACTGGATGGACATGTTGCCGTTGGCGTGATAGGTATCGTCATAGTTGAAGCGGATGGGGAAGTAGCCGCCGAAGGCGTCGTAGGCCCGTTTGCCCAGCAGCTTTTCGCCCATGGCCTGCACGAAGGTGTAGAAGGGCACTTCAAATTCGCTGCCGTCGAAGGTGGCCGCCAGAGAAACCTCCATGGGGATCATGTCGAATACCCAGGCGCAGTTCTTCATTTCCTTGGGCAGCTTGCGCAGCTTGTGGACGTAGAAGCCGCCCCATACGCCTTCCAGATAGACCGGACGGCACCGCATGGGGGAACGGTTCAGCTCGTCGAACAGATCCAGCAGCGCGCCGTAGGGAAGCCACTGCATCTTCTGGGGATCGTCGGCGAAAATATAGCCGTCCAGCGCCTTTTCCCGGATCAGCTCCCAGCGCAGATCCAGCGCGGTCTCAAAGTCCACATAGTAGTTGCGGCGCATCAGCTGGCTGAAGGGCCGGGAATGGGTGGAGCCGTAGTTGATGGCCAGACCGGTCTTGTAGTTGATGGCCGTCTGCCGGGGGGACAGATCCATCCATACCTTCAGGTCGTAGCTGTCCCGCAGGGCCTTGCACAGCGCGCCCATGCCGTACACCACCACGGGGCCCTCGGCCTTTTCCAGCTTTTCTTTGAGCGCCTGCACCTTGGCGGCGTTCTGCAGGCCCTCGTAGCCCTCCATGAAACGGCGGCCGTAGAGCAGCACGGGATCCCGGTCCCGGTCGGCGGGCAGGTAGGGAGCCAGCTTCTCGTCCAGCTCCTTTTCGTCCATGGCCAGCGCAGTGGCGTCGATCAGCTCGGCATTTTCCACAAATTCTTCCAGCTGACGGGCCAGAGCGCCGATTTCAGCGCCGGCATAGCAGTCGATGCCCACGCGGGTCTTGCCGGCCTTGATCTGCCGGGCAATTTCCTTGGCCACGGCCTGCGAGCCTTTCACCAGACCCTTTTTGACCGATTCCGGGGCGTTGATGGGGTTCACCGCATTGGGATCCACATAGGGATAGGGATGAAACATGAAACTCATGGGATTTTCCTCCTAATGATGTGCTGTTATGGGAAAAGAGCGGGATGGTCAGAGCTGGATTTTGGGCAGCACGGCGGTGCATTCCTCCCGGGAATGCAGGGCGTAGTAGGCCGCGCCCCGCAGAGCGGCGTCGTCCAGGTGATGAGAAACCTCCCACGGGAAGGGAAGGTTCAGATGGAGCAGGTCGGCGGAGCGGGCGATCTGTCCGCCCAGCGCCAGCTTGTCTGGATGGAAGCGCCGGTCGATGATCCCCATCAGTTCGGACAGGGCTTCGCCGGTTTTCCGGAAGGCCTGAAGGGCTTTTTCGTCGCCCTGACGGGCCAGCCCCGCAATGTCCTTGACGGACAGGGGCTGGCCGTAGGCGGCCTGAATGGCCCGGGTGGATACGTAATCCTCGGCGATCCCGTCCCGGAAGGGCGCGCACCACAGGGAAAGGGCCGGGGTCTGGCTTTCATCGATCAGAACTTTGCCGTCCTTCATCATGGTGTAGCCAAGGCCGGTGCCCAGCATCACGCAGCAGGGATTCTTCGCGTCCCGCAGCGTTCCGTCGGAGACTTCGCCCAGAATATAGGCGGTGGAATCGTGCAGGAAGCGCACGGGCAGCCCGGCCCGCTCAAAGGGCGGCAGGATGGAGCAGCCGAAGAGCGCCTGAAACTTGTGCTTCATCCGGAAAACGCCGTGGGTGTAGTCAAAGGGGCCGGGGAAACAGGCGCAGGCTCCGGCCAGCGGCGCAGTCTCCCGCGCCCGGCGGATGACTTCCTCAAAAGCCTCGTAGACTTTCTCCGGCGATTCGTCCGCCCGGGCGGGCGCTTCGCCCACGCTGCCGGGAAGCAGCGCGCCCTTTTCGTCGGCAACGCCGTATTTCAGAAAGCTGCCGCCTACATCCAGCACCAGAATATTGCCAGTCGTCATGCAAATATCAACCTCAGTCGTCAAAATCGCCGAACATCAGAAGCAGGGGGCTGTCGGTCAGGGGCAGGTTCACCAGCTCCACGATTTCGCCCAGATCGTCGCGCTTCACCAGCGTCTCCGGCACCTGATAAACGTCGCCGGTCATCAGGTCGACCAGCCGGGGCGCGTCCTTTTCACCGGCCAGCTGGAAGCTGACGGTGCCGTCGTAGGTCTCCCGCATCAGGTCGGCGGCTTCCCAATAGGCCAGCGCCGTGCCGTTTCCCCGGCGGAAGCCCAGCATGACCAGACGGCTGTCGGAAGCATCCTTATCAAACACCCGGGCGGAGGGATTCACCACCCGGCGGATGGGCAGCTGTTCCGGCTTGGATTTTCCGTCAAACAGAGTGCAGAGATGCTGCAGCGCCCGGTAGGACAGCTTGGGCGTGTATTCGCCGGTAGCCAGCCCCTCTTCGTTGAAATCGGCCTGAATGACGCCGAAATAGCCGAAGTCCAGATAGGAGGCCTTGTCCCCGACCTTGCCGTTCAGGGCTTCGATCATATCCATGGCGGAGAAATGAGAGGTGAACACCATATCGGTGGAAAGGTCGATCAGCCGGTGCCGCAGCAGGTACTTGGCCTGCTTGAGGGGCGTCCACGCGCCACCCCGCAGCGCCCCCGCGCCCCGGGAGTCGGACTGGGTGCCGCTTTCGCCCTGAATGATCTGCACCTTGGGGTTGTAGCGGTCGATCAGCGCCCGCAGGGCCTGCATTTCGTTCAGTGCGTCCAGCTCGTTGGCGTTATAGCGGTGGAAGGAGACCGCGTCGGCCTCCGCCGCCACACCCCGGTCCAGCATCCGCTTGAAATAGGGCAGATTCACATAGCACAGCACGCCCGCGACGGCCTTGGCTTCCGGGTCGGCCTCGTGGATGGCCCGGGCCGTAGCCAGCGCGAAATCGCCGTATTCTTCGGGATTGACGCCGGTCTTCCAGCAGTGGAGACCGTCCGGCTCATTCCAGATTTCGTACCACTTCACCTTGCCGTGGTAGCGGGTCACGACGGCCTTCACATAGCGAAGCCAGCCCTCCCGCTCTTCCTCGGTGTAGATGGGCGCGCAGCCCACCGCGCCGAAGTATTCCTTCGCCATGGGGGTGTACAGCTCGTTGCCGTAGCACAGGTCGATCCAGGGCTCCATGCCCCGGGCAATGATCTGATCCACGATGTCATCCAGCCACGCAAAGTCGTATTTGCCCTTTTCGGTTTCCGTGCGCTGCCAGCCGGACTGGAGCCGGACGTAGTGTACGCCGCTGGCGGCTACCAGATCGTAGGCCTTTTCCGGCTCGAAGACCTTCCGATCCAGCTTTTCAAAGCCGATGCCGATGCGGGAAGGGCCTACCTGAGCGGCGCTGCGAAGCGGCAGGGTTCCGATTTTCTTCATCCGTTCCATGGTCGTCTCTCCTTTGAACTCTGGTTTGTTTTTCAGCGCCTTACACGCGCTCAAATTCGAAGTTCATCATCATGGCCAAGTCCTGCAGCTCCGCCTGCACGTTGCCGTCCACGATGCCGTAATGCTGGGTCACGCCCTGCCGCAGCAGCTTGGTGAACAGCTCGGTGCAGCTTTCGCCCACGGGACGGAAGTGGCTGTGGGAATAGGTGGCCAGGAAATGGTCGGTATGCACGGCCTCGATCTGGGCGGCCACAAACTGGAACTTGCCCGTCTGCTGAGAGCAGTGCAGCATGGTCTTTTCGCCTTCCGGGAACACGTACCACGCAAAGGGCGCGCCGGCGTATTTCCACTTGGTCTTGGCAAAGCGCACGTCGGACGAGATCTTGCACTTGCCCCGGGGATCGGTGTAATCGTTGGGGCCTGCGTGGCCGCCGTCAAAGCCGTGGTTGGGCAGGTCGATATGGAAGGGCTCGATGTAGTTTACGTGGCCGCCGGTCAGCAGCTTCAGGGCGAAGCAGGCGATGCCGCCGCCGATGTCGCCTTCGGGCACGATGAGGGTCTTCACATCGGGAGAGGTGGGCCAGAAGCCGGGCCGCAGGCCGATGTGCTGGAACAGCACGGTGTCGATATCGTTGAGCACCAGCAGATCCAGATTCTTCTTTTCCGCCAGACGCTCCATGCCCATGGAGGCGCGGACGGAGGCCAGGAACTTGCCCTCGTCCACATTGGGCAGCACTTCATACTGGGAGGCGATGCGCTTCATCACTGAGGTTGCGTCGGCTTCGGTGACGGTGTTGATGGTGTCTTCCAATTCAGCCACGGACAGGAAGCGCAGCTCCGGCCCCACATCCCGGAAGATGGCGTAGGGATCCACATAGGTGCTCCACATGACTTCGTTCATGCAGGCCAGCAGGCCCATGGTGCTTTCCCGGAAGAGAGCGCGGGCCCGGGCGGCGCAGCCGAAGGTTTTGGCGCGGGCCAGAACTTCCGTCCAGGTACCGGCGTAGACCTCCAGCATGGGGTGGTTGAAGCGCTTGACGGAGCCGCTGGCTTCCAGCGAGCCCACCAGACCGCCGCAGCAGAGATATTCGGCGAACTCGTCGTCGTCATGGGTGTCCTTCAGCTCGATCTTGTCGCGCATCCGATGGCAGAACAGCACCGGGCAGGCGGGCATATCCCGCAGGAAGCGGATCCAGGCGAAATCCTCCGCCCAGCTGAGGTAGATCGCCAGCACATAGTCCACCTTGGCGGTCACGAAAGCGTCGATGGCGCGCTTCACGTCCTCGGCGGTGTAGATGACGCCGGGGAAGGTCACTTCCGCGATGGCGGAGGCTTCCTTGGCCATCCATTCGGCTTCCTTCTGCTTGCGCTCCAGATAGCTGCCCCGGGCCGTGCCCTCGCCGATGGTCTGGAAGCGTTCAGGAGAAATCAGCAGCAGTCCCATCCGGGGACGGCGGTTCAGATCGATCATAACAAGAATCCTCCTTTAGAAACCTGTTTTTTTCGTCAAAAGGGAAATATCTCAGTTGGAGCCAGCTTCATTATAGGGATGCGACAAGTATTTGTCAATGCTGATTTTGATTTTTTGCATAAAACTTTTCTTTTTGGTTTGACAGAACGGAATGCTTCCGCTATACTGAAAACAGGAGTAAACCATCCATCACCACAGAATAACCAGAAGAAAGTGAAACGAAGCCGGACGGGTTGGCCCGGCTCAAGGGAGAGGAAAAACATGGCCGCAGCCGGAGGATGCTTTTTCAGGATCAAAGAATCATACGAATCGTTAAGCCCGAAAGAACAGCAGATCGCCGATTACCTGACGCAGCATCCCCGTCAGGCTTCCGGCATGTCGCTGGAGGAGCTGGCGCAGGCCTGCGGCAGCAGCGTTTCCTCCGTGATGCGCCTGTGCAAGGCGCTGAAGCTGTCCGGCTACAAGGAACTGATGAAAAGCCTGTGCGGCGAGCTGTCCGTGCTGGAAGAAAGCCGGGAATTTGAGGATATTCATCCCGGCGACAGCCCGGAGGCGGTAATGAACCACCTACTGACCAGCGATTTCGGCGCGCTTCGCACGACGATGGAGATGAACACCGCCGCCGAGCTGGAACGGGCGGTCAGCCTGCTTTGCCGGGCCCGGCGCATTGATTTTTACGGCGTAGGCTCTTCCGGTCTGGTGGCGCTGGACGCCAGCAACAAGTTCGGCCGTATCGGCAAAACGACCGTGGCCAATGCGGATCCTCATAATCAGTACATTACCGCCCTTTCCCTGCGCAAGGGGGACGCGGCGGTGATCATCTCCTATTCCGGCGAGACCACCGACACGGTCAACGTGGCCCGGGAGATCGCCTCGGCAGGCGTGGACATCATCTCCCTGACCAAATTCGGCTCTTCGTCCATCAGCGAGCTGGCCTCCATCCGGCTGTTCACCGGCAGCACGGAGACCTTCATGCGCAGCGGCGCCATGAGCTCCCGCATCTGCCAGATGTTCATGATCGACGTGCTGTACACCTCCGTGTGCAGCCGCACCTATAAGGAAATCCGGCCCCATCTGGAAAAGACCCGGGAGGCGGCTTTGAGGATGCATACGTTTCGAGGAGAAACGGTGAAAGGATAGACAGACAGGAGGAGCACCTATGCATACGGTTTTCAACGGAATCGACCGGCCGGAAGCACTGGATAGGGAACTGAAGGGGCTTCGGTTGGGCGTAGTCACAGGCGGCGGGGCCGTCGATCGGGAGCTGGTTCCCGTGGTGGATCTGCTTTGCAGCCGCTATAACGTCGTGTCGCTGTGGAACACCATCTACGGCATCCGGGGCGAGTTTCAGTACGGGGAAACCGTGCCGGAGTACACGGACGCCGTCACCGGACGGCAGGTCGTCAGCATCTTCAACCGGGAGCGTATCGCCCCGTCCGAGGAAATGCTTGCGCAGGTGGACGCGGTGGTCTTCGATATCCGGGAAGCGGGAACCCGCTTCTTTGAATATCTGCACTGCTGCGCCGCGCTGATGAAGGCCTGCGCCAAGGCGGGCAAAAAGCTGGTTATCCCGGACCGCATCGCGCCTATCAACGGGATGACGGTGGAGGGCACCGTCTGCCCGTCTACCATGCACCTGATCGTGGGAGATTATGAACTGCCCTCCCGCACGGCTCTGACCATGGGCGAATTTGCGCAATACGTGAACGGCGAATTCGGCATTGGCTGCGACCTGCATGTGATTCCGGCGGAGGGCTGGAAACGAAGCTGGTATGCGGATGAGACCGATCTGCCGTGGCTGCTGCCATCGCCCAGCCTGAACAGCTGCGCCGCCAACCTGCTGTATGCGGGCATGTGCGTGTTTGAGGGCGTGAGTACCATCAGCGAGGGCCGGGGCACCAGCAAGCCCTTCGAGCTCATCGGCGCGCCCTGGGCCGACGGCTACGAGCTGGCCGCCCGGATGAACCGCAAGGGGCTGGAAGGCGTGAGCTTTGCGCCCGTGTTCTTCAAGCCCGGCCATTCCGATTATCAGGGGCAGGTGTGCAAGGGCGTGCAGGTCATCGTCCGGGACCGCACCCATTTCGAATCCTTCCGCACGGCCATGACCCTGCTGGATACCTTCCGGGAGCTGTGGCCCGAGGAGATCCAGTGGGCCGGATGCTCTGCCGGTCACGACGTGAAGGAGCTGCCTTCCGCGCCGTACTGAGTCTGCGCCACCACCTGCTGAATGGGCTGAACCATCTGGCGATTGTAATAGACCGC
>ERZ857629.3896-NODE-3896-length-12102-cov-3.089483_pt1 | contig 12102 bp, 8 predicted proteins | sample MGYA00519700_ERZ857629 | MGnify/ENA primary metagenome ERZ857629 (study PRJEB31778, sample SAMEA3449351) | human gut metagenome | biome: human gut; feature: human-associated habitat; material: faeces | place: United Kingdom | collected 2010/2012 ... | reverse complement strand
GGAGCTCAACCGCGCTTCCGACGCATATTATAATGGTCGTGGAGAACTCATGACCGACTATGAGTGGGACGCGAAGTTCGACCAGTTGAAACAGTTGGAGAGCCAATCGGGCGTGGTGTTGCCCGATTCGCCCACCCACCGTGTGTCGGCCGACACCACGGTGGGCAAGAAGGAGGAGCATGAGTTTTCGGCCCTCTCATTGGCGAAAACCAAGCAACCCGCCGACTTGGTGAAATGGGCAGAGGGCCGCCCCATTTGGATGTCGTGGAAGCTCGACGGCCTGACGTTGGTCGTTACCTACGACGAGGGGCAGCTCACCAAGGTGGTGACGCGTGGCGACGGACACATCGGAACCAACATCACCCACCTGGCACAAGCCATCAACGGAATTCCCGCAACCATCCACGCCACGGGCCATGTGGTGGTGCGCGGCGAGGCCGTCATCTCGTATGAGGACTTTGAGCGGTTCAACTTGGAGAGCGACGAGGAGTATGCCAACCCCCGCAACCTGGCTTCGGGATCGCTCACCCTGAAGGATCCGCGCGAGGTGGCGCAACGCCATATCCGCTGGATACCGTTCACACTGGTCCACACCGACGAGGAAATACCCACGTGGGGAGCACGCATGGACTGGCTGAAAAGGGCCGGACTGGGCGCCGTCGACCACGAACGCATCGACGATCCCACACTGGAGCATGTGGAGGCGGCCATCGAGCGCTGGACGGAGAAGGTAACCAAGCGCGAGAACCCCTACCCCGTCGACGGACTGGTCATTGTTTACGACGATGCCGAATACGCCGCAACGGGTTCGGTAACGGGCCACCACGCCACACGCGCCGGCTACGCCTTTAAGTGGGCCGACGAAAGTGCGAGCACCGAGCTCGACCATGTGGAATGGAGCTGCGCCGCATCTACCATCTCGCCTGTGGCCGTGTTCCGTCCCGTGGAGCTCGAGGGCACCACGGTGAAACGCGCCTCACTCTGCAACATCAGCGAGTGTGAGCGTCTGGGAATGGGCGGAAAGGGAACGCTGCTGGAGGTTATCAAGGCCAACAAGATTATCCCGAAGGTCATCAAGGTGAAGCAAGCCGTGGGACCATTCTGCATCCCCGATCGGTGCCCCGTGTGCGGATCGCCCACACGGGTCGATGTGAGCCCAGCAAGCGGCACCAAGACCTTACATTGCACCAATGCCGCCTGCCCCGCCAAGCAACTGAGGAAGTTTGCGCGATTCGTGTCGAAGCAGGGTGTCAATGTCGACGGCATCTCCGAGCAGACCTTACAGAAGTTCATCAACTTAGGATGGATTCGCGACTATGCCGACATATTCGACCTGCCCACCCACGCAATGGAGATAGCCGCCTTGGAGGGCTTTGGCGTCAAGTCGGCCACCAACATTCGGCAGTCGGTGGAGCGCGCTCGCAAGGTGGAGGCGCGCCGATTGTTGTACGCCTTGTCAATCCCCCTGTGCGGACAGGATGTTTGCAACCGCTTGCTGTCGGCCTATTCGCTCAACGACCTCATAGCCCTGGCCGAGGGAAACGTGCGCCCCACAGACCTCTTCACCCCGTCGGCCGAGGAAACGCTGGCCATGATTCCAGGCATCGGCCCCGAGAAGGCCAAGTCGTTTGTGGCGTGGTTTGCCCAGGAAGAGCATCGCTCCGTAATGGCTCGCCTGCTCAACGTGCTCACGGTGGAGCAAACGTCGACCGCCGCTACGGGCGAGAAGTGCAAGGGATTGGTGTTTGTCGTTACGGGCGATGTGCATCATTACAAGAACCGCAACGAACTGAAGGCATACATTGAGAGTCAGGGTGGAAAGGTGACGGGCTCGGTGAGCAAGACGACATCCTACCTTATCAATAACGACGTGACCTCCACCAGTAGCAAGAACCAAAAGGCCCATCAGTTTAACATACCCATTATCTCGGAAGACGAGTTTGTGGAACGGTTTGGATAACGGTCCTCCCCGCACGCCTGTTTATGCGTTTCGCATGGGCTTTTATTCCAAAATCAAGTTGTTATACACTTATTTTTCGTAACTTTGCACTCAGTATGAGAATAGACATTATTACCGTTTTGCCCGAGATGTTGGAGGGCTTCGTTAACGAGAGCATATTGGCCCGTGCCCAGAAGAAGGGCTTGGCAGAGATACATTTGCATAATCTGCGCGACTATACCAGCGATAAATGGCGTCGTGTGGACGACTATCCCTATGGTGGTTTTGCCGGCATGGTGATGCAGTGTGAGCCCATCGACCGCGCCATCAGCGCCTTGAAGGCCGAGCGCGACTACGACGACGTGATCTACGTGACGCCCGATGGCGAGCGCTTCGACCAGAAGATTGCCAACGGCATGAGCCTGCAGAAGAACCTCATCATCCTTTGCGGCCACTACAAGGGTATCGACCAGCGTATCAGGGAGCACCTCATCACCCGCGAAATCAGTGTGGGCGACTATGTGCTGACGGGGGGCGAACTGGCTGCCGCCTGCATCGCCGACGCCGTGGTCCGACTGGTTCCGGGTGTGATAAGCGACGACCAGAGCGCCCTTTCCGACTGTTTCCAAGACGATTTGCTGGCGGCACCCATCTACACGCGCCCCGCAGAGTACAAGGGTTGGCGCGTGCCCGACATCTTGCTTTCGGGCAACGAGGCCAAGATTAAGCAGTGGGAGATGGACCAAGCCATGGAGCGCACCAAGCGTTTGCGCCCCGACCTGCTGAAGAAATAACTGAAGCTGACACCTGTTTCGGCAGATAAGAATCATCCATACGTTGGGTTCTTATCTGCCGAAATTCGTTTTAGGGCCTCAACGCTCACTCATGCAAACTACTCCAAGGCTCTTGCTTTAGCCGTCTAAGAGGCAGAAATCATTGTGGCTCACATTCCAATTTTCGCAACAACCTATATTGAAATCTACACATTTGTTTTCCATCACAGAAATATTTGGCGCAAATACGCGATTCTTAGCACATTTTCGTAATCGTCCAACATTCAACCACTTACAATCAAAGCTTCTTGTTCAACATTCCACATTTAACATTCCACATTATAAAACATGCCTAATCGAGGTGCGGAAGACGCCCATCGGCAGTGCGAAAGACGCCAAACGGTGGCTCGTTTAGGCATGTTTTGCAACTCGAAAGATGCCTAAACGCAAATTCATGGTTCGTTCGCGCCAGTAAGATTCCACAAAAATGGCAATTTCGCTCGCTGGTTTGAACAAAATCCCGACACAACTTTTTAACCAAAAATCACAACTCCTTCCTTTCCGTTTGACTAACAAGAATGGGCAAACGGAAAAGAAGCGGCGGTTCCACCCTACCAGTTAAGGCCGACCGACGGCCAACGCAAACAGGTAATCGGAGAGGCGGTTGAGGTATGTAAGCAACAGGGGCGGCACCGCTTCGACCTTGGCCAACGTCACCATGCGGCGCTCGCAGGTACGCGCCTTGGCACGCGCCAGATGCAGGGCGGCATCGGCAAGATCGCGTCCCGGAAGCACAAAGTCGAACCGTGGGGCATCGCCCACACGCCGTTCTATCTCTTGTTCCATGTGGGCCACGGCCGTCTTCACCTGCTGTTCGGCGGTAGCGGGAAGCGAGGCGGTGGGCTTTGCCACCAGCGCCATGAGTCCCATCAGCTGGCGTTGCAGGGTGGGGTAAGGCTCAGCCTGGCAGCAGGCCGCCTTGCACAAGCCGAGGTAGGCCGACAGTTCGTCGAGTTGGCCATTGAGTTCGACGCGAAGGTTGTCTTTTTCGACACGTGTTCCGTCGCCAAGCGAAGTGGTTCCCGTGTCGCCATTCTTGGTAGTGATAGTCATGATAGCTTAGGGTTTCTTGTCCAACAACACATAGATGATGACCGGTGCGCCAATGAGCGGCGTCACCGCATTGAGCGGCAACACACCCGCGTCGCCGGGTAAGGTGGTCAGCACGTTACAAAGCAAGGCCACGACCTGTCCTGTAAGAATGGTCATGCCGAGCAACTGGCGATGATCGGAGGTGCGCAGCAACATGCGCGCCATGTGGGGAACGGCAAGGGCTATGAACGCGATGGGGCCGCAAAAGGCCGTCACCACAGCTGTGAGCAGACCGGTAAGCACCAGGAGCGCACGTCGCAACGCCTTGACATCGACGCCCAGATTTTCAGCGTAGCGCTCACCCAGGAGCAACGCATTGAGCGGTTTCATAAGCAAGAAGGTGCTCAGGGTGGCAAGCAGCGTGAGGGGTGCAAACACCGGCATCATATCCATCGACACGTTGCCAAAGTTGCCCATGCCCCACACGGCGAAGTTCTTTACGCCTTCCTCGGTGGCGAAGAAGTTGAGCAGCGTTATGCCGCTCGAAGCCAGATAGCCCACCATGATGCCCACCACCATGAGCACCACCGGACTATGTACCCATCTGCTCAGCGCAAAGATGAGGGCGGTAACGGCAAGGGCTCCCACAAAGGCAGCCGCAACCCCCGAGAGATAACCCACAGCCATGGGCAGGGCGGCCACGGGAGTCAATGTCAGCAAGGCCACGGCCAACGACGCCCCACTGGTCACACCGAAGATATCGGGGGCGGCCAAGGGATTGCCAAAGGCCGTTTGGAGCAACAAGCCGCTTGCGGCCAGCGCACCGCCTGCCAGCAAAGCCGTCAGGGCTTGTGGCAAACGCGTCTCCATCACAATGAAGCGCCAGCTCGCCTTGCTCGGCTCGCCCAGCACAATGGCCGCCACCTCATCGATGGGAATGTTCACGCTGCCATGCAGCAGGCTCATCAAGAACAGTAGGACGATACCCAGCATCAGCATTAGCATGACGCCCACACGTCGGTTATCACACAGGGTTCTCATCAGGATCATTATAAGGTTCAACCCCAATGTACTTATTGGGCCAAGGGGGTTGAAGCAATTTTCGTGAAATAGCGCAAGTTGCCCAAAGCCGCCTTCGGATGCGCCAGCAGGATCATCTCGCGCAGAAGATAGTCGGGGCGGAAGCTCACCTCTTCAAAGTAAGGGGTCAGCGAGGCGTTGCACTCATAGATTTCGCCCGTTTGGAAAGCGCGCAAAGCTTTGTAGCCCTGATACTCACGCAGTAAGTCGGTGCGTGTCATGGGGCGCTTGCCATTGAACTTAAAGGCCCACACATCGGACGCCCCGGCCTTGTCGAGCACCTGTTCGAACGAGAGCGAGAGACTACCACTATGTTCGTCGTTGGCAAAGGCATACGGACTGTTGGCATCGGCAAGGAGCACGCCCATCGAACTTTGTCCTCCAGGCACATACCACACCGCACCCGTCTTGCGCTCGGTAAGGATGCTGCGCCCCTTGGGCAGGCGGGCGGCATAGGCCTTCAGCGCGCCGTAGGTGGAATCGACCACATGGAAGAGCGAGTCGGACTTGGCCGCCTCGCCAAACAAGCGACCGTAATAACGCATCCATTCGGCACGTCCCAAAGCGGAGGTCTCCATGTAGTCGGCCGCCATAATGAGCGGAATGCCGAGCTTTTCGAGGCGTCCGTAACTGCCACCATCGAAGGGAGAAAGGATGATGGCGTCGGGATTGAGGCTCACGATCTTCTCCACGTCGGGACTCATGGCATCGCCACAATCGGCTATCGCACCGGTCTTCACGCGTTGTTGGATGTCGGGGATGAGCATATACTGCACATCGCACACGCCAACAATGCGGTCAGCCAGACCCAGATACTCCAACAACTGACAGTGGGAGGTGGTGAACACCACCACGCGGCGCAAGGGGCGCAACACGCCATTGCCCTCCGCCGTGCCCAAGGTGAGGCGCTGGAGCGTCTTGCCCGCGTGCCACGGGTCGCTCACGGTGACATGGGTCGACGCGCCATCCTCGACCATGGTCAGCAAAGAGGCATGGTCGAGGGCCAGCGTGTCGCCCTGTGGGCCGCTGCCTGCCGTGTGGTTTCCACAGGAGCAGAGCAGCAGCACGCAAGTGATAAAGCTTAGTAACCGCAACATCTTAGTGGAGGAACACGATGCGGTTGGGGTTGGCGCCATACGATGAGAAGCTCGTCTCATAGTTGCCATTGCCGTCGAACACATACACGCGGCCATCGCTCACATAGTCGGAAGCCGATGTGGCCAAGTAGATCTTGTGGTTGTAGGGGTTGACGCTGATGCTGTAGACGTTGGTGGATGCCAACTCTGCGGGCTGGTTCTTGAAGAAGTTGGCGTCGGTCTGACCGGTCTTTACGTTGTAGGCGCCCAGGGCCGTGGTGGTAATGTGTGTGTTATAGTTGGTCTCGCAATAGGCCGTATAGACCACGTCGTCGCCCACACCAATGACCGAGGCGTGTCCCAACTCGGTGTAAGTGCCCTTGGCAGGATCGTAAACACCCCAAGGATTGTCGTACATGGCGCCAAAGCCGGTGATGAAGATCTTGTCGTCTTCCTCATACACCTTCACCGGATCCTGCATGATGGTAGCATAGCTGATGGTCTTGAAGTCGTTGCTCACAATGGCCAAACGGTTGTCGGTATAGTTCTGGCCCTGCAGGGTGATGTAGAGCTTGCCATCCTCTTCCACCACGTCCTCAGGACGGTCGCCAACGCGCAGCGAGTCCATGTAGACCAGTTGGTTGCCCGAAATGCGCAAACGGCTGACGTAACCGCCATACGACACGGCATAGATGATGCCATCTTCCTCGTCGATGGAGCGCACCTGTCCAAGGTTCTTGTAGGGTTCAAAGCTAACGCGGCTCTTCTCCACACCATAGCCATCGAGCAAGGCGATGTAGTTGCTCACGTTGACAGCCACCACCAACTTGTTGTTGTCGACAGTGAGAATGTCGTTGCCCGTGTCGCCCAGCACACGGTCGTTCTGCGCGCGGAAGAGGTCGGAACCGTTCACCTGACCAGTCGACCAATCGAAATAAATCAGATTGGAGTTGTTGTGGTTCATCGTCCCCTCATTGAGGATAAAGGCGCGGGCCGGAGAGGTCATCTCAACCTTTCCGCCACCGGTCTGGTTCCACTCGTCGTCATCGCTACACGCGGTGAAGGCCACGCTGGTTGCCAGCAAGGCCACTGCAAGATAAATGTTTCTGAATTTCATGTTGTTAAAATATATAATGTGAATGATAAGTTATGCGTATCGGGCCATCCATCACCAATGGATCATGGCGGAGACGGTGTATTGTCGGCCGGGCATGGGGTAGTATTGTATGATGGAATATTGCTCGTTGGTAAGGTTCGACACCTTGCCACTCAGCGCAAGGCGCACCTTGCCGAGCGTCAACTCGCGCGACAGGCTGATGGCGTGGTCCCAAAAGGCAGGCATGCGATACTCAGGTTTGTTCTGCCCCAGACTGTAACGGCTACCCTGCATCACGACGGTGTAGCCCAGGGTGAGCCACGGTGTCACCATGGCCAGCGAGCCACTGCCGCTCCAACGTGGCGTGTAGGGCAGTTGGTTGTTGTAGGTTTGTTGCGTTCGGTTGGTCTTGTCGACGGCGTGTTGCCAGGTGGCCGAGGCCGAACCGCTCACGCTCCATTGCCGCGCCAAGTCGACCTGCGCGCCCAAGGTGAAGTCGGCGCCAAGTATTTCCACCTTGCCATAGTTCACCATGCGCCACACATAGGTGCTGGGGAACGCCACAATCTTGTCGGTAACGTCGTGGTAATAGCCGTCGGCTGTAATCGTCAGGTAACGCAAGCGCGACGTGTGGGTCTCCCAGGTCAGGCCCATGCTCCACTGCCGAGCTTTCTCGGGCTTCAAGTGGATGTTGCCCAAGCGGCGATAATACAGGTCGTTGAACGTGGGCACACGAAACGAATGCTTGTAAAGGGCCCTTATATAAATAGGTGCAGAGGACAGCAAACGATAGCTCAAGGCCACCGAGGGGGTCAGGCGCCGCTTGTCGGCCGGACGGTCGCCCTCGCTAACCCGTTCCGCCGCATAGGTGTAGGCGGTGTTGGCCTGCAACTTCATCCTACCCCACTGGACCTTCATGGCCACGGCGGAGATGGAGGTCCAGCGCGACGGGCGCGGTACATCATACTGGGTGTTGACGTAGACATTATTGTTCAAACGGTTGTACGACAGGTCTTGCGCCACAGCAATCTGAAGTCCCTCGGCCGCCAACCATCCCAGCGTGGCAGAGGCATAGCCCTCGTCCTGGCGGTCGCGGTCGGTCTGAACGCCATCGGTATACTGTGAGCCCCAGTCGCGATATTGGTTCCACGAGTGGGTATACTTCAGGCGGGTTTGCAGCCGCAGGCGAGCGCCCAACGAGCGCCGATAAGCCATTTGGGCAAAGAAGTCCTCGTCCCACATGCGCTCATCGGAAGGGTTGGCATAGAGAATGACGGTTCCGGGCAGTCCCCGCTCAGAGTAATACCAATAGGCTTTCATCGCCAGCTCGCTTCCGTCGGCAAATGTATGGTAAGCGTTGGCCTCTGCTTGCCAAGCGGTAATGTCGGTGTTGTATCGGCGTTGACGCGACGAGGTGTTGCCATTGCGCAGGGTATAAGGGTAGATTCCATCGGCCCGTGTCATCTTGGCCGAGAGCGAAAAGGCTGTGCGCTCAAAGGGTTTCACCCACCATCGCAACGAGGGCGAGACCAAGCCGAAAGAGCCGGCGCCAACTCCCACACGCAACGTCTGCCATTGCCCATCGGCGAAATGGGGACGCTCGGTGGTCAGGGTGAGCACACCGGCCGACACATATTGGCGGGCAGAAATCATCAACTGGTCGTCGTCGGCCACCGACATGCTGATACTCGCGAGGTTGTCGGTGTCGTATCGGCCAATGTCGATTTGTCCGGCTTGGGTGTTGCTGAGTGCCACGCCATCGTAAACCACGGCCGTATGCTGGGCGCCAAGACTGTGGATGGACACGGTTTTCATACCGCCAATGCCACCATAGTCCTTCACACTGACGCCGGCAAAGTGCTTCACGGCATCGGCCACATGATCAAGCCCCAACTGGCGCATCTGCTTGGCCGTAAGCGATTGGGTAGGATGGGCGCCTGTCACATTGCGGTTGAGGGCAACAGCTGTCACCTCCACGCCGCGGAGCGAAATGGAATCGGTTTGCGCCAATGCAGCCAACGGGCTCAGCAAGAGCGCAAAAGTACATGTCAATTGTTTTCGCATTCTTCCTCGAGAATTGGAAATCATCAAATAAGCAATGGCAGGTCTTCTGGCTTGCGACCATCCACACGTCTTCCCAATCATAGGCATCGCACCATCTCCAAGGGTTCCTCGGGGAACCTTAGGCGGCCTACGTGCCCATCACCAGTGACTTTTTGCTGTGGGGATGAGAGAATGTCGCTTACAGCAGCGGGACTGCCCAGGACTTTCACCTGGTTCCCTTTTCATCTCCTCGCGGAGAACCAATTGCCGAATAAGTTGGTTGCAAAGATACTTAAAAAATGTTGCGATACGTCATTCCGTACCATATTTTTTCCATTTCACTCGCAACACGTTGTTGTTATCTCTGCAAACTATCGCAAAACGCCTCGCCCAACTGGAAGCCTTCCTCGTAGAGACGCTCCAACTTTTGGGTGTCCTTCTCTATGCGGCCCACTTCCATGGGGCGCTGGGGACGTATCACCACTATGTCGCCAGCACGCTCCAGGTCTTCCATCATCTGCAATTGTTCATTGTAGGCGTCGATGCGATGGCTCAACGCCACACGCAAACGGGGATAATGACGATAGATGAAGGGGGGAATCTTGCGGTCGCGCCCCGACTCGCGATAGCCGTAATTGCGCGTGGAAACGACCACATTGAAAGGATGTCCCATGTCGCGCGCGTGCAGGAAAGGAATGGAATCGGTAATGCCACCATCCAGCATCGGCACACCGTCGACCGTTACCATCTTGCTCACAAAGGGCAGCGAGCTCGAAGCCATGACAATATTGATGGCGCGTTGATGGTCGGACGTTTCGGAGAGATACTCGGGACGCCCCGTCAAACAGTTGGTTGTAACCATCTCAAAGTTGGCTGCATGCTTGAAAAACTCATCGTAATCGAAAGGAATGAGCTTGTTGGGGAAACGATCATACAGCAGTTTCTTATCCAAGATACTTCCTTGGGTGAACAAATAACGCAAGCCCAAATAATTGTATTGGCTCAAGAAATCAATGTTGGAAAGGCGCGCACGACGGGGCTGGCGCGAAATGTAGCTCATGCCATTGCATGCCCCTGCCGAAACGGCAACCACATAATGAAAATAAAGCTCGTGCTTCATAAAAGCGTCGAGCACACCACTGGTAAACACGCCTCGCATGCCTCCTCCTTCAAGAACCAAGCCTGTATTTCTATAAATCTGCATGAAATGCTAAAATTTAGTTGCAAAGTTAAGCAATTTCTCCCAAGTTTTTTTATATCTTTGCATCATTGAACGCTAAAAAATCTATTTTATGTTTAACACAGAAACCTACGTCGGCCGCCGCGCAGAGCTCAAGAAGCTCGTAAAGAGTGGCATCATCGTGTTGTTTGGTAACAATAGTTCACCAGCCAACTTCCCCAACAACGGATACTATCCCTTCCGTCAGGATTCGACGTTCCTGTACTATTTCGGGCAGAACCACGACGGATTGGTAGGTGTCATTGACAATGACAAGGAAACACTTATCGGCGACGACATTTCCATCGACGACATCGTGTGGTATGGTTCAGTAGATAGCGTACACGACATGGCTCAGCAAGTGGGTGTGGCCAACTCGGCTCCCATGAAAGCGCTGAAGACCATCTGCAATGAGGCTCTGCGCCAAAAGCGTAAGATCCACTTCTTGCCCCCTTATCGTGCCGACATCAAGATCCAGATATTCGACCTACTGGGCATCCACCCCAACCAACAGAAGGAAAGCGCCAGCATGGAGCTGATCAAGGCTGTGGTGAAGATGCGTAACATCAAGACCGATGAGGAGATTGAGGAACTGGAGCGCGCAGCCGTTCTCGGCTACAAGATGCACACAACGGCCATGAAGATGTGCCGCCCAGGTGTAACAGAGAAAGAAATTGCCGGAACGCTCGCCGGCATCGCCAACTCGTATGGAGCCATGGTTAGCTTCCCCACAATTCTCTCGCAGCACGGCGAGATTCAGCACGGAGCGCCCTCTGAGGCACCCCTGGTGGCTGGCAAACTGATGCTCTGCGACTGTGGAGCGGAAACCATAAACAACTATTGCTCTGACAACACGCGTACAACACCGGTCAGCGGTCGTTTCGACCAGCGCCAGTTGGAGATCTACTCGATCGTGGAGGCCTGCCACGACTATGCCGCAAGCGTGGCAAAACCAGGCGTGAAATGGTGGGATGTGCACTTCGGCGTTTGCCGTTTGATGACAGAGAAACTGAAGGAGCTCGGACTCATGAAGGGCGATACCGACGAAGCTGTGGCAGCTGGAGCGCACGCCATGTTCATGGTTCACGGCTTGGGTCACATGATGGGCATGGATGTGCACGACATGGAGAGCCTCGACCAGATCAACGTGGGCTTCGACGAGGAGGTGCGTCCGAACCTGGAGCAGTTTGGTACCAACTGCCTGCGCTTGGGTCGCCGACTGGAGAAAGGCTTCGTGGTCACCGACGAGCCAGGCATTTACTTCATACCCGCACTCATCGACGACTGGAAGGCAAGCGGACACTGCAAGGAGTTTATCAACTTCGACAAGCTGGAGACCTATAAGGACTTTGGTGGCATCCGCATTGAGGACGACCTGCTCATCACAGACGACGGTTGCCGCTTCATCGGCAAGGACATCATCCCCTACCACCCGAAGGATGTGGAGGAGTTCATCGCCAACAACTAATAAAATAAGAACATAAACAATAAAAACAATACTATTCATGAAGAAAATCATCCTGGCCGCTATGGCGGCCATGCTGACCCTCAATGCAGGCGCAGCTGAGAAGAAGGACGGTGAGAAGGCCAACCAGCCCGTATTCACCACTGTCAAGGCAAACCCCATCACCAGCATCAAGAACCAAAACCGTTCGGGAACCTGCTGGGACTATAGCACACTCTCTTTCTTCGAGGCTGAACTGCTGAGAAAGACCAACAAGACATTCGACCTCTGCGAGGCTTTCGTAGCCAACAAGACCTATATGGACCGCGCCATCCAGGTG